>PPYF01268752.1_pt1 | contig 12631 bp, 7 predicted proteins | sample 1559871 | NCBI WGS metagenome assembly PPYF01 (sample SAMN08240021, study PRJNA423297) | Human gut metagenome, whole genome shotgun sequencing project. | reverse complement strand
CTCCCCGAGTTGGGCTCGAACCAACGACCCACGGATTAACAGTCCGTTGCTCTACCGACTGAGCTATCGGGGAATGCAGGGCGTGAACTATACAGAGGAAATGTAGGGAGGTCAAGCTTTTTTGGTGAGTTAAACGGCAGCGGCAAACTATTTAATTGAAAATAAACGAAAAACAATTGGTTCGGTATCGAAGTTTTCTGCAGCGGTGAAAATTTGCGTTCAGATTGTAGGAAAGAATGCGCGATAATCACTGATCAGCGGTCGTTTTCAGGGCGGCGGTTTTTAGTTTTTCTCCGATTTTTAGTGTTATGGCGACGAAGGTACTTACGTTTCCCGATTCTCCTTTTAAGCTTCATGCGCCTTACGATCCGGCAGGGGATCAGGGAGAAGCGATCAAAAAACTCACCGAGGGGTTGGAAGCGGGCCTCGCCGGTCAGACGCTTTTGGGGGTAACGGGATCCGGGAAGACTTTTACCATGGCCAACGTCATCGCCCGCATCGGCAAACCCGCCCTGGTGATGGCGCCCAACAAAACGCTGGCGGCGCAGCTTTACAGCGAAATGCGGGAGTTTTTTCCGGAAAACGCCGTGGAGTATTTCGTTTCCTATTACGACTACTATCAGCCGGAAGCTTATGTCCCCGCCCGCGACCTTTTCATTGAAAAAGATTCGGCGGTAAACGAACACATTGAACAGATGCGTTTGGCTGCGACGAAAAGTATTTTGGAACGGCGCGATACCATCATCGTCGCGACGGTCTCATCGATTTACGGTATCGGCAAACCGGAAAGCTACACGCTGATGCGTCTCATTCTGCGTCAGGGGGACACGAAAACTCGGGAAGACTTCATTCATCAGCTCGTCGTGATGCAATATAAACGCAACGACATGGATTTCTTGCGCGGCACCTTCCGCGTGAGAGGCGACACGATCGACATCTTCCCCGCGGAACACGCCGAAATTGCCGTGCGCATCGAACTTTTTGACGACGAAGTCGATGCCGTGGTGCTCTTTGATCCCTTGACCGGACGAATTCTGCAGAAAGTGCCGCGCTTTGTGGTGTATCCGGCGAGTCACTATGTGACGCCGCGCAGCGAAATCGTGCGTGCCATGACGACGATCAAAGAAGAATTAAAGGAGCGTTTGACGCAACTGCATGCCGAAGGCAAGGAAGTCGAAGCGGCGCGCCTGCAGCAGCGAACCCTTTTTGATCTTGAGATGCTCGATCAGGTGGGGTTCTGCAAAGGAATCGAAAACTACTCCCGGCATTTGACGGGACTTGCCCCGGGGGAAGCGCCTCCCTGTCTGATTGACTACCTCCCCAAGGACGCCGTTATGTTCTTTGACGAAAGTCACGTCATGATGGGGCAGTTGGGCGGAATGTACAAGGGCGACCATTCCCGCAAGGAAACGCTGGTGATGTACGGATTTCGGTTGCCGTCGGCGCTTGATAACCGACCGCTCCGGTTTGATGAATTCGAACGCAAGATGCGCCGGTCGGTCTTTGTGTCCGCGACGCCCGCGGCGTGGGAATTGTCCAAGAGTTCGCAGATCGTGGAACAGGTGGTGCGTCCCACGGGGCTCGTGGATCCGGAAGTTGAAGTGCGGCCGGCGACGACGCAGGTCGATGACGTCTTGAGCGAAATCATCGAACGTACCAAGGCCGGCGATCGGGTATTGGTGACGACGCTCACCAAACGCATGGCAGAAGAGCTCACCGAATTTTTAAGTGAACACAACGTCAAGGTGCGGTACCTGCATTCCGACATCGACACGGTGGAACGCGTGGAAATCATTCGGGATCTCCGAAACGGCGTTTTTGACGTGTTGGTGGGGATCAACCTCTTACGAGAAGGCTTAGACATCCCCGAAGTGTCGCTCGTTGCCATTCTCGACGCGGACAAAGAAGGGTTCCTGCGATCGGAACGTTCCCTCATTCAGACGATCGGGCGCGCCGCCCGCAACGTGCGCGGTAAGGCGATTCTTTATGCCGATAAGATGACGGACTCGATGAAGGCCGCCATCGGCGAAACCGAACGTCGCCGTGAAAAACAGATGGCCTTCAATAAGGCGCACGGGATTACGCCCAAGAGCGTCGTAAAGGCCGTCAAAGACATTATCGACGGGGTTTACAAGGGACCGGACGCAGCGAAAAAAGAATTGGCAGTGCCGGAAAATCTGGATGTTACCGACGAAAAAAGCGTGGCGCGCGAAATCCGCGAAACCGAAAAGAAGATGCTCGATTATGCGAAAAATCTGGATTTCGAGCAGGCGGCCGTTTGTCGAGACCGCTTGGAAGCGCTGAAGAAATTGGTATTCGGCGCTTCGAACGACGGTCTCAGCTGAATTAATTGTTGAGCGGCTTAAGGTGTCGTTCGATCGAGGGCAGCACGTTCATGTCGATAGGTTTGGTGACGTACTCGTTCATGACGACTTCGGGCGCCTTGCAGCAGTCTTCGGCGAAGGCGTTCGCGGTCGTCGCGATGGTGGGGAGGTAAGCTTTTGCCGCATCGTGTAGCCACCGAATCTTTGGGGCGGCGTAGTGGCCGTCCGTGATCGGCAGCTGAGTGTCTATCGACGCAGGCGACGCCGTCGGCGGCCCGCTCCGCTTCGGTGAGAAGTTTGTGGCGATTTCTGCGTTGAAGTCGTTGTCTTCCGCGAGAAGACACGCGGCGGCCGATGAGGCTCTCCCGTTTTTTCAGAAGAGTCGGCGCTTGGATGGTTGCGTCAGAAAAAGCGCTCTGTAATTTCGTCGGCCGACGTTATTAAGAAGTCGGCCCCCCAGGCCGAGGGAGGTCGCAGTCCGCCCGCGATATACCCCCAGGTGAGCGCCAGAGTTTTGAGTCCCGCGGCTCGACCGGCGCGGATGTCGCGTTCGTCGTCCCCGGCGTAAATTGTTTTCTGCGGCGTGAGATGAAGGCGCTTTACCCCTTCGAGAACGGGGAGCGGGGAGGGTTTCATTTCGGGTGTGGTGTCGCCCCCCACGAGGCACCGGGCGTGTCGAAGCATTGGGTGACTCGCGACGACGAGCTGCGCCAAGCGTTCCGGTTTGTTCGTTACGATGCCCCAGGGTACGTTGTTTTCCGTGAGACGGGTAAGAAGCGTCTCAATACCAGGGAAGAGAACGGCCGGTGTCGTGAGACGTGCTTCGTAGTCAGTGAGGAAAGCCTTTTTGAGTGACGCAAAATGCGGCGCATCGGGTGTTATGCGCAGCGCACGCCACAGAAGCCCCCGCGCCCCCGCTCCGGCAGCGTTGCGGATGGCGGGACAAACGAGCGGGGGCAGTCCCAGTTTCATACGCAGAGTGTTCGCGGACGCCGTTAATTGGGGCGCCGAGTCGACGAGGGTGCCGTCGAGGTCAAAAAGAATTCCGTCAACGGCCGGCATCATTGCGGTTTCCCCGGGGTTAAGTGCAACGCCTTCAGGAGGCTCGAAGCCGAGCGTTTGGGCGCCGGTGCAATCGGGGGCTCAAGGACGGCTTTGGCCTTTTCGTGTGCAAGTTCTTCAGCATTTTTGTCACAGAGATCGTTTAATTCCTGCTGCAACACGGCGACGATGGCGTAGCGGTTCACGAGTTCGCGCGCCGTCTGCAGGAAGGTGAGGTAAAGCTCGCAGCCGCGCATCGAGAGATTTTCGTGCGAAATGGAGGTGAGGAGCTTTGCCTGCATGTCGTCAATCTCATTGATGATGTTGTTGGCGTTGAGACTCACGGATTCGAGAGAATGCCGCCCCTCGCGGGATTGACTCAGTTTCTGCAGGTCGTGCGCGAGCGTGAGGAGCCGCTTCTTGGGTTCGCCGTGATAAACGCGGTGACGGTTCGCAATGTGTTCTTTTACGACGGTCGTGAGGCGCTGTAGGTTGCGGCCTACTTCGCGCATGTTGGTGTAAGCACGGTAAAAGCAGTAACGGGCATCCTGATCGAGTTTGGTGTCCGCGGCCCCCGACCCCTGCGCCATGGAATAGTAGGCGCTTCGCTGTTGCGAGAGAGCGTCAAAAAGCTGCGTGGCGTCCGTCTTTAAGCGGCGCAGACCGCTTTCGTTGTCGTCCAAGAACGTGGTGACGGTCTTTTCAAAGAGATCGATCGTCTTCGCAAGGTACGTCCCCACCATCTTATTCAAAGCTTCGCGCACGGAGTTGCTGTCGCTTGCCTTGGGGAAAAATTCGTCGCCCGTTTCCTTTTTCTTTGCGAGGAAGTTGGAGCGCACGAGGAGCGTGACGACGAGAAGAATCAGGCCGCAGCACATCCAGTTGCCGCCGAGCATGACGAGGGTGCAGATGAACCCGGCGCAGGTTGCGGCGGAAAGCGCCGTCAGGAACCAGCCGGAAATGACGGTGAGTACCCCTGAAATGCGGTATACGGCGCTTTCGCGGTCCCAGGCGCCGTCCGCAAAGGACGACCCCATCGCCACCATGAAGGTGACGTAGGTGGTGGAGAGCGGGAGCTTGAGGCTCGTTGCCGATGCAATCAGAATGGAACTCAAGACTAGGTTCACCGATGCCCTCACGTAGTCAAAGGGGAGAGCGGCTTCGCCGCGCTCGAGTTTGCGGAGTTTGAAGCGCGAGTGCAGCGCAATCTGCATGGGAGCGGGGAGAATCTGACGGACGAGGTTCCCCATCGTGAGCGAACTGCGGACGATCATGCGCCCGGGAAGCGATGAGCCGAATTGCTCGTGGGTGCCGGACTGGCTGGAACTCAGGTTGATCGACGTCTGCACCACCTGACGCGCTTTCTTGGAGAACCAGAGCGTCATCACCATGATGAGGCCGGAAAAAAGAAGGAAGAACGTGGGCGTGCCCGGATCATCCAACAGCGAACTCATCATGTAGACGCCGGGTTCGGAACCGTGAGCCATGAAGTCCATGACGCTGTCCAGGGCGGCCAAGGGGACGCCTACGAAGTTCACCAAGTCGTTTCCGGCAAAGGCAAACGCCAGTGAGAACGTGCCCGACAAAATGATGATGCGGAAAACGTTGAGGTTGAAGGCGAGGATGCAGAGCTGGAAAACGGCTGAAAAGCCGATCAGCATCGTAAGAAGGATCGTATCCGTGTTGCCGTTGATCCAGGCAAGCCACTCGGGACGCATGAAGCTTGCGCCAGCAGCGCCCTTCATGATGAGGAAGTAAAAGATCGCGGTAATCGAAATGCCGCCGAAAATGCCGCCCAAACGGCGGTACATGCGTTCGAAATGGAAGGTGAAGACGAGGCGGACGAGGTACTGGACGACGGAACCGGCGATGAAGGCGACGACGACGGAAACGAGGATGCCGGTGATGATGGTGAGGGCTTTGGAGGTGTTGATGAAATCGACGACTTCCGCCAGCGAAGCTTCCGCGACCCAGAGTTTGTACATCGCCGCCGCCATGGCGCTCCCTAAGAGTTCAAAGACGATGGACACCGTGGTGGACGTGGGAAGCCCCAGGGAATTGAAGGTATCAAGAAGCAGAACGTCGCTCACCATCACTGCAAAGAAAATCACCATGATTTCCGCAAAGGAAAACATCTGCGGGTGAAAGACGCCGGAACGCGCGATTTCCATCATCCCCGAGGAGAAGGTGGCGCCGAGCAACACCCCGACGGAGGCGACGATCATCGTCGTGCGGTAGGAGGAAATCCGGCAACCGAGAGCGGAATTCAGAAAGTTCGAAGCGTCGTTGCTTACCCCGACAAAAAGATCAAAACAGGCAAGCAGCGCCAAAAACGCCAAGATGACGAGGTAGAAATTTTCCATCGTGAAGGGGCCCGTCGGGAGGGCACAATAAGACAGTCTGAGACTATTGCGCCGCAGTTTGACGGGGATTTATGACGGTTATGTGACAAAAGGACGGTCTGTTGGATAAGAAAAAGAAATGACGGTTGTTATGGTGCACGGCAGCGCACCAAAAACGCTCAGAAACAGGGAAATCGCAAGATGCCCCGACTCTGGGTGAAGCCGAAAGGCATCAGCGATCCGATGCCTGTCAAAACGGCCGATTTCATCATGGACACGGCGGTTTACTGCAGTGCTCACGTCATCGTGACAGAGAGGTTCGATCTGAAAGGCCGCAAACACGGTCCCAAGAAACAGTGTCTTCATTATCGGCGGGCACAGTATGTTCAGCGGAGGGTGGAAGACAAGGCTCACCGCAACGGGCAGCGGGTGAGTCGAGGTAGCGCCGGGAATACGTCGAAACTCGCGTTTGACGGTTCCGGCGCTGCCACTCGGGCCGAAAAGAATCACAGTCCCGGCACTTTCCAAAACGAAAAGCGGTCACTGCGATTTGAGTACTACGTACAGCATCGGCGCCCGGTATTTTGTTCGGAAAATCTTCAAGTCCTCGTCGGTGACGACGGACAGCGCATTGCGGTAAAAGTTCCGGAATGCGCGGAGAGAAATACCTGTACCTTAAGTTCGCTCATTAGGCTCCATGCGGAGTTGGGTTCAACAGAACGCCAATTATCTGAGTGCAGCCTGCATCGAACTGAAGCCGTCCCTTCGATTGCCAACGAGGAAATCCCTTGACTTTAGTCGGGGTAGACCTCACTGAGGCGACGCGGTGCGGTGAGATGATCGGCGCATGGAACGACGGAGGACGGCTTCAGAGGTAAAGGCTACGGATCGAAACCCGCAGCCCTCAGGAAGATTGCAGAATCAATCAGGCTTTTTTGCCGCCTTTTTTGTGACCGGATGTCGCGCCCGGTAGTCCTCCAGGAACTTCGCAATGCGGTTGATGGCGTCCTTCAATTCCGATTCATGCGGCAGGAACACCATGCGGAAGTGATCGGGCTTGGGCCAGTTAAAGCCCGTACCCTGCACGAGAACGACGTTGGTGGCTTCCAGAAGTTCCTTGAAGAACTCACGGTCGTCTTCAATGGGATACACCTCGGGATCTAACCGCGGGAACATGTAAAGGGTGGACGTGGGACGTACGACGGAGACGCCGGGAATTGCCGAGAGCATTTCGTAGGCGAGGTCACGCTGCCGACGCAACCGCCCGTCTTCGCCCACCAAATCGTTGATGGACTGATAGCCGCCCAACGCGGTTTGAATCGCCCACTGACCGGGAACGTTCGCGCAAAGCTTCATGTTGGCGAGCATATTGAGCCCTTCGATGAAGTCTTTGGCGTTGGATTTGTCGCCGGAAATCACCATCCAGCCCGCGCGGTAACCGCAGGCGCGGTAGGCCTTGGAAAGCGAATTGAAACTCAACGTCAGTACGTCGCGCGAGAGACTTCCGATCGCCGTATGTTTGATGCCGTCGTAGAGAATCTTGTCATAGACCTCGTCGGCCATGATGACGAGGTTGTTCTCGCGGGCGATCTGAATGATTTCGAGAAGCACGTCGTTCGGGTACATCACGCCCGTGGGGTTGTTGGGATTGATGATGACGATGCCCTTCGTGCGCGGCGTCACTTTGGCGCGGATGTCTTCGATGCTCGGAATCCAGCCCTTCGATTCGTCGCAGAGGTAGTGCACGGGCGTAGCACCCGCGAGACTTGTGACTGCGGTCCAAAGGGGGTAGTCCGGCATCGGCACCAAGAGTTCGTCGCCTTCGTTAAGAAGGGCTTCGGTAGCCATCGAAATGAGGTCGGACGCACCGTTGCCGAGGTAGATGTCGTCGAGCGTTACGCCCTCAATGCCCTTTAGCTGTGTGTAGTGCATGACGGCTTTGCGGGCCGCGAAAATTCCTTTGCTGTCGGAGTACCCAGCGGAATTCGGCAGATTTGTGATCATGTCGCTCATCACTTCTTCGGGCGGATCAAAGCCGAAAACGGCCAAGTTGCCGATGTTGAGTTTGATGAGTTTTTTGCCTTCGGCTTCCATCTGCCGCGCCTTATCCATAATGGGGCCGCGGATGTCGTAGAGGACGTGAGCCAGCTTCGAGGATTTCAGAATTTTTTTATCGGCCATGATTGTGCGTCTCAAAAATATCGTCGCCCGGAGCGAAAGGAATTTGTCGTCGGACGTCTCGGAAGAGTATCGGCGAAGATATCACTTTTGCAGGGAAGAAAAAAGAAACGAATCAAGAAAATAAGGCAGAACTACATAGACTGACTTGGATTGTTGGTCGTATACAGCAGTTTTGGTGTGAGAAGTATTCAGTCAAACGAATGTTTTGTGAAGAAGCGGCGGTGGAAAAGCAACTTCCGTATCAATGAAGAAATAAACCACAGAAAAATTGATACGAAAGTTAGGAAAAATAAATGAAACTTGACTTTTTTAAAGAAATTACGACACTCTTTCTCATCGGATCTCTATCAATTTTGGGAGCACGAAATGCAGAACCTTCATCGCACGGCAGTCGGCATTGACTTGGGGGCTAAATACACCGGCGTAATGATCGCGGACACGGTGCCCGGAACCTCGTTGCGGCAGGAAGACTTGACAGCTTTTACGGTTGTCATGCCGGATGCAGAGAAGATGATGTTGGCGCAGACTCAGCGCACGGCGACTCGACACCGCCTTCGAGGAAAAAAGCGGTTCAATTTGGCACGTCGGTTGACGTTACTTGTGATCAACGAGAAGCTGACGGCGGCAGGCGTGGTTCTTCCGGAAAAAGTACGCCTGCGGATGATTGAGGCCGTGAACGGTCTGCTGCGGCGCCGAGGCTATTCTCGTATTGAATCAGAAGTTAATCTGCAAGTTCTCGAAGACCTTGATCCGCAATGCTTTGCTGAGTGTGATCTGTTGAAGAGTTTCTTCTCCGAAGCTACGCGTTCCTTGATGGATCAATGGGAAGAACTCACCAACGACATGGGCCGTATCCGAGACTTGGATCGGGTGCTCCAAGATCAGACAAAGCAGGACGTCAAAGAAGCCTTCAAGGAACAGGGGCTTGAAAAAGAGATGCTGAAGTCGGCAACGGAAGCAGTAGCCTCCGTGAAAGAAGCTGCGCATGATTTGGTAACGCAGCAATTTATGGGACACAAGCCTCGCGCCACCTACCTTCAGCATTTATTGTCGGATTTGAAACGCGGGGATTCTCGTCTCACGAAAGTTATCGAAGTTTTCGGCGGTGTGGAGCGATTCCATCATGTGATAGGCAATATTTCCAATTTGCAGCTGAGGGCGGAACGGTGGTATTTCAATGCACCCCACATGATCAAGGGAGATTGTTGGGAGCCATGTCGTCTGAAGCAGTCTGTCATTCGGGCGTTCAAGTATTTTCATCCGTCACAGGAAGGAAATGAGAAGGCGCGTTTGGCGGAGCTCATTCGGGAACTGGAGTCGACGGATGATGTCTTGGAAGCGCTTTGTACCATTGATCCGCAACGGACGATCCCTCCCTATGAAGATCAAAACAACCGGCGTCCGCCGGTCGATCAGACACTCTATCTGAGTCCGGAAAAACTCAATGATCGGTTGGGTGAGCGTTGGATGAGCTGGGCTAAAAGTTTTTCAAAGGCAGATCCGCGCTTGGAAGAAGAACTCGATGAAATTCTTCGTTTGACGGATCGACGGTCGCGAATTGCTCGGGACGGTACTCTTGTACTTTCGGTGCTGCAATACCGGTTTTCATATGTTTTGCAGCGTGTGCTGGATCGCTCGAAGTTGCTGGATCCGTTTGCTATCCGGGCGTTGGCGCATGGGGCGGTTTTATCTGCCTCCCGGCATCAGTTGGCAATGGTGATCGGCGGTCAGCATGTTGATGAGTTTCTTGCTTTTGCTGCGGAGTACTACCGCGAGATCGAGGGAGCCAAGTCAGGACTTTGGATGCCGCAGACCGGCAGCTATCTTGAACGGTCGGATCTGCATCCTCCGATGAAGAAGAAAATTCTGCCAATTTTGGTTGGAAATGTACTGCAGAAGACGGACAAGGAAGGTGAGCGCTTCATGGTGGCTGATATTTGGAATGCCAAAGTGGGCGGACGCAGCACGGTGCGTTCAGTTTGTGCCGTCATAGAGAAAACGCGCAAAGACAACGGCGGTGACTTTAATCGCCTCTATCAGCGAGCTTTGTTGCGCAGGAAGTTGGGGCAGAAACTTTCGAAAGAAGACAAGGTGTTTGCGGCGTTGAGTGACAAAGTTGATGCGGTGACGGAAGTCATTGCAAATACATTGGGACTGTCTGAGGACGAGGCGGCAAAATTTGCCAATCCCTATTCGTTGTCGCAGTTATACAACCTCATTGAAACAGAACGTGACGGTTTTACATCGGTATCCGTGGCGGCTCATCGGGAAAATAACTGGCGCATGAGGTTGACGGAATGTACCGACAAGGACGGCTCCAAGACGTGGAGTGCCAACTGCTCGCGCCTTCCGGCAGATGCTGCACGTCCGTTTGATGGGGTGGTGCGTCGTGTCATTGACCGAAAAGCTTGGGAAATAGCTAAGCGCGTAGCAGAGTCTGTTCGGAGACATGTTACTTTCCAAAATGGTACGGTGGAAATTCCACTTTTTGTGGAGGAGAACCGCTTTGAGTTTTCAGCATCGTTGGCGGAACTCAAACACAATGCAGCAGCCCGTAAAAAGATGCTCGATCGGTCGGAAGGGCAGACCAAACGCTGGCAGTCCAAAATAGAGCGCATCAAGGCTGCAAGTCGAGGGGTATGTCCCTACAGCGGTAAGGCTATCAAGGCAAACGGGGAGATAGACCATATCATCCCGCGCAGTCTGACGAAAAAGAATGCCGGAACGATTTTCAATGCGGAACCCAATCTCATTTACGTTTCTCAAGAAGGTAATCAGAGAAAAGGCAATCAGGGGTACCGATTGAGTGATCTCAATGCGACGTATCTGACGGCTGTGTTTCGCACGAATTCGGTTTCCGAAGCACAGGCGACGATAGAAAAGACGGTGACCAATCTGCAGAAGCAGGGGCGTTTGGTTTTCTTTGATCTGCTGTCGGAATCGGAGCAAGACTGTGTTCGTCATGCGCTATTTTTGGAGGACTTTAACCCGGCAAAGCTGGCGGTTCTTGAAATGCTGGGAAATCAGCGGAAAGCCCGAGTAAACGGTACGCAGATGTGGTTAGTTCGCTGCTTGGTAGAAAAATTGGGCGAAGAACTGGCGTCATGGTGCGAACGAACCGGTAATCAGATCCAGTTTAATGCGACGGCTGTTTTGCCTGAAGTGTCCATGCAGCTTCGTGAAGCATTGGGGGAAGTCGATGCAACAATGAAGAAAACGGATGTGCAGCCAGTCGCTTCACATACGATTGACGCATTCTGCGCATTGGCCGTGGGGTGTGACGGTCTTTTTGTTGACGAACCGGATTTGGCTGTGCCGGAAAATATGGTTGCGTTGTATCCGGAGAACTGCAGTATTGTTCAGATCCAACGCAAACCGTTAGAAGAGAAATCTCAGTTCGGTGGTGTGCCTTTGTTTAAGGACGGAATCTACGCGGAGCATTATGTGCCGCTGTTTACGCTCGACGGTCGAATTTATGCGGGCTACATTTCCAAGCCGAGCGAAGACGGTGTAATGCCGGGGGCTGTCGAGGTATGCGGCAAGGATCCTGTACAGTTGCTTCAGACTTTATCGCCGTATCTCACTCGACCGTTTGAAGGGGAAGTTTCTAAGAATGAGTCGTATCGGGTTGATCGTTTAAAGGCTGCGGCGCTCTTGGCGGAAGTGGCACATCAGTGTTCGTCGGAACAAAAGGTTGCTGCGGCCGGGGTGTTGGAGGGACTGTCGTATTGCACCAAGCGTTGCCCGGTGATTGGCGCGTTCTGGGATTCCGTGAAAAAGAAATTGGTGGCCGAAGACGTAGCGTTGAAGGACGATAAGTTCGAGGTAAAACTTAATCTCAACTGTGGCCGTCAGTGGTCGCTGAAGGGGAAACTGGTGCTGCCGGTTAGAAGAGAATGGGCAACCCTTTATGCGGAGGTAAGCCGCCAATTGCCGGAAGATGCTCAGGAGCCACAGGTGCGCGAAGTCCTTAACCGGTATTGGAAACGTCCGGAAAAACGTCGACTGCAGCACGTGCCGGTGCATCGAGATCTCAGTCTTCCGGTGATTGATAAACCCTCAGGTGGTTTTCGGTTTATGCGTCGTACGTTGGACGGAAACCCCGTGATTCAGATTCAGGTACCCAACAGCAAGCTGCAGGGATTTGCGTCGAAAAACGGTGTGGCTGACTGGGGGAAGGCGGTACTTTTTGAACGATTCCGTTCGCAAAAAATCACTATGTTTGATGCCAGGTATTTCCCCGTAACCGAAACCACCTCAATGAACGAATGGCGTCAAGTGCTGAACGGCGAAATCAAAGTTTGGTTGGCACCGGGATCTGCGGTTCGTTTCAATGCGCGGATTGAGGCGCCGTTTGCTGCTGTGAGCAGCTGGCTGAAGGCCGGAAATCCGGACATTTCTTGCCGGTCTTTCTTGGATCTTCCGGGGATTTTGAAGGTCAAGGATGCCAAGGCTTTCTTTGCAGCCTTGCCTCCTGAAGTTCGTGCGGTATTGAACCAACCGCGAGCTTATCTCTACTTTGAAAATGTGGGGACAAGGGTTTGTTTCTGGTTTACCGTGGCGAGCAATAACGCTGACATTAAAAAGACTTACAACCAGGCGGCGATATGCGGCATGTGACGATCGCATCCTTTGGGGCCGCACTCGGAGTTTCTGGCAGCCGCCTGGTTGTCACTGAAAATGGCCAGAGCTGGGAGACGGCCCTTTCGCGGCTGCTCACAATTCGGGTGGAAAAGAAAGGAG
>PPYF01017237.1_pt1 | contig 12631 bp, 11 predicted proteins | sample 1559871 | NCBI WGS metagenome assembly PPYF01 (sample SAMN08240021, study PRJNA423297) | Human gut metagenome, whole genome shotgun sequencing project. | reverse complement strand
AGCATTCTACTTTCCACCACCAGCCAGCAAAGACCGGGCTGTCAATAGTATGGAAATCAAAGATTTCATAATTCTATGGCCTTACAGCCAATGACGACAAGCCCTTGTCGTCATTCCACCCTTTCTCTCCAGAGCGGGAAACGTTTTGCATGCTTTCCCTTAGTGCAACTTTTTCCATTGGCATCAAAACACACACAAATTTGTCCTATACCCCTGCTTTGCAGGTTTCTTTTCACACACAAAAAAGCGGCAGGATGTGTCCTGTCGCTTTTTGATTCCTTCAGGTCTCTTGCACAAAACCTTTCATTTGGCACAGTATCAAGAATCTGTTCAGACCACCAGCGTCCGCTGGCGGGGAGCCTCATTTCTTTTCTTCCGCAATCAGATTATCCATAATCCGGCGCATTATGGATTTGAGATAATCAATATCCTCCCGGGAAAGTCCTTCATAGGCCCGTTCATCCGCTGCTCTGGATTCTCCGCGGCCATTGTTGAGTGCCGCTTTTCCTTTTTCTGTCATGTGCAGAATGTATTTTCTTCTGTCTTCTGTGTCCTTTTCCTTGGCAATAAGGCCTTTCCCAATCATGGACTGGACAATCACGGTCACCGTCGGATTGGACAGGTGCATCTTATCCTCCAGTATCTTCTGGGTTATCTTATCCTCCGGATGATTGCGCAGATAAGCCAGTACAAGGGACTGCCTCGGTGTAAGATCATACTTCTTCAGAATCTTAGTCTGCACATCACAGATACGCTGGCAGATAAGGGCAATGTTGAAGCTGATAAGGAAAGTTTCATCTTCCAGAAAATCGGAAGGGTTTAAGAATGGGGTTTTTTCCATTTGTATTTCTCCTGTAAACCATAAATCTTTTCTCATTATACAACATGTCACCGATAATCCATAGTTATTTATATAATTTTACTCCTCCAGAAAAAAATACCCTTGAAATCTGTAAGTCTTTTATATTGCACTTGAATTTTTTCTGATTTTCATATAACATAGAATGTAAGTATTTATTTAACACATTTCCTGCCCGGCGATGACTGTCAATGGGCAGGCACCGTATAGTAGTGCGGTATTGGGAATCCCCTAATTCCCCCCGATATCGTTACGCTATACAGTAGCATGCGGAAGTCCCCTCTTCCGCACCCCTTACTCATATGTGTAACATATGAAATGGAGACCCCATAATGGCCAGCAGTCACGTATTGCTGTCTGTTATGGGGTCTCTGTTTTATCTGGAAATATACAGAAACAGCCTTCAGGCTTTCAGAAAGTGAGGTCTCCTTTGTCTTTTATCACCGTGGCAGCACATGCCAAAATCAACCTGACCCTGTATGTAGGAAATAAGCGTTCTGACGGATACCATGATATTGACAGCATTATGCATCAGATTGTTCTGTCGGACGAAATCACCGTATCTGCCGATGACTCCCTCCACCTTACCGTAGCCGAAGGGACAGCACCTGCTGGAGAAGATAATCTCATGTGGACCGCCGCACGCCGTTTCCTGGATGCAGCCAGTCTCACCAAAGGTCTCTCCATGATTCTTAAGAAACGCATTCCCTCTCCGGCCGGCATGGGCGGCGGTTCTGCGGATGCAGCTGCCGTACTTCTGGCAGCCAATGAAGTATATGACCACCCGCTCAGCCAGGATGAGCTTCTGTCCCTCGCTGCCGGTCTTGGTGCCGATGTGCCATTCTGCCTTGCCGGCGGATGTGCCCGGTGCCAGGGCATAGGAGAGAAAATGACGCCTGTTACCCCCTGGCACGGACTGCCTCTGGTGATTGTGCGCCCGGCGGTATCCATATCCACCGGTGCGGCATATGCACAGATTGATGCGTCATCCCACAAGCGTCCGGACACAACAGAGCAGATGGTGCAGGCCCTGGAAGAAAAGAACATATCCCTTCTTTCTGCTTCGCTGATGAATCACTTTGAAGAAGGCCTGTTTCCGCAGGAAGACGAACTGGCCCGCACATCAGAAGTCCTCTCCCGGTTCGGCCGTCCATTCCAGATGACTGGTTCCGGCTCCGCATTCTTCCTCATTGCTGATGATTTGAAAGAAGCCAGCCACATAGCAGAAACTATCAGCAGGGAACATCCAGCATGGTATACTGCAGTAACAGAAACTCTGTAAATTTTATCTTTCTGTATTTCTTCGTCTCCCCATAAGGAGGTCTTATCATGTCCAACCGCATACAGGCGGCAGAAGCTTTTTTACGCCTCAAAGCAGGCAATTCACAATATGTCCAGAGTAATTCCTATACCGGTGACGTTTCGTCAGCCATTCGGTCGAATACAGCGAAAAACGGGCAATTCCCCTATGCCATTGTTATCGCCTGTTCCGATTCCCGGGTAATTCCGGAAATTATCTTCTCCGCCGGTATGGGCGAACTGTTCACCATCCGGGTAGCCGGCAATGTGATTGACCGGCATCAGCTGGGCTCCATCGAGTACGCCGTATCTCATTTAAAGAGCCCGCTGGTGGTCGTGCTGGGACACACCCACTGCGGCGCCGTAGCTGCCACCATAGCCGGCGAAGGCGACAGCCATATCCAGTCCATTACTGATAAAATTCATAAGGCCATAGGAGACGAAACCGACGACTTCACCGCCGCCTCGCTAAACGTAAAATATGCGGTAGCCGAAATTCTGGATGCCTTCCGCCACGACGGTCTGGAAGAAGAACAGGTAGTCGGTGCGGTATACGATATAGAAACGGGAGAAGTATATTGGAATTGATCCTGCGGCTCAAGGACTGCAGAAATTCTTCCAGGATTCTTGCAGACGGTGTAAAACATACTGTTCTATAAGCGGTGGGCGGGTTCGCTTTAAAGCTTGAGATAGGTAAGCAAGACAATCATACTTCAGACGGAGCACATCAGCATGCTTTCCTACACTCTAACATAGAGGATTCTACTTTCCACCATCCGCCTGGGGGCGGATGGTCCCCCTCTCTCTCCAGAGAGGGAAACGTATGGCATGCTTCTCTTCATACAGCTTTTGCATTCTTGTCTTTTACGCAGAGGGAAAAGTGCCACATGTTACCGTTATTCCTATACTCTGACATACCGCATTCTACTTTCCCCCACCAGCCAACAAAGACCGGGCTGTCAATAGTATGGAAATCGAAAGATTTCATAATTTTATGGACTTACAGCCAATGACGACAAGACCTTGTCGTCATTCCCCCTTTCTCTCCAGAACGGGAAACGTGCTGCATTCTTCCCGTTAATCAGCTTTCGCATACTTACCTTTTTACAAAGTGGAAGAAGTACAACATATTATCGTTATTCCATCAGAAATACTATGCAAGGAATCAAAAAACGATTTTCCAACTTATGGAAAATCGTTTTTCGTTTCTTTAGTTTTCTCCTGCAAAGCAGGCTGCTTTGCACAGTTTCGAGCCGCAGTCTATAAGCGAAGCTTACCTTTGCTTATCAGAATACTTCCTTAACCACAATGGTCTGTTCTCTGGATGGGCCTACAGATACGATGCCGATCGGAACGCCAGTAAGCTGTGCGATGGCTTCTACGTAGGTTCTTGCATGTTCCGGAAGTTCTTCGTACTTGCGGATGCCGGAAATATCCTGCTTCCAGCCCTTGAAGATTCTGTATACCGGAGTGAGCTGTTCCAGGTACTTGAGGTCGGCCGGGTATTCTTCTACCGGTTGGCCATCCTTTTCATAGCCTACGCAAATCTTGATTTCGTCCATACCGTCGAGTACGTCCAGACGGGTGATAGCCAGGTAATCGAAACTGGAGAGACCTGCTGCATAGCGTACGGCTCTGGCATCGAGCCAGCCCACACGGCGCGGACGGCCGGTGACAGTGCCGTATTCATGAGCGATTTCACGGATATTGTTTCCGATTTCATCATGAAGTTCGGTCGGGAATGGGCCTTCGCCTACACGGGTGGAGTATGCCTTGACTACGCCGAAGATGTTATTCATGAGGTGCGGTCCGATAGCCGCCCCTACGCAGGCACCGCCAGCTACCGGGTGAGAGCTGGTTACATATGGATAGGTACCATTGTCCAGATCCAGCATGGAAGCCTGTGCCCCTTCAAACAGCACATTCTTTCCTTCTTCAATGTACTTATGCACCGTGTGATTGGTATCGCATACATACGGACGCAGCTGTTCAGCATAGCCCAGATAATCCTTCAGCATCTGTTCATAGTCGAAACCTTCTACGCCGTACAGTCTTTCCAGAAGCATGTTCTTTACTTCTACATTGTACTTCAGTTTTTCCGCAAATACTTCCTTGTCCATGAGGTCGCAGATGCGAATGCCGATACGGTTGATCTTGTCTGCATAGCACGGCCCGATACCATTCTTAGTGGTACCGATTTTGCGATTGCCCTTACGCGCTTCTTCCGCTTCATCCAGACGGATGTGGTACGGGAATACCACATGCGCACGGGTGGAAATCTGCAGGTTGCTCGGATCTACGCCCTGTGCCTTCAGGGTATTCATTTCTTCCAGCAGAGACTTCGGATCAATAACCACGCCGGTGCCTACGATACAGATGGTATCCGGATACATGATTCCACTGGGCATGAGGCGCAGCGGGTAAGCCTTACCTCCGGTAACCACCGTGTGTCCTGCGTTGTTTCCGCCCTGGGAACGTACGACTACATCGGCCTTTGCCGCGAGATAATCTACAATCTTCCCCTTACCTTCGTCGCCCCACTGAGCGCCAATGACCATAGCTGTTGCCATTATATACTTCCTTCCGTTAATTAAGAAAACATGCAGCCGGGAAAAGAGCCCTGTCCTTCCCCTGTTCTGCTATCAGAGACCGAATCTTGCAAAGATATCGTCTACATGGGTAAGCATAGCATGCGGGTCGAAACATGCCTTGATTTCTTCGGGTGTGAGATACTTGCTTACCTCTTCATCCTTGCAGAGATTTTCATAGAAATCTTCGCCCTGGAGCCATCTCTTCATGGCATTGCGCTGTACCCAGCGATACGCGGTATCGCGATATACCCCTTTGGATACCAGAGCCAGCAGTACGCGCGGGCTGTAAATCAGGCCGCCGGTGAGGTTCAGGTCAGCCATCATCTTTTCCGGGTAAACCAGAAGCTTGTCTACCAGATTAATGGTTTCATTGAGAATGTAATCCAGCGCAATGGTTGCATCCGGGAACATGACACGTTCGGTGGAGGAATGAGAAATATCTCTTTCATGCCACAGCGGAACATTCTGGTATGCCGGAACGGTGTAGCCTTCAATCAGGCGGGCCATACCGCAGATACGTTCACTGCGAACCGGGTTGCGCTTGTGCGGCATAGCGGAGGACCCCTTCTGCTTCGGGCTGAAATATTCTTCCGCTTCCCGCACTTCCGTTCTCTGGAGATGGCGCACTTCCAGTGCAATCTGCGCCAGGGTGGCTGCAATGACAGCCAGGGTGGACATATACATAGCATGACGGTCACGCTGTACTACCTGGGTGGAAATCAGTTCCGGCTTAAGGCCCAGTTTCTTGCATACATACTGTTCTACGAAAGGATCAATATCCGCATAGGTGCCTACAGCTCCGGAAAGCTTGCCTACGGAAATTTCTTCCTTTGCCCGCTTCATACGTTCAATATTGCGAAGGGTTTCCGAGTACCAGAGGAGCATCTTCAAACCAAAGGTAGTTGGTTCTGCATGGACACCGTGAGTACGGCCGATGGTTGGCGTATGCTTAAATTCCACAGCCCTTCTCTTCAGAACGGCTGCCAGTTTTTCCAAATCTTCCAGAATCACGTCAGACGCTCTGGAAATCTGGAGACAAAATGCGGTGTCTCTTACGTCGGTGGAAGTGAGCCCCATGTGAATGTACTTGGCTTCATCACCCACCTTTTCGCCTACTGCGGACAGGAACGCAATGATATCGTGGTTAATTTCTGCATCGATTTCATGAATGCGATCTACATCAAAATCTGCTTTTTCTTTGATAACTTCTACCGCTTCCTTCGGAATGCGGCCCAGCTGGGCATTAGCTTCACATGCTGCAATTTCAACATCGAGCATAGTCTGCCATTCGTGTCTTTCGTTCCAAATGGCTTCCATAGCCGGTCTTGTGTACCTCGGAATCATATTAGTCCCCCTTTGGTTTACCTTCCCGCGCACAGATTTCTCTGCCAACAACTACGCCGGCAGCTGAAGCCTGGGCCAGACCTCTCGTAATTCCCGCTCCATCGCCAATGGCGAAGAAATTAGGAATCCTGGTTTCCAGCTTATCTGAAAGCTCTACACGGGCTGAATAAAATTTTGCCTCAACGCCATACAGCAGGGTATGTCTGGAATTGGCACCCGGTGCCACTTTGTCGAGGGCTTCAAACATTTCCATAATATCCTTTACAAAGCGATATGGCAAGACCAAAGATAAATCTCCTGGTGTAGCACTGGGCATTGTTGGTCTTACCAGACCGCGCATGAGCCTCTCCCGGGTAGACCGGTGTCCATCCCGCAGATCGCCAAGACGCTGTACAATCGGCCCGCCGCCAAGCATATTGGCCAGCGAAGCAATGTACTTACCATAGGCAATCGGTTCATTGAACGGTTCCGTAAAAGATTTGGATACCAGAATGGCAAAATTGGTATTTTCACTCTTCTTATGGGCAAACGAGTGGCCGTTTACCGTCATGAGTCCGTCGTTATTCTCCGTCACCACAAAACCGTTTGGATTCATGCAAAACGTGCGGATACGATCATCAAAACTGCGGCTGTAATATACCAGTTTGGATTCATAGCAGATATCCGTGATAGGTTCATAAATTTCCGCCGGAGATTCCACGCGCACCCCGATATCCACTGCATTATTGGTCATGCGCAGTCCCAGTTTTCTAATCTGATTGACAAACCATTCCGAGCCATCCCGTCCTGGAGCCGCTACCAGATACTTAGCTCGATAGGTTTCTCCATGGCTGGAAATGAAATGTGCTCCTTTTTCACAGCGAATTTCTTCCACCGGTGTATCGCAGAGTACATGCACATTGGACGGCAGAGAATCCCGCATATTCGCCAGAATCTGACCGTTTACGTCCGTCCCCAGATGGCGGATGCGGGCCGGAATAAATGACAGATCCGCCGCTGCCGCCTTCCGCTTCAGCTCATGCCGTTCCTTCGCAAATTCATCGCCATACACCTTGCGGTCCTTTCCACCGTAATGACAGTACACATCATCCACGTAGGAAATCAGACTGGCCAGCTCTCCCTTATGCATATAATCTTCCAGATTACCGCCATACTCTGTAGTCAGTGTCAGCTTCCCATCAGAAAACGCACCGGCACCACCCCAGCCGCACACAATATTCATACGCTTTTCACTGCGATCCCCATGAGGATCCTTGTTCAGTTCCAGTCGATGATGAATATCATGTCCTTTTTCAAGAATCAGAATGGAAGCACCGGTATCGGCAAGCTCCAGCGCAGTAAAGATTCCGGCCGGGCCGGCGCCGATAATTACTACATCATAATCTTTCATGCAAAAACCACCTTATACACACAAAAAAAGCGCCTCCCATACGCGGGGGCGCTGCGGTACCCTGTTCAGGTATCCCTTCCAATCATACTAAAAAACGGGGAGCCAGGTCAACAAAAATCCTGTCGGATTCTTGAGATGAGATCTTAGCTTCAGGCGGAAAAGTCTCTTCTGCCTTTCCATGGGCAGATACTGCATATAGCTTTCCCTGAAAACATAAATATTGCGTACAACCGTACGCTTTCCTATATAATAAAGACCGTTTGGGGAGTGGAAGAACAAGGGTGGTGCGAACCTGAAATGATTCGCACCACCCTTGTTCTTATTTCTTGTGCCCATAGGCAGCCAAGTGTTCGGCAGCCACAGGGTATGCATTGGTTTCTACCTTCGGCTTTCTGTATTTTGTAACTTTGCCCGATTTCGCATTTTCAGCTTCGGTCAGTTTCACATACATTTTCATCAGTTCCTGCACACATTCCGGTTCCGTCATGGTGCGCCAGTTGAAGCCGTAAGCTTCCATGACCGCCTTATCATTTTCCTGATGTGCCTTCCTAAGTTCCTGCGGCATAGTCAGATCATCGTAAAGTGCGGCCAGAGAATCATTGGGATACAGCTTGCGTGCATCCAGAATCCCCTGGGCTGTCTTTTCAATTCTGGCCTTCTGGGCCGGGGTGAGATTAGGCCATGGGAAATTGTTGTAAACGATGTTTTTTGAATAACTATAGTCACTCTTTAATCTTCCAGCAACTGTACGCATCCATGCCATGTGAACATTAGCTTCCAAAATTCCAAAATGAAAAATTGTTGCGTCTGGAATGATGAACAACTTATTCCCCGCAATAGTATCTCCATTTAAATATCCCATGGGTACATATCTCCTTTTTTCTGATGACACAACGGGTATTGCAATATACTTCGCCGGGTTTCTAGTCTCTCTAAACAGAGTAGGTGTAATTGCTAACTTTTGTCTATCTGGCGCCCCCTTAAGTCTATCTTCACGACATAACTCGACTCTTTTCATCACATATGGCATTTTATGCAATATTTCAGGAGACACATTCACTAACCAAAGACAATAGCGGGGAATACCATTTAAAAATTCTTTTCCCATCATAAAACGTTTAATAAAATTTTGAGAAAATGGTTCAACTTTAATAAGTTCATTCATTTCTTCCTTTGATAGAATCAAATGTCCTCCATCAGCAGGACGGTTTCCCGAAATCATACACGGTACTTCGCAAATCGGCTTGGTTCGAGACTCTATAAATATCGTAGGAGCATCCATTAAATAAGGATTTATATTTGTAGCTTTCCTGGCATGCTCTCCATCATAAATCACTTTATCTTTCTTATCTGAAAGATAGCTGAATCCTACAATAACCACATGCACATGCGCTTTTACAGAAGCCTCACTATCCCATCGGAATGTTCTCCAGGCAAAATCAATATGAATTCTGAAACGTTCCATGATAGGCTTCCATACGCTGGCTACCTGCTCGCCCTGAGTAATACTATTGGTTGAAACAAAGGCTGCCCGAATAGAAGTCCTCTGCATATATTGAGCAGCTTTAAAATACCAACAGGACACATAATCTAATTTTCCACAAGCTTTATATGGCTTTCCCTTTTCATCTACCCAGATATTTTTAATATCTTCTTTTTGTTCCTCCTCCTGATAAGTATATCCCACAAACGGAGGATTCCCCATAATATATGACAGTTGCGATGCCGGAATAATATCATTCCAGTCTATGCGCAGAGCATTGCCTTCATGAATATTAGCGTTGGTTTTGAGGGGCAGGAAATTCAGTTCTTTATGGATAATATCTTCGGTTTCCTGCATCATCTGGGATTCGGCAATCCAGAGGGCGGTTTTGGCTACAGTCACCGCAAAATCATTGATTTCAATTCCATAAAATTGGCTGATGGATACTTTGATAGGATCAATTACATCGAGCACCTGCTGTTTTCCCAGGAGTTCGTTGATTGCTTTATTTTCCAGACGGCGGAGGGACAGGAATGTTTCTGTCAGAAAATTTCCTGAACCACAGGCAGGATCCAGGAAGGTAAGATGGGCCAGTCGTTCCTGGAAGGCCAGCAGCTTTCTCCGGTAGTCCACCCGCATGGTTATTTCTTTTCGCCGGGTTATAAATTTCTGTTCATAAGGCACCGATACAATGGTATCAAACTCTTTTTTCAAATCATCCAGAAACAGGGGATCAATCACCTTGTGGATATTCTCAATACTGGTGTAATGCATTCCTCCCTTGCGTCGGGTTTCCGGATTCAACGTGCTTTCAAATACGGCACCGAAAATGGTAGGGCTGATGGCGCTCCAGTCGAATCCACGGGACATGTCATCACAGATAATGTGATAAATTTCTTCCGTGATTCTTGGTATTTCTATATGCTCATCACTGAACAATCCGCCATTGACATACGGAAAGGCAGCCAAATCCTCCCGAAGATAGGGGTCTCTGTCTTCTTTTTTCGTATCCAGCACCTTAAACAGCTGGATAAGACCATCCCGGGTATTCTCCCATTTCCATCTTTCCAGATAATGCCGGAATTGATCCACCCCCCCAAAAATTCCTGCATCTTCCGCATACAGACAGAATACAATGCGGACGCAGAGCACATTCAGTGCTTTCTGAGACTCTGTATCCGATGGATTCTGATATTGCGCATGAAGGGCATCATATAATTTCCCAACCAGTTCACCGGCCTTAACGGATATCTTTACTTCCTTTATATCCGTTGGTTTAGAGGCTTTATCCACAAGGAAATTCAGCTGGTCGTAATGTTCCGGTATATCCTGTAATTCCAGCTTAATGGGCTTTCGGAACGCTTCCGGTTCATTCATGTCATAAATCCAGAATTCGTGGAAGTTGCAGGCAATAATATACCGGGCTCTCTGGTCTACCGGCTGTGTCTGATCATATTCAAATGCCTGTTCATACGGCGTGAGCTTTCTCCCATGACGCATATATCTTTTATCCAGCGGCGCATCCGAATTTTTCTGCTCAATAATAACACGGGTCGCTGAAATCCAGGCATCAACAAACAGAGAACTCCCCTTTTCCTCATGTTTCACTGCATCTTCAAAAGAAATATAATCTTCCGGATGCTCCATGCCCAATACATCCCCAAGGAGAGACAGCCAGAAAGGTGCCGTATTTCCATCTTCCTTCACATCCTTCGACCACTTTTTCGCAAAGCGTCTGGCTTCTTTCTTCTGTTCTGCTGCTGTCTGTGTCATTTTCTATCTCCCTGTATCATTCCATTTACCTGGATTACCCCAGGCAGTGCACCTTTTTGTTAACCATTTATTACCCGCATACGATATAACTGTCGAATAAGCAGGGTTAAAAATAGAAAGGGGCATCAATACCCCCTTATGCTTTCTCTCAGCTTTTGCATTCCTGCCTTTATATGAAAACCGTCCCTATTCCCGTCCCTATTCCCCTGCGAATCTACCAATTCGCACTGTCCTTGCGCTTCAACTCATCCCACTAATCATTTTCTTCCACTCCTGAGCGTTCGGTGCGCCGTACAGTCTTTCCATGGCGGCAAGGTTTACGAGCCAGGTTCTTCCAGCCTGTCTTCTGTCGTTGTCGTCCATTCTGGCGGCACGGTGGCCGGCTCCTGCGGCGGCAGACCGGACTTCTCCGCTGCTGCGGTTCCAGAGTTCGGCGGCTTCCACGGTGGTAAAGGAACAGAGGAGTGGATTCCGTGCCGGCACAGCCTCGGTTTTTCCGGCATATACCCGGCTGGCGGCCTGGCGGATGATGAGCCATTCCCGGCCGGATTTTCTTGTTTCGCCTTTGGCGAACGGGCTGTCCGGATTGAGGATGTCCGCTTCCACCTTTTTCACGGGCAGAGCATAGGTGTCGGCCACTTCTTTCGCAGTAAGCACGTCAAGCAGCGGGTTGGAAAACACGATTTCCTGTGCTTCCGATACATCTACTGTGCCGGCGGGGACGACAGCGGCCCCATCGGGCATGGCCAGTACCTGCACGCGGGGCGGCAGATGGTGATGAGCCAGATACTCACGCCAGGCGAGACGGGTCTTTCCTTCCGGTTCATCGCTTCGCACGCTGTGAAATGGCCCTTCTGTCATTTCTACGATAGATTTCGGCAGACTGTCCGGTACCACTTCAGTAAAATACAGAGACATCCCCTGTGCCACCAGGGTACAGGGCGGAAGTTTTCCCAGAAGATAAGAAGTAAATGCCTGACCGCACATGGTATGGTCAGGTCCAAGTGTATATAGTTTCATAGAATTCCTTACTATGAGCGGAGCTCATGGGCTATAAGCCTTCGGCTCATCTCTCTCCTTTCCCTAAAAAGAGGTAGCAGGTCACGGCGAGGTTGAATATGGATACGGCGTTGTTTACCCAGCCGGATGCTCCGAGGAGGCGGTCTATTGCCGGACTGACGAAGGTTATTCCGTAGACGAGGCACATGATCGGTGCGGCGCGGTATCCCATATCATGAAGGCGCCGGGCCATAAGTGAGTTGTCGGCAATGACTATCAGCAGAGCCGCCAGGAGGAATGCAGCAGTCAGAATATATCCCAGTATATCCATCTTCAGGTTAAACAGTGCATTGGTTCCATACCAGGCTATGGCCACCGCAAGAATCCATACGGCCCCCAGAGTCAGGGACCTTAGTAAATACTGCATGCGATTCACCCGGCCATCAAAGGAAAACCAGGCCAGAAGAAACGGACGACGAGAAATCAAATTTCGGTATCGGTTATACAATGGTTGGACTCCTTTACGTGATGAGCCATCGGCTCAAAATCGGTGCGAGCTGGGGCCCGCAGGTCGGTACATCCTGAACGGATGTAGGTCGGTGCCTTAACTTCAACATGGCAAGTCGGTGTGCCTCCTGCAGAGGCACAGGGGGTGGATGTTGCACATGGCTTTTTCATATAAAGCAAAAATATTGCATACATCAGCACGCTTTCCTATCCCCTAACATACAGCATTCTACTTTCCACCAGCCGCAGGCTGGTCCCCCTCTCTCTCCAGAGAGGAAAAAGTTTCGCATGCTTTCCTTTTCTTAGATTTCTTATTCTTACGTTTTCGTAAAGTGGAAGAAGTGTAACATATGACCTTCATTCCTTCTGATTCACATAGTGGATTC
>PPYF01370851.1_pt1 | contig 12635 bp, 8 predicted proteins | sample 1559871 | NCBI WGS metagenome assembly PPYF01 (sample SAMN08240021, study PRJNA423297) | Human gut metagenome, whole genome shotgun sequencing project. | reverse complement strand
GCGTTGCGCCGACCCAGCAGCAGCCTAAAACATCAGCCAGCCGACCATCGGCGCGACCAGCACCATCACCACGCCGGACTCCGTCACGCCTGGCAGCATCACGTAATCGCCCAACTCCAGTTTGGCCGGCGGCGTGAGGTTGTTGATGTACATGCGAATGGAAATATTCCACGTAAAGGTCCCACCCCATTCGCCGTTGATCCACGGCTTCATTTCATACAGATTGCCTTTACCGTAAGACGAGAGCGTTTTTGGCGACGGCACGACGTGGTCATCGCTAAGACGTTTCACAAAGCTGAACGCTTCCTCCCACTGCGCATCGTTCCAGGTAAATTTACCGCGGCTGTCGAACATGGGCTTCTGGTATTTCTGCATCATATAGGCGTTGAGCAGCAGGATGACATCCTGATCGACCATGCTGTAGGGATAATAGTTGTTGCCCAGCTTTTGCTGGAAGCTTTTACCCGAGGCAAAAAATGCATCCCAGGTTGTCGGATAGGCCAGTCCGGCCTTTTTCCAGGTGACATCGTTGTAATAGAACACCGGCGCGTTGACCGAGATAGGCAGGCCATTGAGCTTGCCGTTGATGGTGGTGGACTGCAAATCTTTGGCCTGATACTGGTTCAGGTCCAGTTCATTTTTGAGCGTATTCAGGTCGTAATATCCCTCACCATTTTTGGAGAAAATAATCAGCCACGGCCAGTTGGTTTGCATTACGTCCGGTTCGGTCCCGCTGGCCATTTGGGTAGTCAGGCGTGAAAGGTGTCCGTCCCAGCCGGTATATTCCGCCTTCACTTTGATCTCGGGATGCGTTTTCTCAAAGGCTTCCAGCGCCTTGAGCGTCGCCTGATGGCGGCTGTTGCCCCCCCACCATGACATGCGTAATTCAACGGGCTGCTGGGCCCAGGCAGCGGTACAGGAAAGTAACAGTGATGCGATGACACCTGATGCGATTTTGTTCATTACTTGTCTCCGGAAAGAGGCAGAAATATTGTTATTAAACAGGTGAGTAACAGCATAATACTGACCATCTTTTCCGGCGCAGCCTCCTGCCGCGCCGGAACGAGGGGCTAGCGTTTCGCCAGGCGGGAAACCAGTTCAAACTCCTTAAAATTCACCGGGCGCTGCTGTTGCATGGAGATATTGCCTGCAATTCCGGTGAGGATAGACATTGCGCCGGCGCGATGATCGGCGGCGCGCTGCAGCGGATCGTTGCCCGGTTCACCGAACAGATCTGCCAGCATGGCGTTGTCGCCGCCACCGTGGCCGCCTTCACCGAGGTTGAACTCCGCTTTCCACGGCTCGGCAAACATCGGGAAGACGGTGATATCACACTGCTCCAGGCTGCCTTCGTTTTCGCGTTCACCGCCGGCATTGACGTAGGATTTCTCGATGATTTTCATCTCCAGACGGCCTTCGGTGCCGTTAAACACCACGTTTAATCCTTCCCACGGCAGGTAGGCGTTAAGCGAGTAGGTGAGCTGAACCTGGTTTTGGTATTTCACCAGCACCGACAGGGTGTCTTCGATGGTGATCCCGTCGCTAAACACGCTTTGATCACGGAAATAGTTGTCTTCATGCTCGGCGTCGAGGTACAGCGCTTTGAGCTGTTCGTTGTCCGCCATATTCAGCGCGAAGGGATCATCTTTGGCTTCGGCATAGCCGTGGGTGCGTGGGTAGAACTGCGAGACGCCGCGGTTTTCTGCATTTTCTTTGCCATAGAATTGCAGGCTGCCTTCGGCGTACACGCGCTCCGGGTAGCTGGCCAGCCAGAAGTTCATCAGGTCGAAGTGGTGGGTGGATTTGTGCACCAGCAGGCCGCCGCTGTTGCGCTTTTCACGGTGCCAGCGGCGGAAGTAGTCCGCGCCGTGCTCGGTGTTGAGCAGCCACTCAAAGTGAACGGAAGTGACGTTGCCAATCACCCCCTGCATCAGCAGTTCACGCACTTTGCTGTGGTGCGGCGCGTAGCGATAGTTAAAGGCCACGCGCACGGTATGCCCGGTCTCTTCGATGGCATCGAGGATACGCAGCGCGCGTTTTTCATCAATGGTCATCGGTTTTTCGGTGATCACATCGCAGCCCGCATGCAGCGCACGGACGATATAGTCATCGTGGGTACGGTCCATGGTGGTGACGATGACGATATCCGGGCGCGTTTCGCGGATCATCTCTTCGAACTGTACCGCTTTCCAGGTGGATACCGGCTCTGCGCCTTCTTTCTGCAATAACGTGTTGGCGTAATTCATTCGGGTCTGATTGGTATCGCAAAACGCGACCATTTTGGCATTATCACGCCAGGTTCCACCAATCGCGGAAATATATAAACCCGCACGACCTCCAGTACCGACCAGAGCATATTTTTTCATGGCATCCTCGATTAAGATATAAATTCAAATATCAGCAAGGCGACGCAATGAAACGTATTCCGCATCAATTGATGGAGCTGAATAGCACTTTTATTTGGCACTGGCCCTGGTTTATTCAGGGCGTTAAAAGCGCGAAACAGCACGGTTTCACCGGCATCATCCTGCACCAACAGGAACTGCTTTCTTTTCTTGCTACGCCCTCGCCGTTAAGCCAAAAGCTCAACGTCGAGAACCTGATTCATCAACAAAATTACGCCCTGCAATATTTAAAACGCGTCGACCAATATCTGGCGGAAAATAATTTATCGTTTTGGCTGCAGGGTGAAGCCGCGCCGAGCGACGATATAATTAAGCGTAAATTTCCCGAACTGACTTTCGACGAAAAAAGCTCGCCGGATTTCTGGCAGCATTTTTATGCTGCGATATTGCATCCGCTCCTGCATTCGCTGCCGCATCTCAGCGGCCTCATTCTGAGCCTAACGACCCCGGACTTTCAGACCGCCCGCTGGCAACAAAGCCTGCATGATGTCTGGAGCCTGCTGCGCGCCCAGGGCAAAAAGCTGGTGCTGCGCGACTATATTGATGACAGCTGGCCCCGGCAGCAGCTTTCCAACCTGCTGGCAACGCTTCCCGACGATGTGCGAGCGTCGATAAAAGCTACCGAGCTGGACTATCACCCCGGGTTTGCCAATCACCCGCACATTGCCACGTTGCCGGGGCATAAAAAGTGGATCGAATACGATCTCTTTGGCACCGGCTACGGCTGGACTGCGCTACCGTGCTATCTGGCCGATGAAATCAGCGGCCGCCTAAGCTGGGCGCTGAGCGCCGCCGAAAACGAAATTGAAGCCATCACCTCCCGCGTCAGCTGGCAGTGGCTGCCCGATAGCCGGGTCATGGACTCCGCCAACGCGGTAAATCTTTTCGGCCTCTCGGCGGCCAATCAAACCGCGAATGAGGGCGGGCCTTCTGCGTTTGAACGTTGGGCTGAGCAGCAGCAGCTCGGCTTTCGCTCAGTGCAGGACAAACATCAACTGTCGGCAATCATGCATGCCAGCTACGACTGGCTGTGTAAAACGCCGAACTTTCTGGGCCGTCGCCTGCACTATCAAAGCCAGATCCCGGAAAGCGTGGCTCAGGCCCAGCAGCTTCTGCATATGGACACCCGCAGCGCGAACTGGATGCATGCCTGGCAGCCGCTGATGCCCACTGACGATCCGGGCTTGGGCAATGAGCAACGCGAGCGGGTGGCGTTGGAAAAAGAGGCCGCCTGCTTTTTAGCATCACGAACGGTACAACATCTGCGGGAACTGATGCCGCGTATTACCTGCCCAAATGATTCGCTGGAGATCCTGCTGGCCGCCTGGCGCAGCGCAGAAATCTACAGCCAAATGTTTTCCCGGGTCGCCGCCGCAATGACCGATATTCTGTGGATCGACCACTATGGCCCGCAAAGCCTGCCGACAGATGTGCCGCAAAAGCACCAACAGCAGCTGCTGCGCTTTACCGACACGTTGGATCGCTGGCTGGTGAATCCGCCGGCCTGCGGCCCGCTGTTTCTGCCGCTGCTGCTAAGTCCGCAGCGTTTGGCTCGTTTTGCCAACAGCCTGAATCACTCGCGGTGAGTAAAGAATAAAAACTGTGGCGGGTATTGTCTGCAAGCGTCGTAGAGGTAAAACCGGAGATTGGCGTGGAAAGCGGAAAAGCGTGACAGCCTTCGCGAATCACAGATAAAGCTTGTGATGCGCGTTGGCTTTTTTCATTTAAATGACGTGATAAACATCACCTGAAGCGGGAAAAAATGTGATCCCCGACCAGCGGCCGGGGAGGGGATTTTAGTGCGCACGACCCTGGTCGATACCGAGGCCAGTCTGAGAACGGATAAACTGCGCGCGGAACTGTTCGCGCTCACGATTACCTTCCGCAGAGTTATCGGTCGCTGAGAACAGCCAGATACCGATAAAGGCGACGGCGATAGAGAACAGCGCCGGGTATTCATACGGGAACAGCGCTTTCTCGTGGCCGAGGATCTGCACCCAAATCGTCGGGCCGAGGATCATCAGCACTACCGCCGTCAGCAGGCCCAGCCAGCCGCCAACCATCGCGCCGCGCGTGGTCAGCTTCGACCAGTACATGGAAAGCAGAATGATTGGGAAGTTACAGCTGGCCGCGATAGAGAACGCCAGACCCACCATGAAGGCGATGTTCTGATTCTCAAACAGAATGCCCAGCAGAATAGCCACCACGCCCAGCACCAGCACGGTGATTTTGGACACTTTCAGCTCTTCACGCTCGGTCGCCCCTTTCTTAAAGACGTTCGCGTACAGATCGTGAGATACCGCCGAAGCCCCTGCCAGCGTCAGGCCCGCGACCACCGCCAGAATGGTGGCGAAGGCGACCGCAGAGATAAAACCGAGGAACAGATTGCCGCCGACCGCATCGGCCAGATGCACTGCCGCCATGTTGTTGCCGCCGATAAGTGCGCCAGCCGCATCTTTGAACTGCGGATTCGCGCCGACCAGCATGATGGCGCCAAAGCCAATGATAAAGGTCAGGATGTAGAAGTAACCCATAAACCCGGTGGCATAGAACACGCTCTTACGCGCTTCTTTTGCATCGCTCACGGTGAAGAAACGCATCAGAATGTGCGGTAGACCGGCAGTACCGAACATCAGACCAAGGCCTAACGACAGCGCGGATATCGGATCTTTCACCAGCCCGCCGGGACTCATGATGGCCGCGCCTTTCGGGTGTACCGCCATTGCTTCGGTGAACAGGTTGTTGAAGCTAAAGCCGACGTGCTTCATTACCATAAAGGCCATAAAGCTGGCGCCGAACAGCAGCAGAACCGCTTTGATAATCTGAACCCACGTGGTGGCGAGCATGCCGCCGAACAGCACATACATCACCATCAGTACGCCAACCAGCACGACTGCGACGTGGTAGTTGAGGCCAAACAGCAGCTCGATGAGCTTACCGGCGCCCACCATCTGGGCAATCAGGTAGAGTGCGACCACCACCAGAGAACCACAGGCCGAAAGCAGACGAATCGGCCCCTGCTTGAGTCGGTAGGACGCCACATCAGCAAAGGTATAGCGACCGAGGTTACGCAGGCGTTCAGCAATCAGGAACAGAATGATGGGCCAGCCAACCAGGAAACCGAGCGAGTAAATCAGCCCATCGTAGCCGGAGGTGTAGACCAGCGCGGAGATGCCAAGGAACGACGCGGCCGACATAAAGTCACCGGCAATCGCCAACCCGTTCTGGAAACCGGTAATGTTGCCGCCCGCGGTGTAGTAATCGCTGCGTGAGCGAACCCGCTTTGAGGCCCAGTAGGTGATGTAGAGCGTCAGGAGGACGAAAATCAGGAACATGATAATCGCCTGCCAGTTGGTCGGCTGGCGCTCAACGTGACCGCTTAGCGCGTCTGCCGCATTGGCCGCTAAAGGAAGTGTGGCGGCGAGCGCCGTCAGGACTTTCTTCATGATGCTTTTACCTCGCGCAGTACGGCCTTGTTCAGGCGATCAAATTCGCTGTTAGCCCGCCAGACGTAAATGCCGGTCAGGATAAAGGAGATAACGATAATGCCGATCCCGATTGGGATACCGCGCGTGACGCTGGTACCCGCGTGCAGCGGCGTGCCAAGCCAGCCCGGGGCAAAAGCGATGAGTAAAATAAAACCGACGTAAACCACTAACATAATCAGCGATAAGAAGGTGGCAAGCCGTTGCCGTTTTTCAACCAGCTCCCTGAAATGCGCACTATCTTCTATCTGCTGACAAATTTGATCATTCATCACAGAGTCTCCAGAGGTTTTTTATTGGTAGTGTTTTTTGTGCAAATCAGAACACCGTACGCTTCCTTCTTCCGCGGGAAGAAGGATAGGGCGAGGGGCGGTGTACGGTAATGACACCCTCACCCCGGCCCTCTCCCGGTAACAGGAGAGGGGGAAGTCTTCGCTTATGACGGCATCGCGATGGACTGCTTCTCTTCCAGCAGCTTCTCCACCACGCCCGGATCGGCGAGCGTTGAGGTATCGCCCAGGTTACTGGTGTCACCCGCGGCGATCTTGCGCAGAATACGGCGCATGATTTTGCCTGAACGGGTTTTCGGCAGTGAATCGGTCCAGTGCAGCACGTCCGGCGTCGCCAGCGGGCCAATCTCTTTACGCACCCAGTTACGCACCTCGGTATAGAGCGCAGGCGTTGGCTCTTCACCGTGATTCAGCGTGACGTAGGCGTAAATCGCCTGACCTTTGATGCTATGCGGAATGCCGACCACGGCGGCTTCGGCAATCTTCGGATGGGAAACCAGCGCCGATTCAATCTCCGCGGTGCCTAAACGGTGGCCGGAGACGTTCAGCACGTCATCGACGCGACCGGTGATCCAGTAGTAGCCGTCTTCGTCACGGCGCGCGCCGTCGCCGCTGAAGTACATGTTTTTGAAGGTGGAGAAGTAGGTCTGCTCAAAGCGTTCGTGATCGCCAAACAGCGTACGCGCCTGGCCTGGCCACGAATCGGTGATCACCAGATTGCCTTCGGTAGCCCCTTCCTGCGGGTGACCTTCGTTATCGACCAGCGCTGGCTGCACGCCGAAGAACGGACGGCTGGCGGAACCGGCCTTCAGCTCAATGGCACCCGGCAGCGGGGTGATCATGAAACCACCGGTTTCGGTCTGCCACCAGGTATCCATCACCGGGCACTTCTCGTTGCCGATTTTCTGCCAGTACCATTCCCAGGCTTCTGGGTTGATGGGTTCACCCACCGAGCCGAGAATGCGCAGGGAGGAACGATCGGTTCCGGCGGTGGCTTTGTCGCCTTCGGCCATCAGCGCACGGATTGCCGTCGGTGCGGTATACAGAATGTTAACTTTATGTTTATCAACGACCTGACACATACGGGCAGGCGTCGGCCAGTTTGGCACGCCTTCAAACATCAGCGTCGTCGCGCCGCAGGCCAGCGGGCCGTACAGCAGATAGCTATGCCCGGTAACCCAGCCGACATCGGCGGTGCACCAGTAGATATCGCCCGGATGGTAGTCGAAGACATATTTAAAGGTGGTCGCGGCATACACCAGATAGCCGCCGGTGGTGTGCAGCACGCCTTTCGGCTTGCCGGTAGAACCTGAGGTATAGAGGATGAACAGCGGGTCTTCAGCATTCATCTCTTCCGGCTGATGCTGATCGCTGGCCTTTTCTTGCAGGTCATGCCACCACAGGTCGCGGCCTTCCTGCCAGTCAATTTTGCCGCCGGTGCGCTTAAGCACAACGACGTTTTCGATGGTTTTGACGTTCGGATTTTTCAACGCGTCATCGACGTTTTTCTTCAGCGGTACGTTACGTCCGGCGCGGACGCCTTCATCGGATGTGATCACCAGGCGCGCGCTGGAGTCGATGATACGGCCGGCAACGGCTTCCGGCGAAAAGCCGCCGAAGATAACGGAATGGATAGCACCAATGCGGGCACAGGCCAGCATTGCCACGGCCGCTTCCGGCACCATTGGCATATAGATAGCAACGACGTCACCTTTCTTCACGCCTAAAGAGAGCAGGGTGTTTGCGAAACGGCAGACATCGCGATGCAGTTCACGATAGCTAATATGTTTGCTTTGTGAAGCGTCATCGCCTTCCCAAATGATGGCGGTCTGATCGCCGCGCTCCTGCAGGTGACGGTCAAGACAGTTGGCCGCCAGGTTCAGAGTGCCGTCTTCGTACCACTTAATCGAGACGTTGCCAGGGGCAAAAGAGGTGTTTTTGACTTTGCTGTAAGGCCGCATCCAGTCGAGGATTTTGCCCTCTTCCGCCCAAAACGCATCAGGATTGGTGACGGACTGCTGGTATTTGGTCTTGTATTGTTCCGGGTTAATCAGGCAGCGTTCTGCAATATTTGCAGGAATAGAGTGTTTGTGAATTTGGCTCATGCTTTTTTTCTCCATGTAAGATGTTAATAATATGTCTCATAAAAGTTAATAACAGAGGGAGAAGAAGCTTTGTTTACTATTTGCGCGGCAGATCACGCAATGATGGAATTGTTCAAATAACGTTCATTTGATTCTTTGAACAGAAATAATTGCGGAAAGGGATTTATAGAAAAAAGCGGAAATTTTTTGTTTTTATAACAAAAACTTATAAATAATCATTGGTAGAAATTAGTAGTAATATCAATTTCTGTGGTGAAAAGCCCTGATCTGAAAGGGTTGCACGAGACACCGTACAGATGATACTGATACTGCGCGTTAAAAACCTCTAAAAGTAAACGCAACACAAATCACCCCCTTTCAAATGGATACCATTCCCGTTCGGTATGGTATTTTTCATTGAGGAAGTCTGCAGTTATGAAAAAAACACGAATCAGCCTTGCGTGGCAAATTCTCATTGCCCTGGTGCTAGGTATTATTCTGGGTAGTTATCTTCATTATCATAGCGATAGCCGCGAATGGCTGGTTATGAATCTTCTGTCTCCTGCTGGCGATATTTTCATCCATCTGATTAAAATGATCGTCGTGCCGATTGTTATTTCTACGCTGGTGGTGGGAATAGCCGGCGTCGGTGATGCGAAACAGCTAGGACGAATTGGCGCGAAGACCATCCTTTATTTCGAAGTGATCACCACGGTAGCGATTATTATCGGTATTACCATGGCCAATGTCTTCCAGCCTGGGTCAGGGATCGACATGTCACAGCTGGCGACGGTGGACATTTCGAAATACCAAAGCACCACCGCCGAAGTACAAAGCCATGCCCATGGCCTGATGGGAACCATCCTGTCGCTGGTGCCGACCAACATCGTGGCGTCGATGGCAAAAGGCGATATGCTGCCTATTATCTTCTTCTCAGTGCTGTTTGGCCTCGGTCTCTCCTCGCTGCCGGCGACGCATCGCGAACCGTTGGTCACGGTGTTCCGTTCTATCTCTGAAACCATGTTCAAAGTGACCCATATGGTCATGCGCTACGCGCCGGTCGGCGTATTTGCGCTGATCGCGGTGACGGTGGCGAACTTTGGTTTCGCCTCCCTGTGGCCGCTGGCGAAGCTGGTGCTGCTGGTACACTTCGCGATTCTGTTCTTCGCGCTGGTGGTGCTGGGGATTGTGGCGCGTATTTGCGGACTGAGCATCTGGATCCTGATTCGTATCCTAAAAGACGAGCTGATTCTGGCGTACTCTACCGCCAGCTCGGAGAGCGTGCTGCCGCGTATTATTGAGAAGATGGAAGCCTATGGTGCACCGGCGTCGATCACCAGCTTCGTGGTGCCGACCGGCTACTCCTTTAACCTTGACGGTTCAACGCTGTACCAGAGTATCGCCGCCATCTTTATTGCTCAGCTGTACGGTATCGACCTGTCTATCTGGCAGGAAATCGTGCTGGTGTTGACGCTGATGGTCACTTCGAAAGGGATTGCGGGCGTACCGGGCGTCTCCTTCGTGGTACTGCTGGCAACGCTGGGTAGCGTTGGGATTCCGCTGGAAGGACTGGCGTTTATCGCTGGCGTTGACCGTATTCTTGATATGGCACGTACCGCGCTGAACGTGGTGGGTAACGCGCTGGCGGTGCTGGTGATTGCCAAGTGGGAACACAAGTTCGACGTTAAAAAAGCGCGCGCCTATGAGCGTGAAATGCTCGGCAAGTTTGATAAAACGGCCGACCAATAATAGAAAGAAAGCAACGCCGGGATTTCCCGGCGTTGTTGTTTTTGAGGGGCAGATACGGTTTCCCCTCACGTGAGTCTTACTCCTACAGGGGAGCGCGGCGAGCCGTTACTCTGCGCTCACCTTATCAAACTCTTCGCATCCGGTATCAAACCCTTCGGTACAGCTTAGATTCAGCCACTGCAGCGCCTTTTGTTTGTTTGGCGTGATAAAGCCTTTTTCACCGTTCAGGAACATCATCCCGGCCCAGTACTCCGCATAGCCGGTACGCGAAAGCGCTGAGCTATTTTTGAAGTAATCGGTGGCTTTCTCATCGTCTTCTTTCACGCCCGTGCCGTTGGCGTAAATCAGCCCCAGCAGCATCTGCGCATCGACGGCAAAATCGCTTTCGGCGTTGGTTGACGCCTGCTGTAGCAGGGTGATGGCTCTTGGATAATCGGTTTGCCCCGACTGACTATTGATCAGAATGCGCGCCAGAATCACGTCGCCCGCCCGGCTGCCCGCTTGGGTCGCTTTCTCTGCCAGCGCCTTGGCCGCTGGATAATCGAGATCCACCGGGTTGGTGATTTTAATCTGTGCCAGAAGGGCATAGGCATCTGCATCACCGCCGTCGGCGGATTTCTGCGCCCAGAACTCAGCTTTGCTTAAATCGCGTGAGCTAAACCAGGTATCCGCCAGATAGTACTGCGCACGGGCATCTCCGGCCTCTGCGGCTTTCAAATATTGGCTACCCGGCTCATCCGCGTGAGCGAACAGCGCAACCAGCCATAGCAATGCAAAAATGTGTTTCATCTTATTGTGTAGGTGACCGAGGAAGTGGGCAGTATATACTCGTCATACTTCAAGTTGCATGTGCGTTGGCTGCGTTCGTTCACCCGAATCACTTACTCGAGTAAGCTCATCGGGATTCTCTCACTTGCCGCCTTCCTACAACTCGAATTATTTTGAGTATAAAGATAAAGCGAGGATAAAAAAACGCCTCCGAATGGAGGCGTTGAAACGAGTCCGCTTAGCCGATTGCGCTTTCGCGCAGACTGGCCTTCAGCTTCGTATATTCATCAATTACATACTGCTCGGCGGCGCGCTGGTCGGCAATCGGCTCAACGTTCACGGCGCAGTACTTGTACTCAGGCGTTTTGGTAATCGGGCTCAGGTTCTCGGTTACCAGCTCATTACATGCCCCAATCCACCATTGATAGGTCATGTAAATTGCACCTTTGTTCGGGCGATCGCTCACCGCGGCGCGGGTGATGACTTTACCTTTACGGGAGTTTACCCACACCAGCGCTTCATCTTCAATGCCTAAACGGGCAGCATCGGCGGTGTTGATCTGGGCATAGCCCGGTTCGTCCGCCAGCGCAGCCAGCGCCGCACAGTTGCCGGTCATGGAACGGCAAGAGTAGTGGCCAACTTCACGCACCGTCGACAGTACCATTGGGTACTCTTCGGTGAGTTTGTCGATAGGCGCAACCCAGTCGCAGGTGAAGAACTGGGCCAGACCGTTCGGGGTGTCGAACTTCTCTTTAAAGAGGTAAGACGTCCCCTGGTCCGCGTCAGACTCATCGCGGCATGGCCACATCACGTAGCCCAGCTCGCCCATTTTGTCGTAAGTGGCACCGTAGAAATCAGGGCACAGGCTGCGCAACTCATCCCAGATTTCCTGAGTGTTGTTGTAGTGCATTTTGTAGCCCATACGGGTGGCGATTTCACTGATGATCTGCCAGTCCGTTTTCAGGTCCCACTTCGGCTCAACGGCTTTAAAGAAGCGCTGGAAGCCACGGTCGGCGGCGGTAAAGACACCTTCATGTTCGCCCCAGGACGTAGACGGTAAAATAACGTCTGCGGCCGCAGCGGTTTTGGTCATGAAGATATCCTGGACGATAACCAGTTCCAGATCTTCGAAGCCTTTACGAACCGCGGAGAGTTCGGCATCGGTCTGTAACGGGTCTTCACCCATGATGTACGCCGCGCGCACTTCGCCGTGCGCCGCACGGTGCGGCAGCTCGCTGATGCGATAGCCGGTGTGTGCTGGCAGGCTGTCTACGCCCCAGGCTTTGGCGAACTTCTCGCGGTTTTCCGGGAACTTCACGTACTGATAGCCCGGATAGGTATCCGGCAGCGCACCCATATCACAGGCGCCCTGAACGTTGTTCTGGCCGCGGACTGGGTTAACGCCGACGCTTGGCTTACCGAGGTTGCCGGTGAGCATGGCGAGGCTGGTCAGTGAACGCACGGTTTCCACGCCCTGATAGAACTGGGTAACACCCATGCCCCACAGGATGGCGGCGTTGTTTGCCGATGCATACATACGGGCAGCCTGGCGAATTTCCTGCGCGCTAACGCCGGTAATCGCTTCGACGGACTCCGGCGTATAGCCTTCGACAATCTTACGGTACTCTTCATAACCTTCGGTACGCGCGGCGACGAACGCTTTGTCGTACAGGTTTTCTTCAATAATGACGTGCCCCATGGCGTTGAGCAGCGCGATGTTCGAGCCGTTTTTCAACGCGATGTGCATGTCAGCAATGCGCGCGGTTTCAATTTTACGCGGATCGCAGACGATGATTTTCGCCCCGTTACGTTTAGCGTTAATCACGTGATTCGCCACGATAGGGTGGGAATCCG
>PPYF01555393.1_pt1 | contig 12636 bp, 11 predicted proteins | sample 1559871 | NCBI WGS metagenome assembly PPYF01 (sample SAMN08240021, study PRJNA423297) | Human gut metagenome, whole genome shotgun sequencing project. | reverse complement strand
TGGAACGTGCAGGCGCCGAGGCCGCAAAGTGCAAGCAGAAGAAGCATCGCCGCGAAGATGCGGCGCAGATGATTTGTCGTCATAGTATCAATTTTTTAAGAGTTCATCGATTTCGGGGTCGAGCGCCGCACGATACTCCATGCGCTCATCGCGGCGGCAGGCTTCGAGGAAGTGTCGCCGTCCCTCGGCCTTGCGGCCCAGCCGCGAGCAGGCGATCGCTCGAAGATACTCACTCGTGGCTGTCGCGGGAAGTGCTTCGAGGATGCGCAGCGCCTCCCTGTCTTGTCCCAGCGAGAGCAGTGCGATGGCCGTATTGCGATCCCGGTAGTCATGAAGGACGTAGAGCGCCTGTGCGTATTTGCGTTTTTCGAGCAGCTGCCGGCCCCGCAGGTAGGCCGTATCCAGTTCGGTCGTGTGGATCGTGTCTTTGACCATACCCACGCGGCGCAGATGGCAGCGGAGTTTTACGGCCCGCAGCGCGGGATAGTGCTCCGCACGAATACAGGCATATTCGGCCGGATAGCGGCGGCGAATCTCCTCCTCGCGCCGGTCGGGATCTCCGATGCGGCGGATGATGCCGAGAATCTCGTCGCGGTGCGCGAGGCGGTCGTCACGGGCGATGCGGGCCGTCAGCTCCGGCCACAGCTCGCCCGCACTGCGTATCGTAAGCAGGCGGTCCGCACGCCGGCCGAAGCATCCCGCAAGATAGCTGCGCAGCGCCTCGGCGCGCGCCCGCGAAAGCCGCTCGTTGAGCCCACGACGGCCTTCGGGCGAAGCCGAAGCCGTAAGGACGATGCTGTCGACATGGAACTCCCGCTGCGTGACGATACGTTCCATGAGTGCGGCGATGCGTGCCAGCTCCCGTGCGTTGTCACCCAGCGTATCCACGAGCCGTGCGTCGCCCGTAAGGAAGCTCAGGCTGTAACGGTCGTTGACGGTCACGTATTTGTCGATGACGCGGATACGGTACCGGGGCAGGGTGTCCAGAAACGACAGCAGCGACGATACGGTATAGGTCAGCGTATCGGACGGCGGCAGCGTATAGGCGCTGTCGTCGAGCCCCTCGACGCGGCCCCGCAGCGTGATGAGCATCTTGCGGGAGGTCTCCTCCGTAGGTACTTCCTGCGAATAATAGTAGCTGATCGAAGTTCGGTTCTCGATAAGCGAATCGAGCCGTGCATCCTGCGCATAGGGATATTTCACGAACCGCTGGAAAGCCCGCTCGGCCCGCACGCTGTCGGGGCGGAAGCGTCCCAGGTAGGTAGTATACTGCCAGTAGTCGCGCTGCTGCACGCGGTCGAACAGCGCACCGCGTATGATGATGTCGTCGAGCGGTATCTGTTCGTCCTGCCGGTGCAGGAAGGGCGTGATGACCACACTGCGGCTGCGCCCCAGCAGCTCTTTGGGCAGTTCGACGTTGAAGTCGAGCGTCACACGCCCCCGGCGTTCGGGGATCGAACGGACACGGGCCACGACGACGACCTCCTCGATCGGAACCGTGCCGAGGGCTTCGCCCTGCCCGTCCCGTTCGACGGGGACAAGGTAGTAGTCGCTGCTGTCGCGTTCCACGCGCACGACCTGCGGGCGGTCGTCACGGACTTTGGACTGGCGTTCTGTACGTGAGAGTTGCGCCAGGTGTGCCGTGGCCTGTCGGCGCGTCAGCCGTGCGGTCGTCGAGCAGCCCGCAGGCACGCCTGCGGCCGTCAGTACGGCGATCAGGGATAAAATGTTACGGAATAGCATATCAGAACAGGTAGTTGAAGGAGACTTCCAGTTTCGACGGTGCGAGCGTCCAGCGCCGCGCGTGGCGGATATAACGGTCGCCCCAGTCGCTCGTGACCGGATCGCGGCGCGTGTCGCGCGTGCGATAAAGTCCCGCACCAGCCTCCACGACGAGGTTCCAGCGCTTCGAGAGGATCCACGCATAGCCGTAGCTTATGCCGATGCCGTAGGCCCGCCCGTCGTAGGTGCGGCGACGATTGCCGATGCGGTAGTCGACCCAGGAGGCGTGCAGCCCCAGAAAGTGCCCGACGAAATCTTCGATTCCAGTAGGCGGAGGTTTCGACGGTCCAGTTGTCCGTCAGCGCCGCCTCGGCACCCACGGCGACCGTGCCCGTCAGCGCTGCCAGGGCGTTCACCCTGACGCCGAAGAACTGTGCGGCGGCACGGTGGTGTATGGCTGCGAGGCACACCAGAAGTGCCGCACAGCGGATGATCGTTTTCGTTTGCATAATCGGTTATTCTTTTACGCACCTCACAGGATAGGCTGCGGCCTGATGATTCTGACGGTAGAGCTGCAAGACCTCGGGCGGCAGGACGCCGAAGCTCACGGCCGTCGTCGCATCCACACGTGACGGATCGGAGGCAGGACTCCCCGGGACATTCGTCCAGAGTTGTGTCCGTATCCCGACGCCGACGTACATCTCCTTGCCGGTAGGCATGACATGCAGCAGCCCCGCATAGGGATAGTACGGCCATACGCTGCCGGTATAGAGGTAGCACCCGCCTTCGATAGTGCTGGAAACAGTCGTCTGTTCGAGCGTCCACGCCTCGGGCGGCGGCACGCGCCAGCCCGGAGGGCAGGGGTCGTAGATGGACTTCGCGCCCGCAGTCGTGGGACGGCCGCCCGTCGAGGCGTTGCCCCAGAGGTTCGGCGAAGGTTGCCCCAGCCACGAGCTGAGACGCTGCGCCGGATCCGAAGGGTCTGCAGCACGCCCCAGAAGTGTCGCGGGATGTGCCGCAGCCCACGTCACGGTCGCCGTCGAAGAATCTTCGCCGTAGTATGTCCCGAAGGCGAACCCTTCGCCATAGTCGAACGCTGCGAGATCGTACGGGAAGGGATCCTTGCGGCCCCATTGGTAGTAAAGGCCTCGGCTGGCCGGATCCCCCGGATCGAGGTTTTCAGCCCCCAGATTACGGTCCATAAACACATATCCCGAAGGATAGACGTGGGTGGTCAGAGCGCCGTTCGTCGCCCAGATATGCCACGACCAGATGCAGTCGCCGTCCTTGTCGAACAGCCCGATAAGGGCGTTGCCTCCGATGGCCGTACCCGTGCGGAAGCTGATGCGGCTGCCGTTGTAGCCCACATCGCATACGACAGCCCGCTCCGCCGTTCCCGTCTGCCAGATAAGGCGGGCGGATGTCCCTTTGAGTTTCTGCGGCGTGATGCCCGTGGTCGCTCGTCCGTTGCCCTGCACCGTTGCATCGAACAGATATATCTCCTGCATGCGGGGCGCGATGTAGCTGTTGGCCGTACCTGCGGCACTCAGGTCGGTACCTTCGGCGTAGTCGGGCGCGATGATCCGCTCCTCGGTGGCGACGAAGGAATAGGTCTTATCGGCGGTGATAAGCTGCCGGCGGCTTTTGTCGAAGGCATCGTACCAGCCCGTGAGCAATGCCGGCTCCATAGCGCGAATCGTGCAACGACTGCCCGCAGGCACGATGAACGACTCCTCGTCCTGATCCACCTCGACGGGCGCGTCGCACTCGAAGCGTACGGTGTAGATGTCCGTCAGGATATGTACTTTCTCGGTTACGAAGAGCGGATAAAGCGACGCCGCATACGTCTTGGGCACGTAAGAATACGTTTCGGACTCGCAGAGCAGTTCGCTATGCCCTTCGTCGGCGTACCATCCCGCGAAACGATAACCTGCGTCGGCTTTCGCCGTGAGGGTGCAACCCCGCTCGTAGCAGGCGGCACGCAGCATCCCGCCGTTCGCCGTTTCCGCGTGCAGAGCACCCGCCGCTGAAACCGTACCGCCGCCGGACGGTACGACGTAGAGCGCATTGGCGAAGCAGTGCTCGAAGCGGCTGCGGCTCTCGTATCCATAGCTGTCGCGCACACGCACTTCATAAGTCGATGCGGTTGCTCTCGAAATCGTCGGTCACGCTCAACGTATAGCCGTGTACGCGGGTGTCCACCTCATTGTCGCCCGAGATCGTGATGTCGAGCGTATGAGCCGTGTTACGCCCTACGTTGAAGTCCGTCGTATTGTTCTCACCCAGGTAAATGCGGTAGTCGAGGATGCGGCTGCCCCGTGTGGCGCGGATCATCAGGTACGAAGCGCACGCAGGGGCGTTGTCGGCGGTTTTGTCCCGCTGGTCCGTAATCGAAGGTACCGTGCCCTGCGGGTTCTCGAAGAGGTATTGCACGCCCGAACAGCTGCGCCGCGCGGCGTCGGGAAGCTCCACGAGCGGAGCGTCGGTGAAATCCTTCTCCGAGGTCGAAGGAGTACTCGCAGGCGTGAAGGGCGTCGTATGGCCGGGGACGGAACACAGGCGTACGGAGCGCAGTTCGAGGTCGGGGACCTTATCCGCCACGCGGATGTTGTAGGCGATCTTGGCCACGGTACGCCGCACGCTCAATGGAGGTAACGTAACGGTGTTGTTCTCTTTGTCGGGCGCGATCGCAACGGTCATGCGGGAGTAAAAATGCAGGCTTTGGCCGTTGCTGCGGCCGAACAGGTAGAGGTTGATGTCGCGGATCGCCTCCTCGTCCGCCGTGCGGGTGATCCGCTCCGCAGGATCGGGAGAAAATTGTAGCTCGACCTTCACGGAGCGGGTCGGAGGCGTGGCCGTCGCAGCAAGGTCGGCGGCACAACCCCAGCCGATGCCGGAGGCCAGCAGTGAGAGAAGAATGAGTAGTCGTGTCATGGAAACTTGAAAATTTAGGTTCATGGTTATTCGGCGACGCATCGCACCGGCAAGGCGTAGTCGCGTTGTTGGTATGCTGCGGTATTGATCGTCGAAGCGGAAACGGTGAACGCCGTACTCGTGGAGAGGCAGCGTCCGTTCAGCTGAGCCGGAGCGTTCGTCCAGACGTCGACCCGTGTGCCGTTATCGCGGAAAGCGTGACCCGTAAAGTAACCGCCCATAGGATAGGTTACGGAGGTGCCGGTGCGGCTGCGGAGGTAGTAAACATTGTTCCGCGAGGTGCCGGTACGGCTGAAAGAAGCCTGCTCGAAAGCCGCAGGAGCCGGGACCCGCCACCCCGGAGGACAGGGGTCGTAAATCGACTTGGAACTCGACGTCGAATAACTCCCCGAACGGCTGGCATTGCCCCACAGATTGAGGTTCTGAGGCGTCACCCAGTCGTCGATGTCGTTGCTGTCGCCCGCATACAGCCCCGACCAGTAGGCCCAGGGTTCCGCCAAAGCCCGCGCTGGGGTCATCGACACAGAGCCGCCGTCGAGCAGCGGATCATGGACATAGTACTCGTATCCCGCAGCGGAGATAAACGCAGCTGGTACCGTGCTCGTCACGGAGGAGGGATGAAGAAAGGGGGCGGGGCGTCCCCACTGGTAGTAAAGTCCTCGCAGCGAAGGATCGCTGACGCTCGTTGTGAGCGCTCCGAGATTGCGATCCATGAACGTATATCCCGAAGCGCAGGTCTGGGCCGTGGCCCAAGGATCGTAGTTCGTATGCCAGATATGCCACGACCAGATACAGCGTCCCGCAGCGTCGAACAGCCCGATAAGGGCATTGCCGTAGTTCGGACCCGTACGGAAGCAGATCGTACTGCCCGTATGCTCCACCTCGGCGACCACTCCGCCCCGCGTCCCACCGCTCTCCCACAGTACGCGGGCCGTCGTGCCCGAAAGCGTCGCGGGCGTCAGGCCCGTCGTCGCGCGGCCGTTCCCCTGCACCCGGGAGTTGAAACGATAACCCGCATTGTGAGCCGCAGCGATGTAGCTGTTGGCCGTACCCGCAGCGCTGAGGTTCGTTGCAGAGAGGTAGCCCGGCATCACGGCTCGTTTTTCGGTGGCTGTGAACGTAATGCTTCGGGCCGTGCCGAGCAGCACGTTCTGGCCCCCGGTCTGATCGTACCAGCCTCGGAAGAGCGGCAGCTCGTAGTTGACGCGCAGCGTGCAGCGGCTGCCCGCAGGTACGATGAACGACTCCTCGTCCTGATCCACTTCGTATGGAGCGTCGCATTCCAGACTTACCTTGTAGATGTCCGTGATAATATGGATCTTGGAGGCCTCGAAATACGGGTAAATCCACGTTCGGTATGTTTCGGGAACGAAGGAATACGTTTCGGTTCCGCAAAGCAGTTCGCTATGCCCTTCGTCGGCATACCATCCCGCAAAGCGGTAGCCCGCAGCGGCTTTCGCCGTGAGGGTGCACCCCTGCTCGTAGCAGGCGGCACGCAGTGTTCCGCCGGTAGGCTTTTCCACATGCAGTGCCCTGGCCGCCGTTACCGTCCCGCCGGTGGGTGGCGCGACGTAGAGCGCATTGGCGAAGCGGTGTTCGAAGCGGCGGCGGCTCTCGTATCCGTAGCTGTCGCGCACGCGCACCTCATAGGCGAGCTGTGCATGAGCCGCCGTAACAAGGGGCTCTGGATAGTAGATGACTTCGTAGTAATTCGATCCCTGCTGGTGATTGATCGGAAGGTCAAGGCGGGAAGCGCACTCCTCGTAATCGCGATGCGGTTGCTCTCGAAATCGTCGGTCACGCTCAACGTATAGCCGTGTACGCGGGTGTCCACCTCATTGTCGCCCGAAATCGTGATGTCGAGCGTATGGGACGTATTACGCCCTACGTTGAAGTCCGTCGTGTTATTCCGTCCCAGATATACCCGATAATAGAGAGTCCTGTTGCCGCGCGCGGCACGGATCATCAGGTACGAAGCGCACGCAGGAGCGTTGTCGGCGTTTTTATCCCGCTGGTCCGTAATCGAGGATACCGTGCCCTGCGGGTTCTCGAAGAGGTATTGCACGCCCGAACAGCTGCGCCGCGCAGCGTCGGGAAGCTCCACGAGCGGAGCATCGGTGAAATCCTTCTCCGAGGTCGAAGGGGCACTCGCAGGCGTGAAGAGCGTCGTATATTCGGGGACGGAACACAGGCGTACGGAGCGCAGTTCGAGGTCGGGGACCTTATCCGCTACGCGGATGTTGTAGGCGATCTTGGCCACGGTGCGCCGCACGCTCAATGTAGGAAGCGTAACGGTCCCTTTATCGGGCGCGATCGCAACGGTCATGACGGCCGACATGGGAAGCGTCGCATACTCCTCCGGGAGTAAAAATGCAGGCTTTGGCCGTTGCTGCGGCCGAACAGGTAGAGGTTGATGTCGCGGATCGCCTCCTCGTCCGTCGCGCGGGTCGCAAGGCGAAGCATATCTTCGGTCGTAATACGCAGTTCGGCCGTGACCGGACGTTCCGAGGCTGCGCTATCGACCGGCATAGTCACTTCCCGGCTGCACGAGCACAGCAGCAGATAAAAAAGCGGAAGAGAGATTGTTCTGAACATAGGAATCGGTTTTTTTAGAACAGTCTGCCGCCCTTGCGGGCGACAGACTGTCGGGAAAAGGTTTCTCAGGCTCCCAGATCGATCTGCTGCGTTACCGGAGACTCCCAGTCGGCGACCGTGATCGTAAGGCCCACCTCCGAGCCTGCCAGACCCGTGATCGCAGCTTCGATGCGGTAGTAGCCGTTACGCACGATCGCTCCGCCTGCCTTGCCCGTGACAGGTACCGTATAGACGATTTCCGTACGGTCGGAGGTCGTCGAGGTGCTGCCGTCGGCGTCGTAGCTCGCCGTGATCTCCAACTGTACACGGTTGCCCTCGGCAAGAGCGCCGTTTTCGAAGACGTAGAACAGGTTGTCGTATCTGCCCGCTGCGGCGGTGGCGGTCTGCGTATGGGTATAGCTCATCGCGCCGGGCGAAGGAGTTGCGGGCGCGATGACAGGCGACTGGCTCGCCGCTTTCGAGAGCTTGACGCCCGTGACGGTGATCGTTCCCGAATATTTCTCCGCGAAGGCCGCATCGATCGTGGTCTGCACGGAGAGCTTGGCCACCGTACGGCGGAGCGCCATCGCAACGTCGGTCGTCGAACCCTCGGCGATGGATTTGCTCGCAGAGGCCGACATCACGAAGCCGCCCGCACGCTTGGCCTTGGTCGAGACCTCCGCGAAGGTGCCGTTATAGTCCGCAGCGGAGGCTTCGACCTTCGAGAGCAAGGCCGATTTGGTCGTAACACCCGTGAGCGAAAGGTTCGCAACGGCGTAGAAGTCGCACGTCGTACCCGCCGCCGAATGCGGCAGCGCGAAGGTCGCCGACTTGTCGACGAGTTCCTCGGAGGTGAACGAACGCTGCGCAACGAGGTTGCCTTGGGAGTTGAAAACGTAAACCGTCAGCGACGTGAGGCTCTTCTCCCACGTTTCGGCGGCGGCAGTCGAGTTCAGGGATGCACGCGAGGCCGGGGCATCGGTAAATGTGAGGCACACGGCAGCGCCGTCCAGCGGCTCACCGTTCGTACCGTAAGTCACGGTCTCCTCCTTCGAGCAGGAGACCAGCGCAAGGGCGGCCAAAGCCGCGACAAATGTTTTTTTCATATATGGAATAAAGGATTAAAGGGTCGTTATTTATTTCGGTTCGTTTTTCTCGGCTCGCCGTCCCGTATCTTCCGCGTGCGTACACGGTGGCGGAGCTTGGCTTCATAGCCCGGAGGGCCGTTGTCGTCGATCCACTGCCGGATGCCGAGGCGCAGCTCGGCTTTCAGCTGCCGGAACTCGGGACGCGAGGCGAAGTCGTCGCCCAAAGCATAGCCGGCGAAGATCGGCTCGCAGGGCGTCAGCAAAGCCCGGGCGACGGTGCGGCGCTGATCTTCCGGAATGTCGGGGAAATCGTTCGCGAGGATCAGGTCGATCGTATCGAACTTCGAGAACAGCAGACCTCGGAAAAGACTCCGGTCAGCAAGGCGAAGCGCACACTCGGCACTGCCGCCCGCGTCACAAGTACGACGGTAGAGGTCGGCGGCCACGGCGCTGCGACGATCCAGAAGTTGTGCGCGGTACTGGAGCTGGGGATGGCGTTCGCGAAGGTAATAATCCAGTCTTGTCCGGAACCACGGCTCGGAATATATCTCCATAGCGGTATGCTATCGTTTCCGACCCCGCCCCTGCTGCGACTCATCGGCGCCCTGCGAGGCCTGATGGGATGCTTCGGCCGCCTCGCTGCGCTCCTGACGCGACAGAAAGCGGCTGTAAGTACGGTTGTCGCGCGGGTTCACATACAGAACCTTGTTCTTCATCGGCTCTCCGAACGAATCCTTGACCTGATCCGCCGAGACCTGGCCGCCGGCAAGCAGCGTCTTCACATCGGCATCCGAAAGCTGGTCACGAAGGTACTTAGGGACGTACGGCTTGTCGTAAACCGGGTCGCTGATCGTATAGCGGCCCCGATAGACGTCGTAGTTCAGGATGCCCTTGTAGGTGTTCTCCGTATCGCCGTAGGCCGTGCATCCTTCCAGCGGGATCGAGCCGCCGCTGCGAAGGATTTTTTGTCCCGCATCGTCGATGCGACGCCCCTCGGCGAACTCCGGGATCTTGACATCGCGGTGCGGAACCGCCACAAGGCGGTTCGTCGAAGGGTTGAAGGCCACGTGGCAGCGCTCAGCTTCCCCCGTGATGCTGTTATGGACCGTGACAAGGTGTTGCAGCGTCTTGCCGCGAGCCAGAAGTGCCTTGTCGTCGGGCGTGATCTCCGAGGCATACTCCTCGCGTTCGTATTCGGGCTGCACAAGCGGCGTATCGAGGCGGAACTTCAACTCATCGTTATGATCCCGGTAGAAACTCAGGTTGAAAAGACCCGTCGTCGTGCCGTGGTCCGAAAGCTGGACCGTCGCAGGAAACAGCTCTCTGGTCGGGAGCCCCAGCATCAGGCTCCGCTGCGTGCGCTGCGGCAGCGCATCGAAGTCGATGCCCAATTCTTGCAACTCCGCGCGTGGAATCTCAACCTTGTCGTATTTCACCTGTTCCAGTTCGGCCGTGTTCACGACGTACTTGTTATACGTCTCCCAGCCCTCCTCGCTCTTCGGATTGCTGACGAGCTTGCCCAGCGATGTAACGATCTTGCCGACGGAAAGGACGGGCACTTTCAAAAACTGGAACTGGATCGGATTGTCCTTCTGGGATTTGAAACCTCGGATGAAAGCCGCTACGGCATTGCTGCTCCGGAACGGATAGAACGCCGGACGGTTCTTCGCAAGAGGCTGCACGGTATGCACCTCTCGGCGATCCCCTAGTTAATAATGTGTGATTTGTACTTCGACAGCGGCAAATATAGAGGCCCGGAAGACGATCCCGACGGATGGCACGTCAGGGCCGTTCTGGGCGTGAAGAAAGACGAAAATAGCCCGTAAAATAAAAAACGCAACAATTTAACTGAGATTCCAAATAGAATCGTTCAAACGATCCAATCTAAACAAGATACGAAAATCTGAAACCTGCTTTTCGATGCTTCTTGTGAAAACTGTAACTTTTGTGCCTTGCTGTGCTAACTATATTGTCATTTCAAACTTTAGAATAAAATTCGCGAATGGGCATATGGGCATTCAACCTAAATATATCAAGTCATTTTTGTGTTCATCGAGTTAAATTCGTATATTTGACAACCTATTTAATCAAAGCCGGTATGAAAATAGAGAAAATAAAAATTGAGAACTATAAGGTATATCGAAATACAGAGATTCGAAATTTATCCAATTTCTCTGTTTTCCTGGGGGCGAACGGTGCTGGGAAATCAACGCTCTTCGACGTATTCGGTTTTTTAAGCGATGCATTGAAGGCGAACGTAAAAACCGCACTTAACAAAAGAGGCGGCTACAGGGAAGTATATTCGCGTGACGGAGAGGGGCCTATACTTTTTGAAATAAAATTCCGTAACGATAAGATCGAAGGAGAAACACAGCCTCTAATTACTTATCGCTTGGAAATCGGATTTGAGAATGGATTGCCTATTATCACTACTGAAATCCTGAGTTATCGGCGCGGCGGATATGGACGTCCGTATCGTTTCCTTGATTTTCATCGGGGCGAGGGAACGGCCATTATTAATGAAGATGAGTATTCTTCTTCCTCATCATCCACTTTTCAGGACCGTCGGGAACAGCAAACCCTCGACTCTCCCGACATCTTGGCGATAAAGGGATTGGGCCAATTTCAGAAATTCAAAGCAATCAGCTCTTTTCGCAGATTGTTGGACGATTGGTATGTGTCGAATTTTCAGATACAGGAAGCCCGTAATGTAGAAGATGTCGGCTTCAGCGAACATCTTTCTACGAGCGGAAATAATCTGGCACAAGTCACCCGCTATATCTGGGAAAATCACCGGAACGTATTCAATACCATTTTGGAGAAATTCAGAAAACGTGTTCCAGGTGTCGAGAATGTCATTGCGGAAGAGACGCAGGATGGTCGTATTGTTCTTAAATTCAAGGATAATTCTTTCCAAGATCCTTTTGTCGCGCGTTTCGTATCCGATGGTACGATTAAAATGTTCGCTTATTTGGTATTGCTGAATGACCCTGTAAAACATCCTCTGTTGTGCGTGGAAGAACCTGAGAACTATCTGCATCCCGAACTGTTGCCCGAATTAGCGGAAGAATTCAGAGAATACGCCGACAAGGGCGGGCAGGTTTTCATCTCGACTCATTCGCCCGACTTCGTCAATGCCCTGCAACCCGATGAACTGTTCTGGCTTCAGAAAAGCAATGGCGCCACAACCATTCGGAAAGCATCCGAAGATGCGACCATCAAGGCCTTATATGCCAATGGCGATAAATTGGGATGGCTCTGGAGAGAAGGTTATTTGAAAGGAAGCGGACCGTACTAATCGAGGAAAGCATGGACCGTTTGGAATTTCTTGTCGAAGAAAGGTCGATGGCAGAAGTGTTGAAAGTGCTTTTGCCTCGGATATTACCGGCATCTTGGGTGTTGGATGAGAATTATTTCATCCGTCCACATGAGGGAAAATCGGATTTGAAACGTTCCATTCCCAAGAAACTGAAAGGATTCGCCCAACATAAAGAACAGACCACCGGTTTTATTATCATCCAGGATCAAGACAGTAATGACTGCCGACAACTGAAACAAGAACTCGTAGCGCTATGCAAGGCAAACCAGGCACCGAATATTAAGTTTCTCGTTCGTATCGTCTGTCATGAGTTGGAGGCTTGGTATTTAGGGGATATGAAGGCTATTCAGGCCGTGTTTCCCAGATTCAACCCTGCGAGACATCTCAAAAAATCTCTGTTTCGTTTGCCAGATACCTGCCAAAATCCCAAAACAAGGCTTAAGGATATTGTAGGCGACTATCAGCAAATTGCAACGGCACAAATGATTGCTCCTTACATCGACATTGAGCATAACCGTTCTGAAAGTTTCCGGCAATTCGTATCGGGAATACGAAAATTCATCACGGCAAAAAGGTAATGTAATTTTTAGCTATTTCTTTGCCAACAGATGTCGCAGTGCAGGATCTTCGGCGATGCGTCTGAGTTCCCGTTTTATGATTTGCGTGACGTCCTCCTTGATCTGCGTATAATTGCGTCGGATGATCTCCTCCATACGATCCACGCCGTCGGCATCGCGGAACGAGGATATTTCCGGGATCGGAACGTACGACGCCGTCTCCCCTGCGAGCTTCTCCCTGTCGATGACGATCTCGGCGTGGAAGATCTTCTGCTCGATGCGTTCGTCGAAGTTGTCCGCCACGGCACCCACGAACATGCCTTGCGAGAGGTTGGAGATCTTCGAGGCGGGAATCAGGCTGTCGAGCTGCGTATTGGTCGAGGTGGTGAGGTTGTCGTTGCTCAGCGAGTTGGAGGTCCGCAGCTGCACGATCCTGCCGAAG
>PPYF01412015.1_pt1 | contig 12636 bp, 10 predicted proteins | sample 1559871 | NCBI WGS metagenome assembly PPYF01 (sample SAMN08240021, study PRJNA423297) | Human gut metagenome, whole genome shotgun sequencing project. | reverse complement strand
AAAATTTCGGACAGTCATCTTTATTGAAAAAATGAAAATGAATCCAATTTTACGTAAAATTGCTTTTAAATAGGTGTAGCTATTTTATTAAGAGAAAAAGGGATTATGTTAAAAATTAAGTTTGAGAACCTTTTGGTTATTCTAGTATTGACTCTCATTGTTGGGTACGATACTCTTATGACAACAATGTTAAACAGAATAATCCCAAACCTTCCGGTTGTTTTATTAATCTGTTTTTCATTATTATTATGTTTTAGATTTTTGTATATAAAAAAATTCACGTTCTTTTATATCTTAACTGCTATTTTATTACTACTAACAAGTTTTGTCGTATTCATGCATACGGGCGGGACTAATTTCCTACTTTATTCATTATTGATTTTGTTATTATATGATGCAGATATTGATGTTATCTTAAAAACATACGTTATTGTGTCAGGAACGATAGTGTTCGGAGTGTTCTTACTTTCAATTCTGGGAGTTATTCCTAATTTACAATTTGCTCAGGTCCGTTCGTCTGGCCTTGTGATTAGAAATTCCTTTGGTTTCATTTATCCAACTGACTTTGCGTCTCACTGTTTTTATTTATTTATTGCTTGGGGATATGTACTACGGAAAAGGTTCATCATACTACGAACCTTGGTAGGTATTAGTTTAGCATTTTTTATCATCAAATTTTGTGATGCTAGGTTAAATGCCCTTTCTGTACTTGTAGCAACTGTCATTTTTATTGTTATGTATGTTACTAAAGAAAGAAAATTTAAAATTTATGGGATCCTACCTTATTTTGCAGCTATATTTTCTTTCTTAATGTTTTACTTATCGTATTTCTTTACCTGGTCTTCTTCATTATTTGTGAGTTTGAACAACTTATTCAGTATGAGGTTATTTTTAGGGAAAAATGCAATAGAGACCTATGGATTACATTTGTTTGGAGCAACCGGGGTTAAGTTTATAGGATATGGTGGCACAACAGAATCAGTATACAGTTATAACTATGTAGATTCCTCTTATATTCAAATGTTATTTTACTACGGAGTTGTTCCTGTAGTATTACTGGTATTGATTTATGTACTTGCATCAAAGAGAATTTATAAACAGGGTATGTTCCTATTCTTAGCTTTATTATCGCTTATTACAATTAATTGTATGATAGAAGCTTTTTGGATAAGACCAGGATATAATATTTTTATTTTTACACTTTTTGCTAGCCTTGTGCCAGTTCAATACAAAATAAAAGATAGAATTGAATGATCATGAAAGTTCTTAAAAATTACGCCTATAATCTCTCCTACCAGTTACTGGTGATTATCTTGCCGATTATCACCACCCCTTATGTGACGCGGGTCTTTAGTTCAAATGACTTGGGGACCTATGGCTATTTCAACTCCATTGTTACTTATTTTCTCCTTTTGGCGACGCTAGGAGTGGCCAATTATGGAACTAAGGATTTCCTGGCTTTTTCAGGGATTAGAAGATTTTCGCAAGATTACGGTTCGGAATATCACGGTCAAACTGGTTGGAGTCATCTCCATCTTCTTGTTTGTCAAATCTGCCAATGATCTGTATCTCTACGTATTCTTGCTCACCATCTTTGAGCTCTTAGGTCAGCTCAGCATGTGGCTACCCGCTCGGGAGTTCATTGGGAAAGCCCATTTTGATATGGCTTATGCACGGGTACATTTAAAGCCGGTCATTCTGCTCTTTCTACCGCAGATCGCCATTTCCCTCTATGTCACCTTGGATCGGACCATGCTTGGGGCTCTCGCCTCTACAAAGGATGTGGGGATTTACGACCAAGCCTTAAAACTCGTCAATATTTTGTTGACCTTGGTGACCTCACTGGGCAGCGTCATGTTGCCTCGGGTATCGAGCCTCTTATCCTCAGGGGACCAAAAGGCTGTTAACAAGATGCACCAAATGTCCTTTTTGATTTATAATTTGGTCATTTTCCCGATTATTGCCGGTATGCTAATCGTCAATGATGATTTTGTTCAATTCTTCCTAGGGAAGGACTTCCAGGATGCGCGTTATGCCATTGCCATCATGATTTTTAGAATGTTCTTTATCGGATGGACCAATATCATGGGGATTCAAATTCTAATCCCTCACAATAAAAATAAAGAATTTATGATTTCGACTACTGTACCTGCCATTGTCAGTGTCGGATTGAATCTCATCTTCCTACCAAAACTGGGCTTTATTGGAGCTGCGATTGTGTCAGTGTTGACAGAAGCTTTGGTATGGGGGATTCAACTCTACTTCACACGAACTTATCTTAAAGAAGTGCCGATTATGGGCTCAATGATGAAGATTGTGTTCGCTTCAGGCCTCATGTATGGTCTTTTGCTACTAGTCAAGTTCATCGTCCACCTTTCGCCGACGCTGAATGTCGTTCTATATGCTGGCCTAGGTGGGATCATCTATGGAACCTTGATTTTACTCTTCAAGGTAGTGAATGTGAAAGAGTTGAAACAGCAATTAATAAAAAAATAGGGAGACAACTATGTACGATTATCTGATTGTTGGTGCTGGTCTATCGGGGGCAATTTTTGCTCATGAGGCAACCAAGCGTGGCAAAAAAGTAAAAGTGATTGATAAACGGGACCACATTGGTGGTAATATCTATTGTGAAGAAGTTGAAGGAATCAATGTTCATAAGTACGGTGCCCACATTTTCCATACCTCAAACAAAAAGGTTTGGGATTATGTCAACCAATTTGCTGAATTTAACAACTATATCAATTCACCGGTAGCTAATTACAAGGGCAGACTCTACAATCTTCCCTTCAACATGAATACCTTCTATGCCATGTGGGGGACAAAGACTCCTCAAGAAGTCAAAAACAAGATTGCGGAGCAAACGGCGGATATGAAAGATGTTGAGCCTAAGAACTTGGAAGAACAAGCGATCAAGTTGATTGGTCTGGACATCTATGAAAAGTTGATCAAGGGCTATACGGAGAAGCAATGGGGACGTTCTGCAACAGACCTGCCTCCTTTCATCATTAAGCGCCTCCCAGTGCGTTTGACCTTTGATAATAACTACTTTAACGACCGTTACCAAGGGATTCCAATTGGTGGTTATAATGTCATCATTGAAAACATGCTGGGTGATGTAGAAGTAGAGCTTGGCGTTGATTTCTTTGCTAATCGTGAAGAACTGGAAGCTTCAGCTGAAAAAATTGTCTTCACAGGGATGATCGACCAGTACTTTGACTACAAGCATGGAGAGTTGGAATATCGTAGCCTTCGATTCGAACACGAAGTTTTGGATGAGGAAAATCATCAAGGTAATGCTGTGGTCAACTACACCGAGCGTGAAATTCCATACACTCGGATCATCGAGCACAAGCACTTTGAGTATGGGACTCAACCGAAGACGGTGATTACCCGTGAATACCCAGCTGATTGGAAACGAGGCGATGAGCCCTACTATCCAATCAATGATGAAAAGAATAATGCGATGTTTGCCAAGTACCAAGAAGAAGCATCCAAAAATGACAAGGTCATCTTCTGTGGACGCCTAGCAGACTATAAATACTACGATATGCATGTGGTTATTGAGCGTGCTCTAGAAGTCGTTGAGAAAGAATTTATTAAATGACACAAGAAAAAATTGATATCGTGGTTCTTTGGGTCGACGGAAGTGATACTGAGTTTATCCGCGAGAAACAAGCCGTGACAGGTCAAATGTCAAAAATAGACCAAGAAATCGACGGAGAGCAACGTTATCGTGATTACGGTATTTTTAATTACTGGTTTCGAATGATTGAAAAGCATGCTCCTTGGGTGAATAATGTTTATCTAATTACCAACGGGCAAAAGCCTGACTGGTTAAATTTGGAGCATCCAAAACTTAAATTGGTCACTCATAAGGAATTTATGCCTAATGAATATCTACCTACCTATAATTCAGCGGCTATTGAGCTTAATCTTCATCGGATTGAAGGATTGTCGGAGAACTATTTGTATTTCAATGATGATATGTACTTGATTAGAGATAGTCAACCTTCAGATTTTTATAAAAATGGTCAACCCAAGCTTTTAGCAGTATACGATGCTTTAGTTCCATGGTCACCATTTACGAACACTTATCACAATAACGTTGAATTAATCTATCGGCATTTTCCTAATAAGAAGGCTTTGAAATCTTCGCCTTGGAAATTCTTTAATTTCCGTTATGGTTCCTTGGTTTTGAAAAACTTGTTACTCTTGCCTTGGGGTCCGACAGGATACGTGAACCAACATTTACCTGTTCCAATGAAGAAGAGTACTTTGGCACATTTGTGGGAAATTGAGGGAGCAACATTAGATAAAACGTCACGAAATAAAATTAGAGACTATGGAGTAGACGTCAATCAATACGTTTGTTCTAATTGGCAAATTGAAAGTAATCAGTTTTATCCTATGTCTAAAAATTTCGGAGAAACAATTGGTTTAAATCAAGTGGATAAGCTGGAATCTATCTTTACAGATAGACGTAAAAAACTGCTTTGTGTCAATGATGATGGGGACTTTAGGGAAGAAAACATCATTCATTTCAAGCAAATTTTAAATGAATATTATCCTAAAAAATCAACGTATGAAAAATGAGAAGTAAAAGATGAAATACTATTTAAAAGAAGAATTTTTACACGACAATAATGCTAAAAATGCGGGAAATAAAGCACGTAATGACGTTGAAGCCATTTTAAATAAATTAGGTTATTCTCCTTTGAAAGTTTTGGTGGATGACTGGTATCAAATGAATGTTCTTAGGGCACAAATTCATAAATATAGAGCTCTCTTTAGAGCTTTCAAAGACCTAAAGAAAAATGATGAGATCATAATTCAATTTCCTTTGTTACATCATTCTTTGTTTCTTAACCATTTACTAAAAAAACTTAAAAACAGGGGTACGGACGTCTATTTTTTAGTTCATGATTTGGAAACACTGCGTTTTGTGAATGATAAAACCTTACCATTTAGGATGAAGTTACGGATGAAACTAACTGAAAGTGATACGTTCCGTAGTGTTACAGGAATTATTGCTCACAACCCGGTTATGAAATCTGTCTTAGTGGATAAAGGGGTTGTAGAAGACAAGATTGTCAGCCTTGGTATTTTTGACTATTTGATTCCAGATTTTCAAGAAAAGAGTGGCCAAACAAAAGACCAGCCGATAATTGTGGCAGGTAATTTGGCCAAGGAAAAAGCTGGTTATCTTTATACTCTTCCAGAAGCACCGTCTTATAACCTTTATGGTGTTGGCTTTGATGAGAGTAGAGCGCTTGCAAATGAAACCTACTTTGGTTCCTTCCTACCGGATGAACTTCCTGCAGCCCTTGAGGGCGGTTTTGGTCTGGTCTGGGATGGAGATAGCGTTGAGACCTGTAGTGGCTTTTTTGGAGAATACCTCCGTTACAACAACTCCCACAAGGCGTCGCTTTATCTAGCATCGGGCTTCCCGCTTGTCGTGTGGAAACAGTCAGCCTTGTCTCATTTTGTGCTTGAGAAGGGCTGCGGGATTGCAGTAGAGTCTCTCCATGATTTGAAGGAGACAATCGACAATCTTTCAGATGCTGATTACCAAGACTTGGTGGACAATGCCAAGCGTGTTGGTCAGGAAATCCGAGATGGTCACTACTTAAAGACGGCGTTAAATCATTTAGCATAAGATCAAAAGAAGTCAGACGGACTTCTTTTTTAGTTTTTCAAAAAAATATCACTAATTTTAAAAATTCGCCGTATAAAACTTTTCATCGCTGAAACCGTGTGGTAAAATGATTAACGTATAAAATTTGTATAAAGGGAAGTTTATATGAAAAAGAAAGATCTTATTTTTTATGCCGGAGCGGCAGTCTTGATGGCTGTATCTGCTCAGGGAGTCAGTGCAGATGAGCTGGTTTCAAAAGAAGTCGCTACTACTGAAGGCAATCAAGTCCAAGCTGAAACAGCGCCAGAAGTAGCAACTACTGAAAAGTCAGTCGCACCAGTCGCAAGCAACTACACAGCACCAGCAAATGTGACCGAACCAGCTGTGGTACCTGTAAGCAAGACCACTGCTTCAGAAAGTGTGACCCCATCTGTAGAGAAGACTACGGAAGCATCGACTACTGAGAAAGAAGAAACTCCTCTTCCGTCTGATACAGGAAGGACGACCTTCTTTAACACAGGTGCTCACGCTCCTGCTGGTCGCTCGACGGATGTGGCCGTTCAACCAAAATCATTCGTTGATGTGAGTAGCCACAACGGAGATATTAGTATTGGCGACTACCGTACCCTAGCTAATAAGGGCGTGGGTGGTGTCGTTGTCAAATTGACAGAAGATACTTGGTACAAGAACCCGAATGCGGAGAACCAAATTCGCAATGCGCAAGCAGCTGGTCTGCAAGTATCGACCTACCACTTCTCTCGCTATACTTCTGAAGAAGCAGCGCGTGCAGAAGCACGGTTCTATATCGCAGCGGCGCAACGCTTGAATCTTCCAAAGAACACCCTCATGGTCAATGACTTTGAGGATGCCAAGATGCAGTCAAACATCAACCGCACCACCCAAGCTTGGGCTGACGAAATGCGTAAAAATGGCTACACCAACTTGATGTTCTACACCAGTGCCAGCTGGTTGGATGAAAACAATCTTCGCAAGAAAGGTCCAGTCAACACCGCTCAATTTGGCCTTCAGAATTTCTGGGTTGCGCAATATCCTTCTCCAAAACTGTCTGTAAACGATGCGAAAAGCTTGCGTTACAATGGGAAAGCTGGCGCTTGGCAGTTCACTTCTCAAGCGGAATTGCTTCCAGGAAAACACCTCTTTGACCACAGTGTGGACTATACAGGTCGCTTTACAGCGAACGCAAAACCCGCAGCTGACCCGACAGAAGGCAGCTTAAGTGGGAAAATTGACATTGTCAATAACGATACCATGGCGGGACGCTTTGACGTTGTCATCTCAAATGTTAAGGCGCCAAATGGAGTTCGAACAGTTTCTGTACCAATCTGGTCAGAAACAGGTGGTCAAGATGACCTTGTTTGGTACACAGCCAACCGTCAAGCAAATGGGACCTATACCGTCAATGTAAAAGCAGCGGACCATAAAAACTCAACCGGTCTTTACAATGTCCACCTTTACTATGTTCAAAACAATGGGCAATTGACAGGTGTTGGCGGAACCTCGACTCAAGTATTCATTAGTAAGGCACCTGAGCAGTTAAAACCTAAAGCAAGTTTTACTATTGAAAATAATAATGCTAAATCAGGGACTTTCGACGCTGTGATCACTAATATCACAGCACCACTAGGTGTTAAGGAAGTTTTAGTCCCATCATGGAGTCTAGAAAATGGACAAGATGATCTTATCTGGCACAAGGCAACTAAGCAAACTGATGGTAGCTATCGCGTAACGATTAAGGCAAGTGAGCATAAGGGCGATAAAGGAAACTATCGTGCCGATGCTTACATCGTCGACAACTCTAACAATCGTCATTATATTTCTGAAAAAGTAGTTTCGGTTGATTACGTTCGACCAAGTGGAGTTCTGACGATTGAAAACAATAACCCAGTAGCAGGTACCTTTGATGCGGTTGTTAGTAATATTGTTGCACCGACTGGTCTAAAAGAAGTTCTAGTTCCATCATGGAGTTTGGTTGGTGGCCAAGATGACCTCATTTGGCACAAGGCAACGCGTCAAGCAGATGGTTCTTATCGTGTGACTATCAAAGCAACGGATCATAAGGATTCAACTGGTAATTACCGTGCTGATGCCTACATTGTAGATGATTCCAACAATCGTCATTATATTTCTGAAAAAGTAGTTGACGTTCGTCAATCACGCCCAACTGCTTCATTAACGATCGAAAACAATAATGTTTCAACTGGTAGTTTTGATGCGGTTATTCGTAATGTGGTGGCACCGACTGGTGTAAAGGAAATCTTAGTTCCATCATGGAGCCTTGAAAACGGACAGGATGATCTTGTATGGCACAAGGCAAATCGTCAAGCAGATGGAAGTTATCGAGTGACTATTAAAGCGAGTGATCATAAAAACTCACTAGGGAATTATCGTGCAGACCTTTATGTCGTTGATAATGATAACAACCGTCATTATGTTACTGAAACAGTTGTAACCGTTAAGCATGATAAACCAACGGGAATCATTTCGGTTGTCAACAACAACAAGGATACAGGTACCTTTGATGTCATCATCAAGGATGTCTATAGCCCTAAAGGGGTGCAGACTGTGCAAGTTCCTACTTGGTCTGATAAGGATGGCCAAGACGATATTCGCTGGTATGAAGCAACACGCCAAGCGAACGGAGACTACAAGGTATCTGTAAAAGCGAGCGATCACAAGAACTCTACTGGTAAGTACCATGTTCACCTTTATTACATTCAAGATGATGGTTCTCGCGTAGGTGTTGGCACCGCGACTACAGATGTGGAATTCCGAAATGCCATGACCAAGACGCAAGCTGCTATCAAGAATGTCAATGCAACGAACGGGACTTATACAGTAGCTGTAGATCAAGCCCCTCAAGGTCGTCAGATTAAGAATATTCGTGTCGCAGCTTGGTCTAAAGCTCATCAAGAAAATCTTTACTGGTATTCCGCAACGCCGACAGGTATGCACACAGAGATCACTGTCTCTGCCAATAATCACGGTAATGAAGCGGGCAACTATACCACTCACGTCTATGTGGACTACAAAGATGGGGGAGTTGAAGGTTTTAACCTCGGTCAGACAGCCTTGACTCCACGAAATCAAAAGGTGAATCCACAAACAACCTATTATTCTCAACGTGATCCTCGTTGGGCTGGGAAATATTACGGTGTGAGCAATGTCGATCAGTCAGGTTGTGTGCCAACCTCTCTTGCCATGACCTTCACAGATATTCTTGGCAGAACTGTTTTGCCAACAACAGTGGCTGATTATCTCTACAACAATACTGATTCATTTAACAAAGGTGAAGCAGGAACAGATTCTGATGGGATTGTAGCTGCCACTCGTAACTGGGGCTTGAAGAGCCAATTGATTAATGGAGCTGGAAGCATTGCAGAAGCCCTCATGGCTGGCAAGCATGTACTTGCTGCGGTAGGCAATAGCCAATTTACTAGCGATCCTTATACCCATGAGTTGGTCTTGCATGGTTATGACAATGGAAGAACCTATGGTACAATCCGTAAAAAAATTGTAAGGGAAGATACATGAAAAAGAAAGATCTTATTTTTTATGCTGGGACAGCCGTTTTGTTGGCTTTTTCGACACAACAAGTCAAAGCCGATGAGCAACATGCGTCCGATCAAACACCAGAAAAAACATCAGCTGTCGTTGCAACAACAACTTCATCAGAAGCTCAGAATACTGTAAGCGAAGGAGTGGGAGTTGAGAAAGGTATTCAGACAGAAAATGCTGTTGGAGTAGAGACAGCACCTAATACACCGACTCTTAGCAATAACCAGTCTTCTGACAAGGATACTAGCGACAAGGTTGTATCAGAGCATCCAGTACCTGCCGTGGTAGCTAGTCGTGCTCCCTACGGCGCACGGGCACGAGTGATAGAAGCAGAAGATAATAGTATACCAACAGAAAAAGTACAGAAACCGAGTGGTACTCTCTCAATTGAAAACAATGATCAAACTACCGGTGCATTTGATGCAGTTGTCAGCAATATCATATCCCCAGAAGGTGTGAAAGAGGTTTTGGTACCATCATGGAGTCTTGAAAATGGTCAAGATGATCTTATTTGGCATAAGGCTACTAAGCAAACTGATGGTAGCTATCGCGTAACGATTAAGGCGAGTGAGCATAAAGGGAATAAAGGAGACTACCGTGCCGATGCATACGTCGTTGATAACTCTGGTAAACGCCACTATATCGCTGAACAAGTAGTTTCGGTTGATTACGTTCGACCAAGTGGTGTTCTGACGATTGAAAACAATAACCCAGTAGCAGGCACCTTTGATGCGGTTGTTAGCAAAATTGTTGCACCGACTGGTCTAAAAGAGGTTTTAGTTCCATCATGGAGTTTGGTTGGTGGGTCAAACCAAGTGGCACAGTAACGATTGAGAATAACAATACTGAGAAAGGTACTTTTGATGCCGTTATTCGCAATGTAGTCGCTCCAACTGGTTTGAAAGAAGTTTTAGTCCCTACTTGGTCTAACAAAAATGGTCAGGACGATTTGATTTGGCATAAGGCAGTGCGTCAAAGTGATGGCAGCTACCGTGCAACCATTAAAGCATCTGATCATAAGAATGACATAGGTGAATTTAATGTTCATATTTACTACGTAGATCAAAATAATCAAAAAGCCTACATCACAGAGACTACGACAGAAGTACGTGAAGTCAAACCAAGTGGCACTGTCACAATTGAGAACAACAATACTGTAACAGGCACCTTTGATGCCGTTATTCGTAATGTTGTAGCTCCAACTGGTTTGAAAGAAGTTCTGATCCCAACATGGTCAGATTCAAACGGGCCTGATGACCTGGTATGGCATAAAGCAGTCCTTCAAAGTGATGGCAGCTACCGTGCGACCATTAAAGCCTCAGATCATAAAAATGAGGATGGTAAGTACAATGTCCATGTTTATTACGTAGATCAAAATAATCAACGAAGCTATATTACAGAAACTACGACAGAAGTGCGTCAAGCCCGCCGTTCTGGTACGATCCTAATCCAAAACAACAACAAGGATACGCGATCACAAGAACTCTACTGGTAAGTACCATATCCACCTCTACTACATCCAAAATGATGGCTCTCGTGTGGGTGTTGGTACCACGACGACAGAAGTCGAATTCCGAAATGCTAAGACAAAGACACAAACAGGGATCAAGAATGTTAATTCTGGTGCTGGAACCTTTACGGTAACGGTGGATCAAGCGCCTCAGGGACGTCGGATTAAGAACATCCGTGTCGCTGCGTGGTCTCAAGCTCATCAGGAAAATCTCTTCTGGTATTCAACAGCACCTTCTGGTATGCACACAGAAGTGCAGGTCTCTGCAGCAAATCACCAGTACCAATCAGGTAACTATACCACCCACGTCTATGTGGACTATGTCGATGGTGGCGTTGAAGGCTTTAACCTGGGTCAAACAGCCCTTCATCCTCGTGCGACAGTAGATCAAACTGCTTTTAATCCTCGTGTAACGAATGGGCAACGGGACCGTGTCTTACGGGCAGCAGCTAGTCTAGTGGGCGTTCGTGGCGGCACTGCAGCTCACCATCAATTGGTCAATGATTACAACAGTGTCAAACCACTTCCAGTTGGTTATGCAGTGAAGACGACCGATGACTGGTGTGATATCTTTGTCACAACAGTCTTCCAGCGGGAAGGTTTGAGCGGTTTGATTGGTCGTGAATGTGGAGTCGAACGTCACATCCAGATCTTCAAACGCTTGGGCATCTGGAATGAAGATGGTACCACTACACCAAAAGCAGGGGACATCATCACCTTTAACTGGGATCAAAATAGCCAACAAAACAATGGCTTTGCGGATCACATCGGAATTGTCGAAAGCGTCTCAAACGGAATCATTCATACCATTGAAGGAAACTCCAACAACCAAGTCCGTCGCAATACCTACCGAATCGGACATGGCAATATCCGTGGATTTGCAACTCCTCGCTATCAATAAAAAAAAGAAGCCGCAGGCTTCTTTTCTTATTTTTTCAACCCTTCTTCGAAACTCTTGGAAGGGGCCTCGACTTGGATGGTTTCAAGGGTTAATGGATTGGTGAAGGTCAAGCGGTGAGCATGGAGCATGAGTCGCTCTCCGCGTGCAGGGTTATAGAGAGGATCCCCGACAATCGGGTGGCCATGATGGGAGAGATGAACCCGGATCTGATGGGTACGCCCCGTTTTGAGCTGGCATTTGACCAGGCTGTTTCGTCCGATTTTTTTCAGTTGCGTCACCTGAGTTTCTGCATACTGTCCCTTGCGTGGATCGACCAGGCGCTTGCGCCGATCGTGGCGATCGCGTCCGATTTTATCCTTGTAGACGATAGTTTTTTGTGCTAAGCTGCCTTGGATAAAGGCCCAGTACTCGCGTTGGATGTTTTTATCTTCTAAAATGCGGTTGAGAATGGGCAGGATAAAAGGATTTTTGGCAAATAAAATCGCTCCGCTGGTTTCCTTGTCTAAGCGGTGCACGACGTAGCAGGTAGATCCAACATAGCTGGAAACATGGTTGAGAAGAGCAATTTCTGTCGGCTCATTGGCATGGGTTTTCATACCTTCGGGCTTATTGACGATGATGACATGCTCATCCTGATAGAGTTCTTCGACCAGACTCGGGTCTCCGGCTGGGAGCTCTTTTTCAGGGTAATCGTCCGCGTCAAAGATCAGCTGGATCTGGTCTCCTTTTTGAACGGGGCTCTGCCAGTTGATGGTCTCGCCATTGACCAAGACGTGCTTCTTGACTCGTAAAAAATGCCGGATCTTACGGGGGATGAGGAAGTAGTCTTCAAGGAGCTCTTTCACAGTCATCTGGGGAAAGGATTGTGGAATGGTAAATTGATAGTTCATGACCCTATTGTAGCAAAATCTAAGCTTAAAGAAAACTAAATAAGAAATAGCGAGGAGCTATCTTTTCTTGCTAGGACAAGGATAAGGTGTTACAATAACAGGTATGAATAGAATAAAAGAA
>PPYF01017417.1_pt1 | contig 12637 bp, 9 predicted proteins | sample 1559871 | NCBI WGS metagenome assembly PPYF01 (sample SAMN08240021, study PRJNA423297) | Human gut metagenome, whole genome shotgun sequencing project. | reverse complement strand
GGTAATAAGTACCCAAAATCATATCTTGAGATGGAATAGCAACTGGCTTACCATCTTTTGTTGATAAGATATTATGAACAGATAACATCAATGTACGAGCTTCGGATTGAGCTTCTACGGACAATGGTAAGTGACAAGCCATTTGGTCACCGTCAAAGTCGGCGTTGAAGGCTGTACATACTAATGGATGCAATTTGATAGCACGGCCTTCCCATAGGATTGGCTCGAAAGCTTGAATACCAAGTCTATGCAATGTAGGGGCACGGTTCAAGAGAACTGGATGTTCTTTGATAACCTCTTCCAAGGATTCCCATACACCAGGACCTACGCGTTCTACTTGGCGTTTAGCAGCCTTAATATTGGATGCTTGTCCACATTCTACCAAGCGTTTCATAACGAATGGCTTGAACAATTCCAATGCCATTTCTTTAGGCAAACCACATTGATGCATTTTAAGTTCTGGGCCTACTACGATAACGGAACGACCGGAGTAGTCAACACGTTTACCTAGCAAGTTTTGACGGAAACGACCTTGTTTACCTTTAAGCATATCAGACAAGGATTTTAATGGGCGGTTGCCAGGACCTGTAACAGGACGGCCACGACGACCATTATCGATCAATGCATCAACCGCTTCTTGCAACATGCGTTTTTCATTGCGCACGATGATATCAGGAGCACCTAAGTCCAACAAACGTTTCAAACGGTTGTTACGATTGATAACACGACGATACAAATCATTAAGGTCAGATGTAGCAAAGCGACCACCATCTAATTGAACCATAGGGCGCAATTCAGGTGGGATAACAGGAACGACATCCATAATCATCCATTCTGGACGGTTGCCAGATTGACGGAATGCTTCTACTACTTCAAGACGGCGAACAGCACGGATTTTACGTTGACCACTTGCAGTGTTCAACTCTTCGCGCAATTCAGCATTTAATTGTTCTAAATCAAGTTCAGATAATAATGCTTTTACCGCTTCTGCACCCATGTCGATACATACGAATAAGATTTCTTCTGTAGCACCTAATTCGTAACGTTCTTCACGAGTTAATTCTTCATATTCTTTATCTGCTTCTGGAATTGTAGCATCTTCACGAAGTGCTGCATTATAACGTTTTTTACGTTGTGCTTCACGAACGATAGCCAAACGTTCATTACGTTGTGCCACAGTTTCGATAACTACGGATTTACCACCGATAGTATATCCTTCTTCATTGAATTGAGCTTCGTATTCACGGTATTCTTGTTCAGATAACAATTGGCGTTTTGCCAATGGGCTACCTGCAGGATCAACTACGATATAGGAAGCAAAATACAATACGCGTTCCAAGGAACGTGGAGATACATCAAGGATAAGGCCCATACGAGATGGGATACCCTTGAAGTACCAAATATGGGATACAGGTGTAGCCAATTGGATATGGCCCATACGTTCACGACGCACTTTAGCACGTGTTACTTCTACGCCACATTTATCGCAGACAACGCCTTTATGGCGGATGCGTTTATATTTACCGCAGTGGCATTCCCAGTCCTTTGTTGGTCCAAAAATGCGTTCGCAAAATAGACCATCACGTTCTGGCTTTAACGTACGGTAGTTAATTGTTTCTGGTTTTTTAACTTCCCCATGAGACCATTCTAAAATTTGCTCTGGAGAGGCTAAACCGATTCGCATGGAATCAAATTCATTTACGTCTAGCACTACTATCGCTCCCTTCCTAATATTCAGTATCAGTCTTCATCTGCGGAGGATTCACTAATTGGATATGCTAATTGGCTAAGAATATCATCATCGCCACCATTAGATACTTCTTCCTCTGCTTCTGGGTCTACAACTGTTACTTCATCTGTTTCAACAGCATCGCCGTCCATAACATCTTCAATACCAGTTTCTACCACTTCATCTTCATCATCAAGTTCTTTCATAACAACTTCTTCTTGATCTTCGTTCAAGATTTTTACATCAAGACCGATACTTTGAAGTTCTTTGAGCAATACTTTGAAGGACTCAGGCACACCTGGTTCAGGAATATTTTCGCCTTTAACGATCTTTTCGTATGCTTTAACACGACCAACAACGTCGTCAGACTTAACAGTTAATAGTTCTTGAAGAGTATAGGCTGCACCATATGCTTCAAGGGCCCAAACTTCCATTTCCCCGAAACGTTGGCCACCAAATTGAGCTTTACCACCCAATGGTTGTTGTGTAACAAGGGAGTACGGACCTGTGGAGCGCGCATGGATTTTATCATCAACCAAATGGTGAAGTTTCAACATGTATACGTAACCAACCGTTACACGGTTATCCATAGGTTCACCGGTACGGCCATCGTACAATACAGTTTTACCATCATCTGGGCGACCAGCGATATCCAATGTTTCGAATACATCTTTTTCATGGGCACCATCAAATACAGGTGTAGCGATATGAATACCAGCTACATCCGGTTTTGGCATACCATAGGTATCATAGTCATAGCCTAATTTTTCCAAATCTTTGCGAATTTCAACGCGTTTAGCACGAGCTTCTTCGATATGGTTCAATGTAGCACGTACCTTGTTGATGCGTTCTAGTTCTTCAACAAGAGCTGGATCCATTTCAGGCGCTTCTTCTTCAGTGCCGAAATATTCCATGTGAAGTGCATTGTATTTAGATTCTAATGCTTTCAATTCATTGTAACGAGCTTCGCCACCAAGTGCATTCAATTTCTTTTGAGCTGCTTCTTCTACGTGACCTAAGATTTGAGATTTCAAATCGATGATTTTTTCATCAATATCAAAATGAGCTACTGTTACATCTTCTTTCGCTTTAGCTTCTAACTCTTCAATTTCAGCATATAATTTGCGAATTGCATCGATTTGTTCCCAATAGGATTCATCAGTACGCGCTTCTTTCAATACATTTTGAATATGAAGATCTGTAGCCTTAATTTTCATGCCCAAGCCTTGAACAGCCCAACCTAAGTGAGTTTCAAGAACCTGACCAATATTCATACGAGAAGGTACGCCCAATGGGTTCAATACGATTTGTACTGGAGTACCATCCGGAAGGAATGGCATATCTTCTTTTCTCATTACGCGAGAAACGACACCTTTGTTACCATGACGACCGGCCATTTTATCGCCTTCGTGGATCTTACGTTTTTGAGCGATGTAAACGCGAACAAGTTTGTTTACACCTGGTTGTAATTCATCACCATTTTCACGAGTGAACACTTTAACGTCTACAACCTTACCACATTCACCATGAGGCACACGGAGGGATGTATCGCGAACTTCGCGTTCTTTATCACCAAAAATAGCACGTAACAAACGTTCTTCTGGTGTTAATTCAGTTTCACCTTTTGGTGTAGCTTTACCCACGAGGATATCACCAGGATGTACTTCTGCACCGATGCAGATGATACCATCTTCATCTAGATTTTTAAGTGTATCATCACCAGTATTAGGCAATTCACGGGTGATTTCTTCGGCACCTAGTTTAGTGTCGCGCGCATCACATTCGTATTCTTCAATATGAATGGATGTATAGATATCTTCTTTGCAAAGTTCTTCACTAAGCAAGATAGCATCTTCGTAGTTATAACCTTCCCAAGGCATGAACGCTACAAGAACATTAAAGCCAAGAGCCAATTCACCACCATCAGTAGCAGGACCATCAGCCAATACTTGGCCTTTTACAACATGGTCACCACGATTAACGATTGGTTTTTGGTTAAAGCATGTGGATTGGTTAGAACGAAGGAATTTATTCAAACGGTATGTATCAACACGACCATCACTATCGCGAAGAACGTGGATTTCATTACCCCAGCAACGTACAACTTTACCAGCTTCGCGAGCCAATACGCAAACGCCAGAGTCAGTAGCCGCTGTATATTCCATACCTGTACCAACTAAAGGTGCTTGAGCACGGAGCAAAGGCACCGCTTGACGTTGCATGTTCGCACCCATCAAGGCACGGTTCGCATCATCGTTTTCAAGGAATGGAATCATAGCTGTACCGATGGATACAACTTCTTTTGGACTAACGTCCATGTAATCAACCTTATCAGGTGTTACTTCTAATACGTCATGACCACGACGACATGCTACATGGTCATTAGCAAAACAACCGTCTGCATCAAGAGGGGAGTTCGCTTGGGCAATTGTCATGCCTTCTTCTTCATCGGCAGTCATATAAGCAACGCTTTCAGATACGCGTACTTTTACAACCTTATCCGCGTCAGCACCTTCGCCGTAAATTTTTTCAACCTTACGGTATGGAGCCTCGATGAAACCGAATTCATTAACCTTCGCATAGTTAGATAAGGAGTTAATCAAACCGATGTTAGGACCTTCTGGTGTTTCAATAGGACACATACGGCCATAGTGAGAGTGATGCACGTCACGAACTTCGAAACCTGCACGTTCACGAGATAAACCGCCAGGTCCAAGGGCAGATAGACGACGTTTATGTGTCAATTCTGCTAATGGGTTTGTTTGGTCCATAAATTGAGACAACTGAGAAGAACCAAAGAATTCTTTAATCGCTGCTACAACAGGACGAATATTAATCAACGCTTGAGGCGTAATGGATTCAATTTCTTGAATTGTCATGCGTTCACGTACAACACGTTCCATACGAGTCAAGCCAATACGGAATTGATTTTGTAACAATTCACCTACGCAACGAAGACGACGGTTACCCAAATGGTCGATATCATCTGTATGACCGGCACCATCCATCAAGTTCAAGAGGTAAGAGATATTAGCAATCATATCTTCTCTTGTAACTGTACGATGGTTAAATTCTAAGTTGCAGTTGTTGCAAATGATTTTGGATACTACACCATCTGAATTAGTGATATAGAATTCAGCAAAACCTTCGCCGCTAAATACACCGCTCTTAGCAACGATATCAAGTTGTTCTTCCCCAACTTGTACGCCTGCATCAAGGATGATTTCACCTGTTTCAGTATCAACAATTGGTTGTGCCAATGTTTGACCCAACATACGTTGACGCCATCCTAGTTTTTTATTTAATTTATAACGACCTACGCGCGCTAAATCATAACGGCGAGCATCGAAGAATAAATTATCGAATAAATTACGAGCAGATTCTACAGTAGGAGGTTCACCTGGACGTAATTTTTTATAAATTTCTACCAATGCTTCATCAGCAGATTGAGTTGTATCTTTTTCTAATGTACGAACAATGCGTTCATCATATACTGGTAAACCATCTTCATCTGTTTGACCGTTCCAGAAAAGATCAAGAATACTTTCATTAGTATCCCAACCTAATGCACGAACAAGCACAGTAGCTGGTAATTTACGGTTACGGTCGATACGAACGGCTACAACTTCGCTAGCATCTGTTTCTAATTCAATCCAAGCACCGCGATTTGGGATAACTGTGGATTCATATAAACGATTACCCATGGTATCGATTTCTTTACCATAGTAAACGCCAGGGGAACGTACTAATTGAGATACGATAACACGTTCTGCACCATTGATAATGAAAGTGCCTGTATCCGTCATCAATGGGAAATCACCCATAAATACTTCTTGTTCTTTAATGTCCATATTTTCAGGATCATTATTAACCAAACGGATATTTACACGAAGTGGTGCTGCGTATGTAGCATCACGATTTTTGCACTCATTAATATCATACTTAGGCTCACCTAAGCTAAAACCTTCAAAAGAAAGTACTAAATTACCTGAATTGTCTTTAATCGGAGAAATATCGTTGAAAATATTTTGTAAACCGCTCTCCAAGAACCATTCGTACGATTTACGCTGAATGTCCAACAAATGCGGCATCTTAATAACTTCGTTAATTTTTGCATATGTATAACGAGTCCGTTTGCCTACCTGTTCAGGTTTGAACATATGTGCTTTCCCTCCTTCAAATACACTGGTCCACCATATTTCTATAACGGCATAGAAAAGACATCTTACAGGTCTCAGTTTTCCTGCTTTAATAACGCCAAATAAACAAGGCCCTTTTTTATTTAAAAAATAACCTTGCTCTGTTCATTATCCAAGCACAACCTTGGAAGAAAACCCTTAATACGTAAGTTATAGCTTCTACATGGAAAAGTAGAAAATGCTACTTTTGCAATTTATAATTCTATCATCATATAAAAAAGCTGTCAACCAAAAGGCTGACAGCTTTCACATTTTCACGTATTATTCACATTATATGACAAAGTTCATTAATAAAAATTAATTTCCTTTGTGTTTTAACAAATCAGCAGCGGCAATACCAGGGCGTGTCATTTCTTTAGGAGAAAGAATATGATTGATTTCATCTTCAGTCAATAAACCTTTTTCTAGGATAATATCGCGAATAGCACGACCAGATGTGTAGGCTTCTTTTGCAAGTGCAGAAGCGGTTTCATAACCAAGGTGAGGCAACAATGCAGTTACGATACCAACAGAACGGTTCAACCAGTATTCGCATTGTTCACGGTCTACTTCAAGATCGATAAGCAATTTATCAACGAATGTGTTAACACCATTTTTAAGGTAGCAAAGATTATTGAACAAATTGTAAGCCAATACAGGTTCCATTACGTTCAATTCAAATTGACCATTTTCTACAGCCAAAGAAATGGTAAGATCGTTACCGATAACTTGATAACATACTTGATTCAATACTTCGGCGATAACGGGGTTCACCTTACCAGGCATAATGGAAGAACCAGGTTGACGAGCAGGTAATTTCAATTCCCCGATACCACAACGAGGGCCAGATGCCATCAAACGGAAATCGTTGGCCATTTTAATCAATACAAGAGCCGTAACCTTCAAACCACTAGAGATATCAGCAAAGATATCCGTGTTGTTCGTAGCATCAATCAAGTTATCTGCAGTATAGAATGGTTCGCCTACGACTTCGCTAAGTTCGTATGCTACGTCATGAATGTAATTTGGTTCTGCATTAAGGCCTGTACCAACGGCAGTAGCCCCCATATTGATAACATGTGCTCCTTCAACAGCAGATTTAATACGTCTAATACCACGGCGAACACCTGATGCATAAGCACCCATTTCTTGACCTAATGTAATAGGCACCGCATCTTGTAAATGAGTGCGCCCCATTTTTAAAATTTCGCTATACTCATCAGCCTTTTTCTCAAGTTCATCCACAAGGCGTTGCAACGCTTCAAGCAAAGGTTTAGATTTCAAAATCGCACAAACCTTAATAGCCGTTGGAAATGCATCATTGGTAGATTGCGCCATATTACAATGGTTATTAGGACTTACAATATCATACGATCCTTTTGGATGACCCAAAATTTCACAAGCGCGGTTTGCTAATACTTCATTCATGTTCATATTCACAGAAGTACCTGCACCACCTTGAATTGGGTCGACTGGAAATTGATCTGCGAATTCGCCGGCGATAACTTCATCTGCGGCTTGAACAATGGCTTTACCAATAGATACATTGAGGCGACCTGTTTTCATATTGGCCAAAGCGGAGGCCTTTTTTACCATTGCTAAAGCTTTAATAAAATCTTGGTCTAAATGTTTTCCGGTAATGTGAAAGTTTTCTAACGCACGAATCGTTTGTACACCATAATATAACTCATCAGCTACTTCTAATTCACCTAGGAAATCATGTTCTTTTCTCATTGCTATCCTTCTTTCCACTGAATGTGTATATCATTCAAATTACATTGTATAAAATGGTCTTTCTTTTGAATTTATTATAACATGTATTTTGTATACACAAAAGTCATTTAAGGTATTCCATAAAAACAATATTCTATATAATTTCTCTCATGACATATCTGAACATTGCAAAGTATAGTAAAATATAAGCATATACTATTAACATAAAGGAGTGTTTAAAATTAACATAAGTCATCGAACACGAATCATAGCGCTGTTTTTAATTACAGTCATAAGCTATGGTTTTTATAATGCCTATATACCGATTACCGATCCAGTAGAATCTAACTATGTATTAAGTGCCATAACCATGTTAACTCACAATTCATGGATTTCACCTATGATTTACGACCATGTATGGTATGATAAACCACCATTAACATATTGGGCACTTATGATTTGCTATAAATTGTTCGGTATATCAGATTTTGTATCACGCATCCCCAACACATTAATTGCAGGGGCCAGTGTATCGCTCATGTATCACATGGTATACCGTATCAAACAGTCCGTCCCAGTCGCAGTAACCAGTGCCATCCTCTTGATGAGCACCTTACAATTTTGGTATATATCACATGCGGTTATAACAGATGGCTTTTTATTTTTCTTTAGTCTTGCCATATTTGGTTATGCTTACCTAGCTTTTACAAACAATGATAAGACGTCGATGATGAAAGCCTATATAGCAGCAGCCTTTGCAGTCTTAACAAAAGGACCCATCGGATTACTATTACCAGGACTCATATTATTAGTGTTTATGGTCCTTCAAAAATATAGTAAGGCCAATAAGGATGAGGTAAGTTTACTAAGAAATTTAAAGATAGCGTTTACACCGCTAGGCATTGTATTATTTTTCGCTATTGCTAGTCCATGGTACATAGCAATGTATTCTATTCACGGCCAAGATTTTATTAGTGGATTTCTTGGTCTACAAAATGTAGGTCGTGCCCTCGTATCCGAACACCCTAAATTCGACGTGTGGTACTACTATCTAATAATTACGCCGCTTGCTTTATTGCCATGGACACCAGTGGTTATATATCAATTGCGCAAACTGAACTGGAAGGAATCATTCAACCTACTTGGCGGTATATGGTTTGTTATTATATTACTATTTTATTCTATTGTAGCAACCAAGTATTTAACCTATACACTACCCGCAATTATTCCATGTATCATATGGGGTAGTGAGGCAATTATCAATTTACTGTTTAACCCTAATCTATCTAAATATTGTACTTCTTTAGTGACACTACCATTTGGCATATATACATGCATTCTAGGTATTGGCGTAGCCGTCAGTGCTAGCGACTATATCTTTGAATATATGGTTATAGTTAGCATAGGCGCTCTGATTTTTAAAATAGCTAGACATTACATACGAACATATTCACAACTCACATTGCTATTTTTACTTCCAATACTAGCCCTATATTCGGCCACTACCATTTCTGTGACGCCCATATTAACGAGTCAATCTGGTATTCAGTTTACATCTTATATAGAAAATACGAATCAACCTGTTTTCGTATATGGTGGATATTATACTTCGGTTGTGTATTATACAAAACATATACCAACACAAGTATATTTAAATAAGACTGATGACGAACGCTGGGCTAAGGCCAGAAATATTATGCCTACCATTACCAAAGATGAGTTTTTAGATCAACTTCCAAACGAATCAAATGCTATTGTTATCGTACCTAATCGGAATATAAAAGACTTTGAAAGTTCACCTGCAGCTGTCATTACAAAACCATTGGGCAAAACTAATGGAGCTACCATATATAAAGTACAAGATAGTATTTCATTTTAATAGAGCGTGTCCTTCGGGGCACGCTTTTTAATATCAAGTTTATACAGAGTCGTTTCACAGTAATCAGAACGCAAAAAAGGCGTACCTAAAGGTACGCCTTTTAATATGGCCAGCTGCTACAGCTACAGGAGCTGCTGCAGTTACGCCAAATTCTTCTTCGATTGCTTTTACAAGATCATTAAGTTCAAGAATAGTTGCTTCTTTTAATTCAGCAACGATGTTTTCAATGTTCAATGCCATTTTAGTTTTCCTCCATAAAATAGTTTATTGTATCGGTCTTAAGCGACCAATGAATAATTCGCAGAAATTATTATTCTGCAGCTTCTGCTGGTTGAGCGTCTGCAACAGCTTTGACAGCGTATGCAACATTGCGAACAGGTGCTTGCAATACGGAAAGCAACATGGAAAGCATACCTTCGCGGTTTGGAAGGCTTGCGATTGCTTTAACGCCTGCAGCGTCCATAACTTCGCCTTCAACGATACCAGCTTTTACAGTAACAACTTCTTGTTCTGTAGCTTTGATGAATTGTTCGATTACACGAGCAGGTGCAACAGCATCTTCTTTAGAAGTAGCCAATGCAGTTGGACCTTCTAAATGCTCAGAGAAACCTTCAAGATTCAATTCGTTTGCAGCAATGCGAGTCAAAGTATTTTTGATTACTTTGTATTCAACACCTTCAGCCAACATTTTGCGACGAAGATCAGTTGCTTGCGCAACAGTCAAACCAGAGTAACCAATCAATACAGCACCTTTTGCTTCAGAAAGAGTTTCTTTCATTTGAGCAACAATTGCTTTTTTTGATTCAGTGACAGCCATTAGATTACCTCCTTATAGATTTTGTGGTGCTCTATGTACTATCTTAGCGTAAAAACGACCTCATCGCACGCGATGAGGTCGTAACTAGTCGTACCAACTTTAGGGTTTGGCATCAAGCCTTTAGGACCCAAGATTTTACCAAGACGGCCAACTTGACCCATCATGTCTGGTGTAGCAACTACTACGTCGAAGTCGCTCCAACCACCTTGGATTTTAGCTACTAACTCTTCAGAACCTACGAAATCTGCGCCAGCTTCTTCAGCTGCTTTAATGTTGTCGCCTTTAGCGAACACAAGAACGCGTTTAGTTTTGCCAGTACCATGAGGCAATACTACTGCACCACGAACTTGTTGATCAGCGTATTTAGGGTCGACATTCAAGTTGAAAGCGATTTCAACTGTTTCATCGAAATTTGCAGTTGCAGTTTTCTTAACTAACTCAATTGCTTCAACTGGTTCGTAGAACTTACCAGCTTCAATAAGTTTTACTGCTTCAGCGTATTTCTTACCTACTTTTGCCATTATAATATCCTCCTTATGTGGTCAAACGGGAATTCCCTCCCACCGATTTGCGCTTATGCGCAAGTCGTACGCTTATTAGTCAACGATTTCAATGCCCATGCTGCGAGCAGTACCTTCTACCATGCGCATACCTTGTTCTACGGTATTAGCATTCAAGTCAGGCATTTTCAATTCAGCAATTTCACGAACTTTATCGCGACCTACTTTAGCTACTTTATCACGGTTAGGTACACCAGATCCTTTTGGGATACCTGCAGCTTTTTTCAACAATACTGCAGCTGGTGGTGTCTTAGTGATGAAGTCGAAGCTACGATCTTCATATACGTTAATAACTACTGGAATAATCAAGCCAGCTTGTTTAGCAGTACGTTCGTTGAATTCTTTTGTGAAAGCAACGATGTTAACGCCTGCTTGACCTAATGCAGGACCAACTGGTGGTGCTGGAGTAGCTTTAGCGGCTTCAATTTGTAGTTTTACTTGTTTAACTAATTTCTTAGCCATGGGTAATTAAACCTCCTATGATTCTACTGTGGTGGTAACGGATAAATATCCTCCCACTGCAACCAAAATCGATTGCTCTTTTAGAGTTATATTTATATATTAAAGAGCTTTTTCAACTTGAGAAAACTCTACCTCTACCTCTGTATCTCGATTGAACATTTCTACATTAAGTTTCAATGTTCCTTTTTCAGGGTTAATTTCGGTAATAACACCTAGTCTATCTTCAAAGGCACCGGATGTAATGCGTACCGTTTCACCAACCTCTACATCGACGTTGATTGTTGGTTTCTTATCCAAGCCCTGAGACTTAAGTATATGTTCTACTTCGGAATCAGAAAGTGGAACTGGTTTAGTGGCAGAGCCAACGAAACCTGTTACACCTGGTGTGTTGCGCACAACATACCAAGAACGGTCGTTAACTTCCATTTCAACCAATACGTACCCAGGAAATATTTTACGTTTTACTACTTTTTTAACCCCATCTTTTTCATCTATTTCATCTTCAAGAGGTACTAGAATTCGACTAATAACATCTTGTAAGCCCATAGATTGAACCTTAAGTTCTAAAGTGGTTTTAACTTTATTTTCGTAGCCTGAATAGGTATGAATTACATACCACTTCTTATCTGCTTCCATGTAATGGCCCCCTATCCAACAATCCGCAACAACATATTAATAAGTTGAGCAAAAATCGCATCAAATACATAAATGAGTAAAGCGATAAATATTATTTCGTTTCACGGTGTAATGTATGTTTACCGCAGAATTTGCAATATTTCATCATTTCAATACGATCAGGATTGTTTTTCTTATTCTTGTTCGTTTGGTAATTACGTTGTTTGCAATCTGTGCAAGCTAAAGTAATGGCATTACGCATCCGGACACACCTCGCTTTATATTTACTAATAAGTCTCTTGTACTCGAAAACGCTCGACTACATACTAATGAATAGTATCATATGTGTCTAGCAATGTCAAGATTTTGAGCAACTCAAAAAAGCCAGGCACATGTACCTGACAGAAATAGTATAACAAAAAATGGCGTTCCTTGTCTAGAACTTTACACAAAAATAGGACCCCTTACGGAGTCCTATTTATTACAAAGGCTACTAATTAACCTTCGATTTCAGTTACAACGCCAGCGCCTACTGTATGGCCACCTTCGCGGATCGCGAAACGAAGACCTTCTTCGATAGCGATTGGAGTAATCAATTCGATATTCATTGTTACGTTATCGCCAGGCATACACATTTCTACACCTTCAGGAAGGTTTACAACACCTGTTACGTCTGTTGTACGG
>PPYF01268750.1_pt1 | contig 12639 bp, 9 predicted proteins | sample 1559871 | NCBI WGS metagenome assembly PPYF01 (sample SAMN08240021, study PRJNA423297) | Human gut metagenome, whole genome shotgun sequencing project. | reverse complement strand
GTTTTCAAATACAGTAACACAATGAAAAATATGTAAAAGATTTTTTTTAAACAACTTGACTTCGGTCGCTTCATAACAGATTGCGGTGTCACGAACGCACAAGAGGCTTTTCCCAAAATTATGCGTTTGCTCTAGCATTATGTGGAAAAATTCCCTGACGCCGTTATAAATTGTTAATTTCAAAAAAAACGCTGTCAGTATACACTAGAGCATATAAGATCTTTTGGCAATGATTAAACTTCGGGCATAGCTCGTACCGCCTGCTCCGAGGGCGCACCTCATGCGCCGTAATACAAAAACATATGTTGTTTTGAACAAACAGAAGTATGGAGATCCCAAATGCGTTTTCTGTCATCGCTGTTCATTTTTATCCTCCTTAGCGCACAGACCTCTCTTAGCGAGGCCTATACCTTAACGCAGTACTTCAATACCGCACACTACAGCATCAACGAGGTGATCCTAGATGAGGGAGAGGTTTTGAACGAGGAGGTAAAAAAAAGCATCATTACGCGCGTTACCGCCAAGGCTGAGGGTATCAAATACCAAACCGTAACGGCGGTGTTTCCGTTCATGGCAGCCGGACTTAAAGGCACGGTCAATCAAAAGCTCGAGGGACTGCTTACGATCACAAACTACGGAAAGGGACAGGATCAAATAAGCTTCTCCACCCAAAACCTATATGCTACGAATGTTGGGATCTTCTTAAACCGCGAATTGCTTGTGCAAATAGTGAACAATCGCGTCATAGGATCTCTTACGAAAGAGCTTGCAACCCTGCCCCTTATATTTACCGATATGATCGTTGAGCAAAACACCGTAGATTTTCGCGGTACCCGATTCTATACATTTAAGGATCGTGCCTATGTGATTGATGCGGCTGTGATCGACAGTCTTTTCTACAGCACGGCGCAGAGGGCTGCCGTAAAGCCCGGTTGCAAAATCACCTTTATGGCCATGCCCGATCGTGCAAGCACCGATGTGCCGGTGTTTTTAGGCGTACATGCGACCATAAATGCCATCAAATGCGCCGACGTAAAGACGGAAAAAAACGCCGTGCGCTGATCGTATCAAAGCAGACGGGGTTGGCAAAAATATAGCCTCAATCCGTTCAAGCTCGAGCCTATCGTTAGTATCTTATTAAAGATACCCTTGAAGATCGGCTGCAGACGGAAGTAAAAACTGAGGCTTAGCCTCAAGGGCTAAAAAATCCTCCGCATTGCACACCCCGGTTTGAACGGCAAGGCAATAGCTACCTGCCGCAAGGCACATGCCTACATCCAAATCCGAATCTCCTACTCCCAAAATACTCGCGCAAGGAATATGGCTGCGATCGGAAAAAAGACGCATAAGATCGGGGGCAGGCTTGGATGCTCCCTCGTCTCCGGACACAATCAGATCGGCATAATCACCTAAAAAAGTCGCATCCAAGGTACGCATAACCCCCTTGCGAATACGTCCTGAAATGAAACCAATCTTAATGCCCCGCGCTTTGAGTTCTTCGAGCAATTCCTCAACCCCTGGGAAGATCCTATCGAGCATAAACTCTGGATGCTCGCTGAAGATACGGCGATACAGCAGGGTTACCTCTTCATAATCTTTTTTTAAGGGCGGCGGCAACAAAGTACGCAATCCCTCCTCAAGACGCATGCCGATGGTGGCGGTGATCTCCGCATCTTGGGGCGCTCTCAAATCAAGCCTTGCAAACAAGGCCCGCGTGCAGGCGATGATGTTACCTATGCTGTCACACAGCGTGCCGTCAAGATCGAAGGCCACGGCTTTTATATTGCAAAGAATGTCCTTTAATCCCTCGTCCTGCACATAAGGGCGTGACACTGCGCTCATATTTACCGTATCACTCATCTTTTTTCTTATCCCTGAGGGCCTCAAGTGCAGCTGTAAGCTCCTTGGGAAGCGGGGCCTCGATTTTCAACACTCTGCCGTCCTCAGGACTGAAAAAGCTTATGCGAAAAGCATGCAAAAACATGCGTTTTAAGCCCAGTTCACGCATGCGGGAGTTAAAGCACTTATCCCCGTACTTTTCATCTCCGGCCACGGGATGTCTTGCATAAGCACAATGGACACGGATCTGATGAGTTCTGCCCGTATGCGGCATGGCGGCCATGAGCGTGGCATCGTCAAAGCTTTCAACTATGTCAAAGCCCGTAGACGACGGTGCACCGCGTTTGAAGTCCACCTCGACCATACGTTCTCCGGATCTTAATTCATTACGAATAAGCGGAGCGCTTATAAGCTTCTGTCGGCGATCCCATTTACCTGGAACTAAAGTAAGGTAACGCTTGTGTACCGAGCGCTGACGAAATTGCTCGTGTAAATTACGCAGAGCACTGCGTCTTTTGGCTACGATGAGGCAGCCTGAGGTTTCACGATCCAGACGGTGACACAATTCAAGATAACGCAGCTCCGGACGCAGAGCGCGCAAAGCCTCGATCAAACCGAATTCAATCCCGCTTCCGCCGTGTGCGGCAAGGCCTGCCGGCTTGTCCACCACCAGAAGATCCGCATCCTCATAGACTATACGCGCCTTAAGATCGCGTACCAGCTGCAAATTTGACGAGGGTACGGTTACGGGCCCTGCGCTTACGGTCACGGGAGGGATCCTGATCACATCGCCTGCCTGCAATTTATAGGAAGGCTGTACGCGTCCCTTGTTTACCCTGACCTCTCCGCGTCGCAATATACGGTAGATGAGAGATCGCGGAACTCCCTTGAGATTTCGCGCCAGATAATTATCAAGTCTTTGTCCCGCATCATTCTCATCGGCCGTTTTAAATCTGACCCCTTCATGCACGGTTTTTTCACTGACGGGTGGTAACATTCATCCCTCGCTATGGCGGCATCGCTTGGCTGTGCCGGATCTTTAAATTTTTAATTACATGCGCTCAAGACTGTGCCGCAACCGCATTATCCTGCCGCTTTTTGGTGATGCTAAATTTGAATCTTATCGGAATGGACACTTTTCTGCAGGCTTCCTTTAATTAAGGCGCCGCCTTCTTAAAAGAACAACGTATCTGCCCCGGATTAAAGGGCCTGTATTGCTTTCATGCGCCCTATTTCCGGGGCAAGTATAGCACGTTGACTGACGCTCTTCTCCCGATCCTACAGCGCTTGTTACTTTAAAAATCTGTCCTCATTACCCGCCCTTAAAGCGCCTGCCCTCAGATGGCGGACAGAAAATCATTAAGTCTACCGTTTCCGCACACTCAGGAACGCTCAAGCTGTGGCATAATATGCAAGGGGGATACGACAGCCTGTTGTTCATGGTTTCTGTCTCCTATTTTTTAGCGTGTCGCTTGCCCGGGATGCCGGGCGTTCACCTCTTTTGCGTGATGGTATACGAGCACTGACAAAATGTGAATAAAGCGTTCACTGCGGCACCCCTCTGATAACCCCTCCCCTTTAGGGATAAGGCGAGTTGTCGTCGGGTTTTAAACAATTTGATTCATTATTTGGCGCGCACTCGATCCTTATTGTTCGGGAGCTTGATTATACCCGTGCCCCGGTAAGGCAGTCGGACGATTGCTTACGCATAAATAATGCCCATATCATATAAGGAGCTTTTCTCGTGAAGAGAATGCTTATTAATGCGACCCAAATGGAAGAGGTTCGCGTTGCCCTGGTCGACGGTCAGAAGCTTTATGATCTCGACATTGAATCCCCACAGCACGCCAATAAGAAAGCGAATATTTACAAGGGTGTCATCACTCGCGTCGAGCCCAGTCTCGAGGCCGCCTTCGTTGATTACGGCGTCGATCGTCACGGATTCCTGCCCTTAAAGGAAATTGCGCCTGAGTATTTTCCTCAGGGAACCAATTTCAACGATAAGGCCTCGCTTAAATCGGCTCTTAAGGAAGGCACCGAAGTCATCGTTCAGATTGAAAAAGAAGAACGCGGCTTAAAGGGTGCGGCCCTTACCACCTATGTATCTTTGGCCGGCAGCTTCCTCGTGCTTATGCCCAATAATCCCCGTGCCGGCGGAATTTCCCGTCGCATCGAGGGTGAGGATCGTACCGAATTGAAGGTCGCCATGAGGGGGCTTGAGGTACCTGAGGGCATGGGCATCATCGTCCGTACGGCGGGAGTTGGCAAAACGGCCGACGAGCTGGCATGGGATCTGTCCATTCTTATCAAGCTTTGGGGGCTTATCAAGGATGCCGCTGCCAAGCGCCGCGCCCCTTTCCTTATCCATCAGGAATCAAACATAGCTCTGCGTGCCATTCGCGACTATCTGCGTCAGGACGTAGGCGAGATCTTAGTTGACAGCCGCAACGTTTATGATGAGGTTTTGCACTACATACGTCAGGTTCGCCCCGAATTTGAAAGCAAGATCCGTCTGTACTCCTCCCAAGGTGGCGTCCCGCTTTTCTCTAAATTCCAAATAGAAAGCCAGATCGATTCGGCCTACCAGCGTGAGGTACGTCTTCCGTCAGGCGGCGCCATCGTGATCGATCCTACCGAGGCTCTGACCTCCATTGACGTTAACTCGGCCAAGGCCACCCACGGCGGTGATATCGAAGAAACCGCCTTGCAAACCAACATCGAGGCGGCCGAGGAGATCGCTCGCCAGCTGAGACTTCGCGATATAGGCGGCTTGGTTGTCATCGATTTCATCGACATGACTCCGCTTAAAAATCAGCGCGAAATTGAAAATCGCATGCACGAGGCCGTACGTCAGGATCGCGCTCGCATCCAGTTCTCTCGCATTTCCCGCTTCGGATTGCTCGAGATGTCAAGACAGAGACTGCGCCCTTCGCTTGAAGAGTCCTCATCGCACGTCTGCCCCATGTGTAAGGGACAGGGCACGGTACGCGACACCTCCTCTCTGGCGCTGTCCATAATGCGTCTCATCGAGGAAGAGGCTCACAAGGATACGGCCTCCGATGTATATGCAGTCTGCCCGGTGGATGTAGCCACCTTCATCTTAAATGAAAAACGCGATCAGATTGCGCACATAGAGGAGCGCAACCATATCACCATCACCGTGATCCCCGACAAGCATTACATGCCGCAGGATTACATGGTGCAGCGCGTGCCTCAGCAAAACTCAGCCTCCAAATTGAGCAGCATTCAAATGCTGCGTACTCTAAATGAGGAAGCTCGTCGCAACGATGAAGAAAAATTCCTAAGACGCGACGTTAAAAACGAGGTGGGAAATGAGGATCAGCCGGCCATAAGTGCCGAGCAGCTGACGATGACCATGGCCGCAACCGCCCCCGCCTCTAAGAAGGAAAACGCGGGTGAAACTCGCGGCGAAAAGAAATCCTCTCCCCGTCAGGCTGGACGTCGTCACCGCACCGAGGTCAAAGAGGAGCCTCAAAGCAAGGGCTTTTTGGAAACCGTAGCCGGCTTCTTCTCAAGTCTTTTATCCTCAAAGAATGATGAGGAGGATAATAGCACCAAGAAGACAGCTGCGCCAAAGACTACGTCGGAGCGTCGTGCCGGCAAGCCCCGTCAAACACCCAAGCGTCGTCAAAGTCGCAGCAGCAAGAATGAGGTGCGCAGTACGGAAAACGCAGCCGAGCGTGACATTCCCCAGACTCAGGAGCGTCAGGCAAAGCCCGAGCGTCAAAACGAAGGCGAGCGTCAGGTGCGTTCAGAACGTCGCCCGCGTCGTCAAAATCAGGGCGATAACGCTGAGCTGCGCGAAAAAAATGGTGCTGAAAAGCGCATTAATGACGATCAGGAAATACGCACGGAGCGTCCCGTACGCGGACAGCGCCGTACCCGCAACGAGGGAGAAAACTCACCTCGCCATGCCCAGCATCGTCGTACTCCCGAGCTCAATGCCAAGGATCTCATAAGAGAGCAGGCTCAAAAGGCTGCAACCTGGCATCCCGTCGAGCACAAGGCCATGATCTTCACCGAGGAAGAGGCCGGTATGTTGGCTGATGCCGGCGCCCCCGACTTCTCCATGCAACAAAGCGCAAGAGACTTTGAATCAGGTGCCGCCTATACCAGATCGGAAAAAGTCGGCGGCCTGAGCGCTCATACCGAGTATGCGGAAATTTCCTCCATTTCGGAGCCGGAGCTCATCGCTCCCGATTTCTCAGGATCGGTGCAATCACGCGCGCCTGAGGATGGAGAGGCCTTTGAAAAGTCAGATCGTCACGGCGGCTTTACTGCAGCTCAGTGCAAGGCCGGAACCTACCGTAGCATAGACACTCAGCGCAGCTCCGATCCTTTCGACGATCGTCTGTAATATGTCGATGTAAAAACTACGAGGGGATCCTGCAGGATCCCCTTTTTTGGAGTTGCATATGGATCAATCTCTCCTTCCGAGCATCTACGATTTTATCTCCCATACCTACCCTTTTTCTCAGCTCTCCCCCCTTGAAACCGATGCTGTAGCCGCCGCCATACGCATATGCTACAAAAGCACCGACGACATGCTCGACAACGAGGATTTGGCTGGGGCCGGTCTTTATATGGTGAGGACCGGAGCTGCCGAGGAGATCAACAAAAAGGATCATTCCCTAAGAGCTAGGCTCGCCGTAGGCGATACCTTCGGCTATACCCAAATAGATAAAAAAGGACAAAGCGACTACTTCGTACGCTTCCCGGAAAATACCCTGCTCTACTTTATAAATCGCCAGGTTCTGCAATTTCTTATTACCAAAAATCACGACGTCGGCGAGTATTTCAACTCCAAGGAATGGGTAAGACTTGCCAGCACCCACACCTTTGATGAGGATAACGGAGCCAATGTAGTTGCCGAGCGTACGGCCAAAAGCGTTTGCCGCCCCAGGCCCGTGCTCCTTGCGGAGGAGGACGACGTAAAAAAAGCCGCCTGTGCATTAAGCCGTCAGCACTGCTATATGGCAGTCATAAAAAATGCTGCGGGACAATTAACCGGCGTTCTGACCTCCTCCGACATCTCAAGCCGAGTGGTAGCTGCAGGTTTGCCCTACGATACTAAGGTGGCGGATATCATGACACGCAACGTGTTCACCTGCGATGCCGACGAATCCCTGGAAATGGTTTTTGAAAGCATGATCATGCACAACGTTCGATGCCTGCCGGTCACGCAGAACGGAGATCTGTACGGACTCATAACCACCACCGAGTTATTGCAAAACTCCGCCCTGGAGGCCGTATATCTTATAAGAGACGTAAAGAACGCAGGCGATCTTGCCACGCTCAGGCTGTTATCCAAGCAGGTGCGCTCGGTTTTCATCTCCATGCTCGAAACCCGCATGCGTCCGCATGCCATGCAACGCATGATGTCACGCATTGCCGATATGTTTTACGAGCGTATCATCACGCTCACGCTTGCGGATATGTCTCCGCCCCCCTGCAACTTTTGCTTTGCCGCAGCCGGCTCCTTGGCCCGCAACGAATTGCAGCTGCTGTCAGATCAGGATAATGCCATCATTACGGAGCGACCGCTGAGCATAGAAGAAACCGAGTATTTCCATACTCTATCCGATCGTGTTTGCAAGGCCCTCGCTACATGCGGTTATCCACTATGTGAGGGTAACTATATGGCAAGCAATCCCAAATGGTGCGCAAGCTATGACGAGTGGACCAAAAAATATGACGAGTGGGTATCCTATACCTCCTCCGACGCGCTTTTGAACAGTATGGTCTTTTTGGATATGCGCAGCCTGTACGGGGATGATTTTTTGGTAGGAAAATTAAAAAAACATCTTTGCAGGCTGGTGCAAAAAAACACACGTTTTCTGACCTTTCTCTGTCAGGCCTCCACCACCGTATCTCCGCCCCTCGGAACCTTCAGACAATTTGTTTTAAAAAAGGACGGCAGCAGCGCGCCCTCGCTCAATATCAAAAGTCAGGCGGTGAAGCTCATCGTGGAATTGGGCAGAATATACGGACTCGGAGCCTCCAGCATGAGCACCGATACCTATCAAAGACTTGCCGATGCCGCAGATGCAGGACTTCTAAAGCGCGATGATTTTCGCGAGCTGGCCGAGGCTTATTCTTTTTTAAATGCAGTACGTTTCCGCCACCAGCAGGAGGCTCTGACACAAGGTAAAGAGCCTACCAACAACCTTGTTCCCTCCGAGCTTACCCAATTTGAGCGCAACCACCTGCGCGACGCCTTTAGGATCATATCCCGCCATCAGGCCGCCGCTTTGGTAAGATTCGCGCCCGGACTTGGAATATTAGGCTGAAAATATGGTCCTTGATTTTTTTGATCCCCTAAAGAGACTTAAGCGACGTTGCAACAGGACTCTCAACGATCCTGATCTTCCCGAGAGCTTAAAAAAGCTTTATGCCGTGAATATACCCGACGGTGACACGCCTCTTTACGATCTGCCCGTCTATGCCCTGGATTTTGAAACCTCTGGACTTGATCATAAAAAAGATCAAATCCTGTCGGTGGGAGGAATAGCCCTGGATCGTCACGGCATAGATTTTTCCACCGCCTTCCACCATCTCCTCAAAAGAAGAGACGGCATACGCGGGGAAACGGCCGTTATAAATATGATCACGCCCGAGCTTTTGGAAAAGGGCGAAGATCCGCACAGGGTGATGCAGGAACTCATCCAAAAGCTTGCAGGAAAGATAGTGATCTGTCATTGCGCGATCATAGAGTACAGCTTCCTCAAAAGATCACTTTGTCTCAAAGATCATGACGAATTGCCCATGATCTTTTTGGATACCATGGCCATAGAAAGAAGCTTGATCAAAGAGAGGGGCGATCCCTCGCGTTATTCGTTAAATCTCATACGCAAGAGGCGCGCTCTTCCTACATATAATGCCCACAATGCCCTCATCGATTCCATAGCCGCCGCCGAGCTTTTCATGGCACAGGTTAAAGATATTTTCGGCAAGAAAAAACCCCTGCTGGGAGAGCTTTATCGGCGCTCACACTGAGGGGCTTTTGACGGCAGAAGGCGTCTTAACGCAGTACGGAGGCAAGCTCCTGCGGATTGCAGATCTGTAGCATGGCACGAACCACATTTGGATTGGCGGTGACTATATTGCCAGTCTTGGTATAACCCGGGGTACCGAGGAAGTCGGTAACCAGACCGCCGGCCTCGCGAATTATGAGCTCGCCTGCCGCATAATCCCAAGGCTTAAGCCCCTGCTCTAAAAATCCGTCGAAGCGACCGCAGGCTACATAGCAAAGATCGAGACTGGCCGCGCCCATGCGTCTGACGTCGGCACAGCTTCCGAGCAGACGACCGAAAAGCTCAAGGTAAGCATCCATGCGCTCGCGGAAACGCACGGGGAAGGCTGTACCGATAATGGCTCCGTCCAAGGAGGTACGAGTCCCGACGCGTATACGGTGACCGTTTAGCATGGCACCCTCGCCGCGGGCGGCGGTGAACATTTCATTTAAGAAAGGATCGAAAACCACGGCCACCTCGGGCTTTCCGTTGTGACGCAGTGCTATGGAAACTGCACAGTGTGCAATACCCTGCACGAAATTGGTGGTGCCGTCGATGGGATCGATAACCCATACGTATTCGGACTCGGTATTGCCGCTCAATCCTGATTCCTCAGCCAAGAAGGCATGATCACGATAGGATTTCTGCAGGATCTGTATTACGGTACGCTCGCACTCGCGATCGATATCGGTTACCAAATCGTCTTTCTTTTTCTCTTCTACGGAGAACTGACTTTGCTGACCTAGGTTGCGGGCGATCAAATTTCCGGCTGCACGCGCCGCACGCACAGCAATATTTAGCATCGGATGCATATGGTAAGATCCCAAATTGTGAAAAGAGCATGCGTATTATATGTGATTTTTGGCATTTTGCTCAAATTAACGAGGATTAATCATGTCCGCCTTGCAAATAAACAGCGCTGAAATATTCAACACGCTAAAAAAAGCCGGGATCGATGAAGATCAATACCAGTGGACCGGCTTTATAACGGGAGCCGTGGCCAAGGGCATTTCTCCTGGAAGCTCGGATCTTAGCCGGCATATAAGCGATATCCTGAACAATAAGACACCATTGCCCGGGATCCTGTCTGCTTTTTTTACCACTCTCGCTATCAAGGTTCAGAAAGAGCTTGACAACGATTCCGGTGATTTCTTCTTTTTGCCGCAAGAAGGCAATGATCTGCAAACCCTGACGGCTTTGTCCGATCTGTGCGCGGGACTGTGTCTTGGTCTTTCCCTATCCCCCGATCAAGGCGTGGTATCAAAAATAACCTCGCCGGAGCTTGCGGATTTTATCAAAACCCTGGGATCCATTGCCGACGTCGATACGCAGGGACCAACGGATCCCGAGGATCTTAAGGCCGTTGTCGACTATATGAGCTCACAACTGCGCCTTATCTACCGCAAGCGCTAATCGTTTGACATCAGCTTGAGGCGTTGCTGCAAATCCTGCATTTCATTGCGAACCGCCGCCGCCTCCTCAAACCTAAGCTCGCGCGCCAGCTTAAGCATCTTTGCTTGAAGCTCATCTATATTTTTAATAAGAGCCTTAGGATCGTTGAGGCTATGACGCTGTTTCTCCCATTCGTTTCTTGAGATGCCGCGCGCACGTTTCTCAACGGGAGCCTTAAAGACGGCCGTGTCATTGATCGCCGTTTCCATAACATCGGTGATCTTTTTGGTGATCTGCATGGGCTTTATGTGATGCTCTTCATTATATTTTTGCTGTATTTCGCGGCGTTTTTGGGTCTCCTCAATAGTCACCTTCATGGAATCGGTGATTTTATCGGCATAGAAAATGGCCTTGCCGTTAACATTGCGCGCCGCACGCCCCACGGTTTGGATGAGCGAACGGGAGGATCGCAAAAAGCCCTCCTTATCAGCATCTAGCACCGCCACCAACGACACCTCGGGCATGTCCAAGCCCTCACGCAGAAGATTGATGCCGATTAGAGCGTCAAATTCCCCCAAACGCAGATCCCTTATGATCTCCATACGCTCCACGGTATCGATGTCCGAGTGCAGATACCTCACCCTCAATCCGTGCTCCTCAAGATAAGAGCTGAGCTCCTCCGCCATTTTTTTGGTAAGCGTGGTTACCAGCACTCTTTCGTTGCGCGCGGCACGCATCCTTATTTCGGACATGACATCATCTACCTGCGAGGCTACGGGACGCACCTCTATTTGCGGATCCAATAGGCCGGTCGGACGTATGAGCTGCTCGGCCACCTGAGTGGAATGCTCAAGCTCGTAATCGGCAGGAGTTGCGGACACATAGATGGTCTGTGGCTGCATGCGGGCAAATTCTTCAAATTTTAAAGGACGGTTGTCGTAGGCCGAGGGCAGACGGAAGCCGAAATTCACCAGCGATTCCTTACGGGAATGATCTCCTCTGAACATGGCGCCTATCTGCGGTACGGTCACGTGCGACTCGTCTATAAACAGCAGTCCGTCGGAGGGTAAATAGTCAAAAAGACAGGGAGGCGGCTCCCCCTCCTTTCTGCCCGTAAGATAGCGCGAATAGTTTTCAATGCCCGAGCAATAGCCAAGCTCGTTGATCATCTCTATGTCATATTGTGTACGCTCACGCAGCCTTTGCTCCTCAAGAAGCTTATGGTTTTCAAAAAAGAAACGACAACGCTCGTTAAGCTCGATCTTGATATTTTCCACGGCCTTTTCCAAAATCGACCGCGGGGTGACGTAATGGGTTTTGGGAAAGATGGTAATGCGCGGTACCTGCGCTATGGTTTGCCCCGTAAGCGGATCAAAGGTACTTATTTTTTCAACCTCGTCGTCGAAAAACTCCACCCTCACCGCATAGCCGTCCGAATCCGAAGGATAGATATCCATGCTTTCTCCGCGCACCCTGAAGGTACCGCGCTCAAAGCCGAGATCATTACGCGTATACTGCAATGAAGAAAGTCTTTGCATCACGGCGCTGCGATCAATGATCTCCCCGCGACTTAAATGCAGCATCATCTTAAGGTAGGTCTCGGGCTCGCCCAAGCCGTATATGGCCGATACCGAGCAGACTACGATGACATCACGACGCTCCATGAGTGCCTTGGTGGCCGAAAGACGCATCTGATCAATATGATCATTTACCTGTGCATCCTTTTCAATGAAGGTATCCGAGGACGGAACATAGGCCTCGGGCTGATAATAGTCATAGTAGGAAACGAAGTACTCGACGGCGTTTTTCGGGAAAAACTGCTTCATTTCTCCGTAAAGCTGAGCCGCCAACGTTTTATTGTGTGAAAGGATCATGCACGGGCGATTCATCCTTTCTATGATCTTGGCCATGGTAAAGGTTTTACCCGATCCGGTAACGCCCAAAAGAGTCTGCTCATGATCGCCGCGCTCCAATCCGGTCACGAGCTTCTCTATGGCCTCGGGCTGATCACCTGAAGCGCAAAAGGGACTTACCAGCTCAAAATCCTTGATAACCGCCATACATTTACCTGAAAAATCTGAAAATATACCGTCGATCCCGTAGCGGCGGGCGCAGTTTCTTCACAAAAGATTATACGCAAAGGTTGCGTATAAATCGCATTTGGTCACGGATCATTGCCGGGAAACAAAATACGGGGCTGAGATGATCATTTTCTTTGCGCTTTTTTGTTGACAGTAGAAATTATTTAAGTATAATGGCTTACGTTTTCTGAACTTAGTTCAAAAAATTTCAGGCGTTCCTCCTTAGTTCAGTCGGTAGAACGGCGGACTGTTAATCCGTATGTCACTGGTTCGAGTCCGGTAGGAGGAGCCAG
>PPYF01547154.1_pt1 | contig 12643 bp, 8 predicted proteins | sample 1559871 | NCBI WGS metagenome assembly PPYF01 (sample SAMN08240021, study PRJNA423297) | Human gut metagenome, whole genome shotgun sequencing project. | reverse complement strand
ATGGAGGTGTGCACGGCACGGTGCACGGTCTCACGGTCGCCGCGGCCGATGGCGTTGGCGATGACGACGTTCGCGCCGAGCGCGATGCCGATGAACAGATTCAGAATCAGGCCGATGACCGGGCTGTTGGCGCCGACAGCGGCCACGGCGGCCGTGCGCATGTCGCCCGTGAAGTTGCCGACGACGGCGATGTCGGCCGCGTTGAACAGCTGGCCGAGAATGCCGGTCGCGGCGACGGGCAGGGCATAACGCGGGAGTTTATTCCAGAGCGGCCCGTTGAGCATGTCCATATGCCGCTGTTTGGTCATTGCCTGCATAATTTCCTCACCTTTTGTTCGAAATGCGTAAAAATACAAAGACATATCATAAGTGAAGCACAGCCGGGAATCAAGGCCAAATTTGTATAATTTCCTATCAGTTTGCAGAAAACCTCATTGCATTTGCGCGCGCAGCTGCAAAAGCGTGTTCTCCCGGCAAAAAGGAAGACCCTTTTGATAGTCCGAACCCCGCTCCGGGTACCGGAGCGGGGTTGAACGCGGTGTTTAATTGATCTTGAGCGTCTCCCAGAGACTGTTAACATAGGTCAGCGTGTCTTGGTCGAGGTTGCGGTAGGCGCTGCGGTTGTACGCGTCGCGGAACGAGCCGATGTCGGGGTAGAGGATGGCCATCGTGTCCTCGCCCATGTCATCAATATATTCCGGATCGTCGTATACGAGCTGGTTCGGCGAGGCGTAGTAGATATACTCGGCGTTGGCCACGGCGGCCTCGCGGCTGAGCATGAAGTTGATGAAGCACTCGGCCAGCTCCTGATCCCGGCAGCCTGTCGGGATGCACATGGCGTCGATGAAATAGTTCGTGTTCTCGGGGTAGTAGAACTGCAGATCCACGCTGTCGGCCTGTGCATCGCACATCGTGAAGTAATCGCCCGCGTAGTAGGCGGCCACGGCGGCCTCACCGGACTCCATCATGTTATAGATCTCGTCCATGACGTAGCTCTTGACGATCGGGCGCTGGTCGATGAGCGCCTGCAGCGCCTGCTGCCAGTCATTGCGGTCGGTGGTGTTGACGTCGATGTTGGCGCGGTACATGGCCGTGCCGAGCGCGTCGCGCGCGTTGTTGAACTGCAGGATGTTGCCGGCGTACTTCGGGTTCCACATGAGATCCCAGCTGCCGGTGTCGGCCTCGTCGACAACGTTGGCGTTATAGATCACGCCCACGATGCCGTAGGTGTACGGCACAGTGTAGGTGTCGTCCGGGTCGTAGTACAGGCCGCGGAAATCCTCGGAAATATACTGATAGTTCGGGATGTTGTCGTAATTGAGCGGCAGGAGCATATCCTCAGCTTCCATGCGCGCGATCATGTAGTCCGACGGGATGACCACGTCGTAGTTCACGGCGCCGCTCTTGAGCTTGGCGTACATGTCCTCGTTGCTGGCGTAGGTGTCGTAGTTGACCTTGACGGGCACACCGTAGGTCGCCTTGTACCAGTCCTCGAACGCAGCGATGGTGTCAAGCGAATCGTCCGAACCGTCGGAGATATACTCACCCCAGTTGTAGACATTGAGTACGCGCGTCTCCTGCCGGCTGCTGTAGATGCTGATGCCGGCAATGAGCAGCGCGGCGGCGGTGAGGATGCCCACAGCGGCGCGCACGGGACGCCGACCATTGCTGCGGGCGGCGCGGGCGGGTTTGCCCGCGCGCTTGGCGCGGCGGGCGTCGCGGATGCGCTGCGTGTCGTCCTCGTCGACGAGGTTCGTCAGCAGCAGCAGCGCCAGAATGACAAAGAAAATGATCGTTGCCAGCGCGTACATCTTCGGCGTGACGGTCTTTTTCGTCATGTTGTAGATGCGGATCGGGAGCGTCTGGAAGCCGCTGCCCTGCGTGAAGTAGCTGATGACAAAGTCATCGAGCGAGAGCGTGAAGGCCATGATCATGCCGGTGATGATGCCGGGCAGGATCTCCGGCACCTCCACGCGGAAGAACGCGCGCACCGGCGTGCAGCCGAGATCCATCGCGGCCTCGGGCAGTGCACGGTCCATCTGCTGCAGCTTCGGCAGCACCTGCATGATGACATACGGCAGGCAGAACGTGATGTGCGCCGCGAGCATCGACCAGAAGCCGAGACTCGTGGACGCGCCGAGCAGCCGGCCGAAGAACACGAACATGAGCATCAGCGAAATGCCGGTGATGATATCCGGATTCATCATGGGGATGTCGGTCGCCGTGTCGAGCGCGGCGCGCAGATATTTGCTGCGCAGCTTGTTCATGCCAACGGCGGCGGCCGTGCCCATCGCGGTCGAGACGACCGAGGCGATTACGGCGAGGATGAGCGTGTTTTTGAGCGCGTTGAGCGTCTCCCCGTCGCGAAACAGCTCCTGATACCATTTCAATGAGAAGCCGGAGAACACCGACAGGCTCTTTGCCTCGTTGAACGAAAACACCAGCAGGATCACGATCGGCGCGAACAGGAACACGAAGATGAGGGCGGTGTAGATTTTTGCAGCTCGTTTCATGTCACACACCTCCGTAGACGCGCTTGTTCGTGCCGCGCTTCATCAGGGCCATGGCGGCCAGCAGGATCAGCATGAGGATGAAGGCGATGGCGGCGGCAAAGTGCAGGTTGTTGGCTACGTACTGCCCCTCGATCGCGTCACCGATGAGGAAGAACTTGCCGTTGCCGAGCTTCTGCGAGATATAAAAGGTGCTGATCGACGGGATGAGCACCATCGTGATGCCGGACACGACACCCGGCAGGCTCAGCGGGAAGATGACCCGCCGCAGCACGCCGAGGCTGTTGCAGCCGAGGTCGCGCGCGGCCTCGATCAGACGCGTGTCCATCTTGGCCATGACCGAGTAGATTGGCAGGATCATATACGGGAAGTAGTCGTACACCATGCCGACGACGACGGCGCCCTCGGTGCCGATGATGTGCGCCTGACCGAGATGCAGCGCGGAAAAGAGCATGTTGAGCAGGCCAGTGTCCTGCAGGATGGTCATCCACGCATAGGTGCGGATGAGGAAGTTCATCCACATCGGGATCATGATGAGCGTGATGATCGTCTTCTGCGTGCGCGGGGCTGCACGGGCGATGATATACGCGATGGGGTAGCCCATGAGCAGACAGATCGCCGTGGAGATGACGGCCAGCTTCACCGAGCGCCAGAAGATGAGCAGGTACGTGTGCACCTCGCGCGTGGCGCCGCTGTCGTCGGTGATCGTGCTCACGGCGGTGAAAAATTTTGTCAGGTTTTCGGTCGTGAACCGGAAGCTCTCGTCCGTGAACGCATAGTAGGCAACGAACACGAGCGGCACGGCCACGAAAATGACCGCCCACACGGAATACGGTGCGAGCGCCAGACGCTGCGCCAGCGAGGCGCGGCGGTTTTCGGTACGGATGCGGCTGCTCATTCGTCCGGCTCACTTTCCGCGTCCGAGAGCTCGTCCAGCTCGTTGCTGAACGAGGAGTAGTCGCCGTACATGCCCGAATACTCAGACTTTTTCATGATATGGATGGCGTCTGGCTCGATGTACAGGCCGACCTCCGCGCCTTCGTCGACGTAGTCCGTCGTCTGGATCATCCACTTGAAGCCGTTGATATCGATGATGATCTCATAGTGCACGCCCATGAACGTGATGGACGTGACCGTGCCGCGCAGCATGCCCTTCTCGATGGGCACGATGTCCACGTCCTCCGGACGGATGACGACGTCCACATTCTCGTTTTTGGCAAAGCCCTTGTCCACGCACGTGAACGTGTGGCCAGAGAACGTCACGCTGAAGTCCTGCCGCATAATGCCGTCGACGATGTTGCTCTCACCGATGAAGTCGGCAACGAAGGCGTTTTCCGGCTCATTATAGATATCGATCGGCGTGCCGATCTGCTGGATCCGGCCCTCGGACATGACGACGATCGTGTCGGACATGCTCAGCGCCTCCTCCTGATCGTGCGTGACGAACACGAACGTGATGCCGGTGGCCTTCTGGATGTTCTTGAGCTCCTGCTGCATGTCCTTGCGCAGCTTCAGGTCGAGCGCGGCGAGCGGCTCGTCGAGCAGCAGCACGCGCGGACGGCTCACGAGTGCGCGCGCGATGGCGACGCGCTGCTGCTGTCCGCCGGACAGGCGCGTGACGTTGCGGCGCTCAAAGCCCGTGAGCTTGACGAGCGCGAGCATTTCGTTGACCTTCTGCTCGATCTCGTCGCGCGGCAGCTTCTGCTCGCGCAGCGGGAACGCCACGTTTTCAAACACGTTCAGGTGGGGGAAGAGAGCGTAGCGCTGAAAGACGGTGTTGATGTTGCGCTTGTGCGGCGGGATGTCGTTGATGCGCTCGCCAAGGAAGAGAATGTCGCCCTGATCCGGCGTTTCAAAGCCGCCGATCATGCGCAGGGTCGTGGTCTTGCCGCAGCCGGACGGGCCGAGCAGCGTCAGAAATTCATTGTCGTAAATGTCGAGATTGATGCTGTCGAGAACGGTCTCGCCATCAAATTGCTTGGTGACGTTCCGGAGCTCAATGACTTTTTTCATGGCTGTGTTTCCCCCTTCGTGCACGAAAAAACGCCGCTGCATCAGCAGCGGCGCTTGTGAGCGAACATATGCCATTGGGCGCGCAGCAGCCGTCCGCGGCCCATGCGCACCGTTCCCAACAGAATGTCGTGTCTTGAGAGTCTATATAGCAAAGATTACTTTTACTACTCTTATTGACCATTTCACAAGTTTGGATGCTGAAAGCAGCCTGGTTTTAAGTGACCAACTTATAAAACTTGAGCTTTTAACTCAATCAATAAGGCAACAGAAGTTGCCACCGCACACGGTGCGGTTTGCGGCATTCGACCCGGCTGTCCGTATGGCCTTGGCCGGCGTGCGAGGCACGGCGGCGGTCGCATCTTGCTTCGGAAAGACTCTGTACATCATTCCAATTGAGACGCCTCATTTTATCAGGAATCATTCCGTCTGTCAATCATTTTTCGACTAAATTCTTGCCTCTCAACACGACAAAAATTCACGCTTTGTGCATGGTTTACATAATGATGAGCAAAACAGAAGAGAAGTTCGTCAATTTCGTGACCCACAAATGTTTTTGCTGAAAAATCATGAGATTGCGTTTCCCACCAGACTTGTATGATTTAAACGAAATCAGTTTACATAACAACTGACCTTTCGGTGCTTTTGTGCAATGCTTATGAAAAGTCGACAAAAAAGAAAGCGGATATTTGTCATTCTTTTCACTTGAAAGATTCTGGTGTGCGCGCTATCATAACCTTAGCAATACGTTTACACTTTGTTCTTAGTTTGTTCATGAACTTCATGAAAACATACTATGAAAATTTTGCATCGAACAGGGAGGACGGCGTATGACCCGCGAGGAAGCGCTCGACAAACTGTGTCACAGTTATTCGGGATATTTTGATGTTGTGCGCCACGAGGAACCGAAGGGTTATCTCGTCGCAGAGGCCGGGCTGCACATCCACTCCGAGAAGTATGTGCTGGTCAAGGCCGCCAAGCTCTGGGAAGCGGATAATAACGAATATGTCTACATTTTCTCGGTCCCCGTGCTCACGAAAGAAATTTTCGAGCAGTGCCGCGAGCAGGCGCGTGCCGACGGCATGCAGCGGATCGAGCCGGGCCCGAATCATATGTGCTCTTATATCACGGCGATCTTTTTGTGCGACACCTGTGAGCCGGATGCGCTGCGCGCCCTGCGCCGCACGCGTATTTATAAGAGCTTCAAGCTTGCGTTTCACGGCTGGATGGATTACCACACCGGCGTCGTGGAGCTCAGCACCGGCAAAACGGCTGCCAATGGCAGCGGACGCAGTACAGCACAGTTGTTGAAGACAACACTGTTTAAGAATATGAAAGAAGGGAGTTAATTCAATGAATGCTGCTGTAATTCTAATTATTGGCATTGTCATTCTCGCCCTGGGCTACGTTTTCTATGGCGGATGGCTGTCCAAACAGTGGGGCATCGACCCGTCCCGCCCGACCCCGGCTCACGAGCTGGAAGACGGCATGGACTACTGCCCCGCAAAGGCCCCTGTCCTTATGGGCCACCACTTCTCCTCCATCGCGGGCGCCGGCCCGATCAACGGCCCGATCCAGGCCGCTGTTTTCGGCTGGGTTCCGGTGCTGCTGTGGGTGCTCATCGGCGGCATCTTCTTCGGTGGTGTGCATGACTACGGCGCGCTGTTTGCCTCTGTCCGCAATAACGGCCAGTCCATCGGCACCGTTGTCGAGACCAGCATCAGCAAGAAGGCCAAGCGCCTGTTCCTCATCTTCTCTTACCTGACCCTGATCCTGGTCGTGGCCGCGTTCGCGTCCATCGTTGCCAATACGTTCAAGGCCACCTATGTGGATGGGGTCGTGGATGTGGCTGCTTCCGCGGCCAACGCCACGACGGCGATCATCTCGCTGCTGTTCATCGTTCTGGCCATCTTCTTCGGCTTCTTCGTGTACCGCAGAAATGCGCCGATCGGCGTGTCCACGGTCATCGGCGTTGTCTGCATCGCTCTGATCATGTGGCTCGGCATCAAGTGGCATCCGATCTACCTGAGCTACCAGACCTGGATGATCATCTGCGGCATCTACATTCTGGTCGCTTCCGTCACGCCTGTGTGGATCCTGCTCCAGCCGCGTGACTACCTCAGCTCGTTCCTGCTGTATGCGATGATGATCCTCGCGATCATCGGTGTCATTGGCTGCCACCCGACGCTGGATATGCCTGCGTTCACCGGCTTCAAAGACACCATCGCCCCGACGGGCAGCTCCCTTGGCTATATGTTCCCGGCTCTGTTCGTTACCATTGCCTGCGGCGCCATCTCCGGCTTCCACTCCCTCGTTGGTTCCGGCACGACGGCCAAGCAGCTCAACAATGAGAAGGACGCGCAGCCCATCGCCTACGGCGGCATGCTCATTGAGTGCGTGCTCGCGCTCGTCTCCCTGTGCGCGGTTGCGTACATCTGGCAGGATTACAAAGCCGGCACGACTGTCACCCCGACCGTCGTGTTCGCGACCGGCCTGTCCCAGATGCTCGGCAAGATCTTCGGCTCCGGCGCCGTGTCCGTCACCTACACGCTGATGGTCCTGGCCGTGTCCGTGTTCTGCCTGACCTCTCTGGACACCGCGACCCGTCTGGCTCGCTACATGTTCCAGGAATTCTGGCTCAAGCCCGGTGAGAAGGCCGGCGATGCGACCGTTACCGGCGCGCGCAAGGTTCTCTGCAATCCGTATGTCTCCACCGCGATCACCGTCGTGCTCGGCATTGCCCTCGGCATGACCGGTTATGCGAAGATCTGGCCCCTGTTCGGCGCTGCCAACCAGCTCCTGGCCGGCCTCGGCCTGCTGGCCGTCGCCGCATGGCTCGGCAAGATGGGCAGAAACAACAAGATGTTCTACTTCCCGATGATTTTCATGATTCTCGTGACGCTGACGTCTCTGGTCTTCACCATCAAGTCCCAGATCGCTGCCATCATCGCCGGCGGCACCGGCCTTGCATGGTGCTACATCCGCGCGATCCTGGCTATCCTGCTGGTCATCCTTGCCATTGACCTCGTTGTCGAGGGCAGCAAGGCACTCGCAGCGCAGGCCAAGGCCAAGAAAGCCGAGAATGCCTGATTTGTTCCGGCTGTAAGGCTCTTACTGCAAAACAAAGGATACAGAATAACCAGAAAAGCAAGAGCACTCTGCTTCGGCAGGGTGCTCTTTTGCTGTTTATACTATGGCTGCGGCCGAGGGTAAAGAGACAGAGCCGCTGGGGAGCTCGAGGGGGGGAAGGCCCGCCTCGAATGAGATCCGGTCTTTTTTTATGTCCGGTTGCACCGTATGAGAATGGCTTGGCTATGGTGGTTCAAAAGCTGCGGCCGAGGGTAAAGAGACAGAGCCGCGGGGGAGCTCGAGGGGGGAAGGCCCGCCTCGAATGAGATCCGGTCTTTTTTATGGCCGGTTTTACCGGCCATAAAAAAGACCCCGACTTACGTCGAGGCCAAAACATCCGCTCCGGCGGGGGAGGAATCTCTCTGTCTGCCGTGAGCATACCACGCATCGCGGCACCGCGCAAGGCACAAATGTTTCCACACGAAGCACATTTCCGGTTGCAAACGGCACGGAAACATGGCATACTGTAAGCAACTTTGCGTAGGGAGGGGCAGCTCATGAAACGCAGTGAGGAACGCGAATACAACATCCGCCGGGTGATCCATACGGCACAGATGCTCTTCATTGCCGACGGCATCTCAGCGACTCCCATCAGCCGCATTGCTGAGGCGGCCGGCCTGACGTCGACGTCGCTGTACCGTTATTTCCGCAATAAGGACGCGCTCGTATTTGCAGCCTGGCGCGATGCGCTGGCCACGTTTTTTGCCGATTTCATGGAGCAGTACGCACGCGAGGCCGCCACGTGCAAGACCGGGTACGAGAAGTTTGTTGTCTGCATGCATATCTATTTCAGCATTTACGATGCACAGCCGGAATGGTATGACTACACGCGTGAGATGTTTTCTGCGTACTCCGAGAAGAACACAGGCAGTGACGTCAATAATGTGTTCTGGAAGTATTATGACAAGGAGATCCCCGTTCCGGCGCTTAAGGCGCTGCGTGAGGGCGTAGCCGACGGCTCCATCCGCCCGGATGTGAATATTTATGCGGTGTATCAGTGCCTGCTCAACGCTTATACCGGCACGACGATCTATGAAAATGTGTCGTTCGGTGTCTCACCGGTCGATGTGGTCCAGTTTACCGGCGAGCTGCTCGTGAACTATATCAAAAATGAACCGAATACTTTTGCACTGTACAATAAAAACTGAAAAGGCACCTTGTGTGTAACAAATGATACGGTATGGGCGTACCAGTTTGATAATATGTGAGAAGAGAGATTTCTTTTTTGCGGCTATGTGTTAGATCTACTAACATATATGAAATCACACGGTCACACGGAGGTGAGCGGCACGGATAAGAATAAAAACAAGCGTTCCTATGACTTTACGGTGTGTCTGCCGTTTTGGGATGCACTGACGGGCTCCCAGCAGCAGATGCTGCGCCTGAATACGATCGTCCGATCGTATCGCGCGGGGGACAATGTGATTTTTTCCATGCCGGAGAAAAACGGCTTGTTTCTCGTGCTCTCAGGCGGGCTGCGCGTGTTCATTGCAACGGATACGGGCCGTGAGATTACGCTCATGTCGATCGTCAGCGGCGGCTGCTGCGTGCTCAATACGCTCGACAGCGCGGTGCCGGGCGACACGGTCCCCATCCTGCAGGCGAGCAGTGACGCCGTGTTTGCCTATATCAACATTGTTGCGCTGCGCCCGCTGTGCGCCGAGTCATCGGCTGTGCAGCAGTTTCTGCAGCGCACGCAGGCGCGCAATGTCCAGAGCTCGAAAAGGCCGACGCGCACCCCGAGGACGGCTTCGCGCGCATTACCCACGAAGAGATCTCCCACCACCTCGGCACCACGCGCGAGGTCATCAGCAGGGAGCTGGAGGGCATGCGTCAGATGGGTCTTCTGCAAACCGGCCGCGGCAAGATTTATGTGCTAGATCGCGCCGCTCTCGAGGGGATGGCCAATTTATAGCTTGACTCGCAGTTTGATAAACGACCAATTTCAGGCTGCCAAAAAGCAAATTCTTGCTTTTTGGCAGCTTCTTTTTGTGCTATTTCACACATTTCAACTGGACGAACGGCAAAAAACGGTCAATTCGCACAATACTGAATCGTCAATTTAGTGACATTCAACGAAACCAAGTGGTTATGTTTAATTATCGCCATTTGCGTAACAAATGGTGCAGTAAAGACAGCGAAATGCGCTATATTGATAATTGTCAAACGAAGCTGCTTCTTTTTTTTGGAGGCAAGTGTTAGTGACCATAACAGAAGAAACTCGTGCAGCGGACTGCACAAAAATACGGAAAACACATCATGAATGGGAGGTACACAGAATGTATTACAGCAGCGGTAACTATGAGGCGTTTGCAACGCCGAAAAAACCTGAAGGCATCGAGAATAAGTCGGCTTATGTCGTCGGCACCGGCCTGGCCGGTCTGGCAGCGGCTTGCTTCCTGATCCGCGATGCGCAGATGCCCGGCGAGCACATTACGCTCTTTGAGCACCTGCCGGTGGCCGGCGGCTCCTGCGACGGCATCTACGACGCAACCAAGGGCTTCATCATGCGCGGCGGCCGCGAGATGGATAACCACTTCGAGTGCATGTGGGATCTGTTCAAGTCCATCCCGTCGATCGTGAATCCGGGCGAGACGATCTTCTCCGAGTACTACTACCTCAACAAGGAAGACCCGAACTTCTCCCTGTGCCGCGTCACCGAGAAGCAGGGCCAGGACGCCCACACCGACCGCAAGTACGGTCTGACGCCCGGCGCCGCCACCCAGCTGCTGAAGCTGTTCATGGCGACCAACAAGTCCCTCGAGGACAAGAAGATCGACGACGTGTTTGACGATGAGTTCTACGCTACGAACTTCTGGACCTACTGGCAGACCATGTTCGCGTTCGAGAAGTGGCACAGCGCCCTCGAGATGAAGCTCTACCTGCAGCGTTACATCCACCACATCGACGGTCTGCCGGATCTGAGCGCGCTGCGTTTCACCCGCTACAACCAGTATGAGTCCATGATCCTCCCGATGTGCAAATACATCACCGACCACGGCGGAAAGGTGCTCTTCGACACCACGGTCACGAACATCGTCTGCGACTGCACCGAGGACAAGAAGGTCGCCAAGAAGATCGAGTACACCCAGAGCGGCGTGGAAAAGGTCATCGAGCTGACCGAGAACGATCTCGTCATCTGCACCAACGGCTGCCAGGGCGACGCGTCCGCTTACGGCGATAACACCCACGCGCCGGTTGTGACGGTCAAGAACGGCGAAGGCCCGTCCGTCGAGATGTGGAAGAAGCTCGCCGCGCAGGATCCGGCGTTCGGCCATCCCGAGAAGTTCTTCAAGGACATCAAGGAGACCAGCTGGGAGTCCTGGACCGTTGACACGGCCAACAAGCAGATCCTCGATGCGATCCAGAAGATCTGCAAGCGCGACCCGCTCTCCGGCAAGGTCGTCACCGGCGGCATCGTCACCTGCCGCGATTCGAGCTGGCTCATCAGCTGGACCATCAACCGTCAGGGCCAGTTCCAGGAGCAGCCGAAGGATCACTGCCTGATCTGGGTCTACGGCCTCAACTGCTGGGACGACAAGGGCGACTTCATCAAGAAGAACATGTGCGACTGCACCGGCATCGAGCTGGCGGCAGAGTGGCTGTACCACATCGGCATCCCCGAGGATCAGATCATGGATCTGGCCACGAACGAATGCAACACCACGCCGTGCATGATGCCTTACGTCACCACGTTCTTTGAGCCCAGAGCCGAAGGCGACCGCCCGAAGGTCGTGCCCGACGGTTCCGTCAACCTTGCGTTCGTCGGCCAGTTCGCCGATACCCCGCGCGACACTGTGTTCACCACCGAGTACTCCATCCGCACCGCGATGGAAGCGGTCTACACGCTCTGCAACGTTGACCGCGGCGTGCCCGAGGTCTGGGGCAGCGTGTATGATATCCGCGACCTGCTCTATGCCACCAGCAAGCTGCTCGACGGCAAGAAGCCGCTGGAGTTCCTGCTCCCGTCGGTGCTGCCGCTGCTCGACCTCGTCAAGGAACCGCTGGTCAACAACGTCGTGGTGGATCTGCTTAAGAAGTATAACATCGTCTGACGTACCACCCGTTAGATGTCGCATCCCCCTTGCCCCGGCAGCCTCGGCTGCCGGGGCATTTTACGCAGCGGGAATCATTTTGCACGCGAAAAAGACGGCGCCGCGAACAGCGGCGCCGTCTTTCAAACATTTATTCTTCCACGACCGGGAACGAGACCCGCACCGCAAACCCCGCGCCCCAGTCGGACGCGGCGGTGAGCGTGAGCCCCAGATCCTTCGCGACCTCGCGCGCGAGGTAGAGCCCCATGCCGGTGGCCTTGTTCTTCTCGTGGCCGGAGTCTCCGGTGAAGCCTTTTTCAAACACATACGGCAGGTCGCACGCGCGCACGCCCGGGCCGTTGTCGCGGATGGACAGGACGGTCGCCGTGCCGCCGTTTTCCAGGGAAAAGGTCAGCACCGGCGCATCGAGCGCATACTTCACGCTGTTGCTCACGACCTGCCCGAGCAGGAAGCACAGCCCGCGCCGGTCGGAAAACACTGTCTCGTCCGCAAGCCGGAGCTCGACCCGGAAGTGTTTTTCCTCCAGTAGCGGGCGGTAATCGTCGAGCACCTCGTCGATGCAGCTGCGCAGCGCCAGCCGCTCGAAGCGGTAGTCGCGCCGCGCGCCGCGCAGACGTGCGTAGTAGAGCATCTGGTCGATGAACGCCTGCATCCGGTTGCGCACGTAGTCGAGCTTGAAGCCGACGGCCTCCGGCAGCGTGTCGCGCCGGTTGTCGAGCACGAGCGTCAGCAGTGCCAGCGGCGTTTTCACCTCGTGCGCCCAGAGCTCCACGTAGTTTTCGTAGTCGTCCATCTGTGCCTGTAATTGCGCGATGGTCTGCTGCTGCGCGCGCAGCGTCTCGCCGAGCAGGTGCGCGCTCCGTGATTCAGCAGGGGAGAGCAGGCGGCACAGCGCCTGTTCGTGCGCCGCGTCCGGCGTGGTCAGAAAGGCCGTGAAGG
>PPYF01220740.1_pt1 | contig 12643 bp, 10 predicted proteins | sample 1559871 | NCBI WGS metagenome assembly PPYF01 (sample SAMN08240021, study PRJNA423297) | Human gut metagenome, whole genome shotgun sequencing project. | reverse complement strand
TTCTGTGCTGTGGCTGGAGAAGGTGAATTAAACAGGGGGAGGGGATTTGGGGACAGAAGCTGATGTCTTCTGCTTACTCTAGAATGACTGGGAATAGAGGGATGAGTTGGCTTTTTTAACGATTATCACATCAATATTTCAATAATTTCAGAACAAAAAGCAGTCTGTTGTTATCAATCTCAACTCATTACTACTTCCATTTAAATACAAAATATCTATTCACAAAATTCTGAGAGCAAGCAGAAAACTTCTACCTTCTCCTCCAAATCCCCGCAACCACTATTTAATTTAATCAAAATTCAGCTAAAGACAGCCCGAGAAGAGAACCGATACCCTATATTTGTGGCCTCGGAGCAAGGTTTAGATGCGAGCGCATAAAGCAAGCATTTAAACCGCCGCGACTAAAGTCACAAATATAGGGTATCGGTTCTCTTCCTGGGCGTCTGTCTCTTAATGAATTAAATAGAAAAATGTGCTATAGTGGAGTATATTTGATATAAATAAAGGATGGACAAAATTATGAAAGCAGTATTACAAGTAGTCACCCACGCCACCGTCCGAGTAGACGGCGGCATCACTGGTCAGATCGGCCCAGGATTATTAGTTTTTCTCGGTGTAGCAGAAGAAGACGAACAGGCAGATCTTGATAAAATTGTAAAGAAAGTTACGGAACTTCGAATCTTTAAAGATGATGCAGGAAAGACGAACCTTTCCCTTCAGGATGTGAATGGAGAACTTTTGATAGTTTCTCAGTTTACCTTACTTGCGGATTGTAAAAAAGGAAGAAGACCAAGTTTTGTAAAAGCGGGAAACCCACAGAAGGCAGAAGAAATGTATGAGGAGTTTATACGAGTATGTAAGGAAAAAGTGCCGAAGGTAGAACATGGTGTTTTTGGAGCGGATATGAAGGTAGAATTGTTAAATGATGGTCCGTTTACGATAGTTTTAGACAGTAAAGAGTTGTAAAAAAATGAATTGTCAGACAAAAAAACTTGCATTTTGTATGTGCTTTACTATATAATAACGAATAGCAGGTTTTGAAGAATAATTTGCTGTTTTAGGAAATTAAGTGAGAAGTCTGGGTAATGGCATTCTAGATAAAGCAAGTTCCAGGAGCTTCACAAGTTCAAATGAATGAAATGCAAATAATTGAGTGATATGGAAGGGAGATATACAATGGATAAGATTAAGATGACAACTCCATTAGTGGAGATGGATGGAGACGAGATGACCAGAATTCTCTGGAAGATGATTAAGGATGAGCTTCTGCTTCCTTTTATTGATTTAAAGACAGAGTATTATGATCTTGGTCTTGAATACAGAGATGAGACAAATGACCAGGTTACAGTAGATTCTGCATTGGCAGCTAAGAAGTATGGGGTAGCGGTTAAATGTGCTACCATTACTCCAAATGCAGCCCGTGTAAAAGAATATAATTTAAAAGAAATGTACAAGAGTCCTAACGGAACCATTCGTGCAATATTAGATGGTACAGTATTTCGTGCGCCAATCGTAGTAAAGGGAATCGAGCCTACTGTAAAGACATGGAAGAAGCCAATCACGATCGCAAGACATGCTTATGGAGATGTTTATAAAGCTTCTGAGATGAAGATTCCTGGGAAAGGTAAGGCAGAGATTGTATATACTGCAGAAGACGGAACGGAAACAAGAGAGCTGATTCATGAATTTGATGGTCCTGGTATCGTACAGGGAATGCATAACCTGAATGGCTCTATCGACAGTTTTGCGAGATCTTGTTTTAATTATGCATTAGAAACCCATCAGGATTTATGGTTTGCGACAAAGGATACAATTTCTAAGAAGTACGACCATACATTTAAGGATATCTTCCAGGATATTTACGATGCGGATTATAAAGAGAAGTTCGAGGAAGCTGGTATCGAATATTTCTATACATTAATTGATGATGCGGTTGCCAGAGTTATCCGTTCTGAAGGTGGATATATCTGGGCTTGTAAGAACTACGATGGAGACGTAATGAGTGATATGGTTGCGACTGCATTTGGTTCTCTTGCAATGATGACTTCCGTACTTGTTGCACCAGACGGAACAACAGAATACGAGGCAGCACACGGTACAGTACAGAGACATTATTACAAACATTTAAAAGGTGAAGAAACTTCTACAAACTCTGTTGCAACTATTTTTGCATGGTCAGGAGCTCTTAGAAAGCGTGGTAAGTTAGACGGAATTGATGAGTTAGTGACATTTGCAGATAAGTTAGAAAAAGCAACGATTGATACAATTGAGAGCGGAACAATGACAAAAGACTTAGCATTAATCACAACTTTAGAAAATGTAAACACAGTAAACAGCGAAGACTTTATTAAAGCAATCCGCGCTACTTTAGAGAATCTTTTAAATGCCTAAGGGTGTTTGAAAGATCATTTCCACAAATTGTAACGCATATCTGCAGAAAGCATTTTTCAAACAAGCTCGAGTAGAAAAGGTATTGTAATTTGCGGAAAAATAAGTTATATATAGTAAGATACATTTTGCACATGATTTATTGCATGAGTTACGGATAGATTTATATGTAATCCGTTTGGTGATTTGTAATCCAATATAATAAAAACCATGGTATCCTGAATTGATATAGAATGTAACAACGAAGAATACCGTGGTTTTATGTTGTAAATAACAAAGAGAAAATAGTAGAAAAGAGGTAGACTATGGATTTTCAGCCTGTAAAGGCAAGTGATAAAGAGATTATTGATAAATATATGAAAAAGGCAAATTCTCGAAGCTGCGATATGTCTTTTGCCGCAGTATATCTGTGGAAAGACTTTTATTTATTAGAGTATACAGTGTGTGAAGATATGCTGATTTTCCGCACAACGGAAGATGGCAGCAGTTACAGCTTTCCGATAGGGGATGCCAGCCCGGAAAAGGCTTTGCTTGCATTAGAGGCACATTGTAAGGAAAATGAAGAGCCTTTAAAGCTACATTGTGTATACAGAGAGAATGAGGCATGGCTTGAAGAACACATGCCAGGAAAGTTTGAAATCGAATTTGACAGGGATAGTGCAGATTATATTTATGAATGTGAGAAGCTGATTGGGTTAAAAGGAAAGAAATTTCATGGAAAAAAGAATCATGTTAATAAATTTATAAAGACTTATGACTGGGCTTATGAAAAAATAACTGATGATAATATTGATGATTGTCTTGCAATGTTATATAAATGGAAAGAAATAAACTGTGAGCCAGGGAATATAGAAAAACATGCGGAAGCCTGTGTTTCTGAGAATGCATTAAGAGAAAGAGAATTCCTTGGGTTAAAGGGAGGACTGATTCGTGCAGACGGAGAAGTGGTTGCTTTTGCAGTTGGGGAGCAGATTAATGAGGATACATTGGTTGTTCACATTGAAAAAGCATTTTCTGAAGTGCCGGGAGCATATGCGATTATTAACCAGCAGTTTTTGGTCCATGAAGCGGATGGGCTGAAGTATGTGAACAGAGAAGATGATGTAGGAGAGCCAGGACTTAGAAAGGCAAAATTATCCTATCATCCGGAATTTCTTGTAGAAAAAGGTTTTGCAAGATTAGAGCGTGTTTGAAAAACTGCCCCGGCAATTTGTAAGATACAGTTTGTAGAAGGGGTTTTCTAAAATGAAAAGGAATAAAAATTCAAAAGAGTTCCCTTGACAGGAAAAGAATAAAAAGGTATATTTAAAAAAATTAACTGGCAAGGGTGCTGGTCACAACGAAGGAGGTCATTATGAGACATTTAATAGATCCGATGGATTTATCTGTAGAAGAAATTAATCATTTATTAGATTTAGCTGACGATATTATTCTTCATAAGGAGAAGTATCAGGAAGTTTGTAAGCATAAGAAATTAGCGACTTTATTTTTTGAACCAAGTACAAGAACCCGACTTAGTTTTGAAGCTGCCATGATGGAGCTTGGTGGTAATGTACTTGGTTTTTCTTCTGCCAATTCCTCTTCTGCCTCAAAGGGAGAGAGTGTTTCTGATACAGTAAGAGTTGTATCGGGTTATGCGGATATCATTGCAATGCGTCATCCAAAGGAAGGTGCACCATACGCGGCAGCAAGAAAACTTTCTGTACCAATTATTAATGCAGGTGATGGTGGACATAACCATCCAACACAGACTCTGACAGACCTTATGACAATCCGAAGAGAAAAGGGAAAACTTGATAATCTGACAATTGGTATGTGTGGAGACTTAAAGTTTGGTCGTACAGTGCATTCTTTGATTAAAGCGATGTCCCGTTATGAGAATATTAATTTTATTATGATTTCTCCAGAAGAGTTACGTCTTCCAGATTATATTATCAAAGATGTTTTTGAAAAGAAAAATATCAAGTACAAAGAAGTACGCACAATGGAAGAAGTTATGCCAGAGTTAGATATTCTTTACATGACAAGAGTTCAGAAAGAAAGATTCTTTAATGAGGCAGACTATATCCGCTTAAAAGATAGCTTTATCTTAGATGAGCGTAAGTTATTAGATGCGAAAGAAGACCTTTGCATTATGCATCCACTGCCACGAGTAAATGAGATTTCAACAAAGGTAGATGATGACCCACGTGCATGTTACTTCAAGCAGGCACTGTATGGTAAGTATGTAAGAATGGCATTAATCATGACTTTATTGGGGGTAAGCGCAGATGAAAATAGATAGTATTCAGAGTGGAATTGTTCTTGACCATATTAAAGCAGGAAAGAGTATGCAGATTTACAAATATCTTGGTTTGGATGATCTTGACTGTAGCGTAGCAATCATTAAGAATGCTTCCAGTAACAAAATGGGAAAGAAAGATATTATCAAAATCGCAGATAACATGGATTTAAATCTTGATGTTTTAGGATATATTGATCCAGATATCACAGTGTGCTACATAAGAGATGGCAAGATTGTTAAGAAGAAACATCTTGAATTACCAGAGAAGATCGTGAATATTGTTCACTGCAAAAATCCAAGATGTATCACTTCTGTAGAACAGGATTTAGATCAGGTATTTAAATTGACAGACAGAGAAAACAGAGTATACCGTTGTGCATACTGCGAATCGAAAAAAAGTGAATATTAATTCTTAAGGTTCTAAATGGGAGGTCACGCATGAATGTGTGGCCTCTCTTGCATATTGTGACGATTTGGTGTACAATTATTCTACTTTTATTTTATTATATCTTATGAGAAGCGTGGTGAGAAAGTAATGGAGGCCCAGAAACAAAAGTTAAAACGAACACAAAAAGAAATCAGTAAGCCGGAAGATTTCACCGATCCGGAAGTCTTATATGAGAAGTTGATAAATACCATTCGGGAATACCATCCATCTACCGACCTCTCTATGGTGGAAAAGGCATATAAACTTGCCAGAGATGCACACAAGGACCAGAAGAGGAAGTCGGGAGAGCCATATATCATTCATCCACTCTGCGTAGCAATCATTCTTGCAGAGTTAGAGCTTGATAAGGAGACAATCGTAGCTGGAATTCTTCATGATGTAGTAGAAGATACTACGGCAACTCTTGAAGATTTATCCAGAGAATTTAACGATGAAGTTGCTCTGTTAGTTGATGGTGTAACAAAACTGGGACAATTATCTTATTCTCACGACAAGATGGATCTGCAAGCGGAGAATTTAAGGAAAATGTTCCTTGCAATGGCAAAGGATATCCGTGTTATCCTGATTAAACTGGCAGACCGTCTGCATAATATGCGTACTCTGCAGTATATGAGACCGGAGAAGCAAAAGGAAAAAGCCAGAGAGACGATGGACATTTATGCTCCAATCGCCCACAGACTTGGTATTTCCAAAATAAAGACAGAGCTGGATGACCTGTCTTTAAAATATCTGCAGCCGGAAGTTTACAAAGACTTGGAGGAAAAGCTCCAGACAAATAAGGAAGGCAGAGAGAACTTTATTCAGTCAATTATTGATGAAGTCAGCAAGCATATTGAGGAAGCGGGAATCCGGGCAGAGATTGACGGAAGAGTGAAGCATTTATTCAGCATTTATAAAAAGATGCGTAATCAAAATAAGACACTCGACCAGATTTATGATATTTTCGCAGTAAGAATCAAGGTAGACACAGTAAAGGACTGCTATGCTGCGTTAGGTGTCATTCACGAGATGTATAAGCCGATTCCGGGAAGATTTAAGGATTATATCGCGATGCCAAAGCAGAACATGTATCAGTCCTTGCATACAACGCTGATTGGTTCTTCTGGAACACCTTTTGAGATTCAGATTCGTACCTTTGAGATGCATCGTACCGCCGAATATGGTATCGCGGCGCACTGGAAGTACAAAGAAGGCGGCGGCAACATTAATAAAGAAGAAGAGAAGTTAAGCTGGCTTCGCCAGATTCTTGAGTGGCAGCAGGATATGTCGGATAACAAAGAGTTTTTAACGATGTTAAAGACCGACCTGGATTTATTTACAGAGCAGGTATACTGCTTTACTCCACAGGGAGATGTTAAGACGTTGCCGGCAGGCTCCACACCGATTGATTTTGCTTATATGATCCATACAGCAGTCGGCAATAAGATGGTTGGTGCCAGAGTCAACGGCCGTCAGGTGCCGATTGATTATAAGCTGCAGAATGGTGACCGCGTTACAATCGTTACTTCCCAGAATTCAAATGGCCCAAGCCGTGACTGGCTGTCTATCGTAAAGAGTTCTCAGGCGAAGACGAAGATTAATCAGTGGTTTAAGACGCAGTTTAAAGAGGAGAATATCTCAAAGGGTAAGGAATTACTTGACCGTTACTGTAAGGCTAAGGGGCTTGTGATGTCTAAGTATATGAAGCCAGAATACCAGAAAAAATGTATGCACAAGTATGGACTGAAAAACTGGGATTCCATTCTGGCAGCAATTGGACATGGCGGATTAAAGGAAGGTCAGGTTATTAATAAACTTGTCGAGGAATATGACAAAGAGAATCGGAAAAATCTGACAGACCAGGATGCACTCAATGAAATTGAGGAAAAGAATAAGACAAAAGCTGCCGAGAAAGCACGAAGCAAGTCGGGAATTACTGTAAGAGGAATCCATGATGTTTCTGTACGTTTTTCTAAGTGCTGTAGTCCGGTTCCGGGAGATGAGATTATTGGTTTTGTCACAAGAGGAAGAGGTATTTCTATTCACAGAACAGACTGCGTGAATATTTTAAGTATGCCGGAGAGCGACAGAGCAAGACTCATTGACGCAGAATGGGAAGAAGAAGCAGTAGAAAAAGGTGGCGAACTCTACATGACAGAAATCTGTCTGTATGCACATAACCGTACCGGAATTTTACTGGATATTTCTAAAGTATTTATGGAACTGAAAGTAGATATCAAATCTGTGTCAACGAGAACAAGTAAACAGGGGTTAGCAACGATCGTACTTTCTTTCGAAATTGGAGGAATCGACGATTTAAATCATATTATTAAAAAACTTCGAAACATTGAAAGTGTTATCGATATAGAAAGAAGTGCTGGTTAACCAGCGGAGGTATTTATTTATGGGACAGTTAAAAATCGTTTGTGCACAGTTAGGACCAATTGATACAAACACGTATATTTTAATGGATGATGAGATTAAAGAAGCAATTATCATTGACCCGGCAGGAAGCCCGGAAGAACTGATTAAGTTTTTGGAAGATGAAGGTTATTCTTTAGATGGGGTTCTTCTTACGCATGGACACCATGATCATATTGGAGCGTTAGAAGGATTAAGAGAACATTATGATCCGTGGAAGCTGCGCGTATATGCAGCAAAACCGGAACAGGAAGTTCTTATGGTAAAAGATTATAATTTAAGCCCGATGTTTGGAGAGGGCTATACAACACATGCCAATATGATGATTGATGACAAACAGATTTTTGAGGTAACCTCAAAACATAAGTGCCAGTGTTTGTATACACCGGGACATACACTTGGAAGCTGCTGTTACTATTTTGCAGAAGAAGGCTGGCTTTTCTCTGGTGATACTCTTTTTGCAGGAAGTGTTGGAAGAAGTGATTTTCCTACCGGAGATGCACAGGCGCTTTTAAAATCTCTTAATCATGTAGTGATGAGACTGCCAGATGAAGTAATCGTATATCCGGGACATGGCCCATCTACTACAATCGGAGAAGAGAGAGAAACGAATCCATTTGTAGAAAGATAGAAGGAAAATGATTTATTTAATACAGAATGACCGTGAATATGATTATGATGTGCGCGCAATCGCATTGGCATTTTATGAGCGGACAAAGATTGTAGAAGTTACAAAAGAAGAATTTGAAGAGCAGGAATGGGAGAAGGATGACCTTCTCCTCACGCTTGTTTATACAAAAAAACATATTCAGGGCTGGTTAAAAGGTAAAGTAGGAATAGAAGGAACAGAAGAAAGAGCAGTTTCGGAGGAAGTAGTCTGTGACTATGAAGATCACAAAGGCAGCCGTAATGCTGTATGCCGCTTTTTATACCGTTTGTTTGAAAAGTATACTGGAAGAAGTCTGCCGTGGGGGATGCTTACAGGAATCCGTCCGACGAAGATTATTATGAAGTGGATGGAGGAAGAAAAAGATTCGGCAAAGCTTGAACAGCGTTTTCGGGAAACGTATCTGGCTGACCCGCAAAAAGCGAACCTTTGCCGCAGAGTGGCGCAGAGGGAAAAAGTATTATTAGAGTCACGACCATTTGAGAAAGAGTATAGCCTGTATATTGGAATTCCATTCTGTCCGACAACCTGCCTGTATTGTTCCTTTACTTCATTTCCAGTCTCTCGTTTTGGAGACAGGATGAGGGCATATTTAGATGCTTTATATAAGGAACTTGCCTTTGTGGCAAAACATCATAGAGATAAAAAGCTCACCACGATTTATATTGGTGGTGGAACACCGACTGCTTTAGATGAAGAATGCCTGTCAAAGTTAATGAACATGATTCATGAACTTTTCCCAGTAGAAGAAAGTGAAGAATTTACGGTAGAGTCCGGCAGACCGGATAGTATCACAAAAGAAAAGTTCCGTATTTTAAAAGAAGCGGGTGTTACAAGGATTTCTATTAATCCACAGACGATGCATCAGGAGACTCTTGATTTGATTGGCAGGGCACATACTGTAGAACAGACCAAAGAAGCATTTTTACTTGCAAGGAAATGTGGATTTGATAATATTAATATGGATATTATTACAGGACTTCCCGGAGAAAGCCTTTCCTATGTTCATGAAACTTTAGATGAGATATTTAAACTTCGTCCGGAAAGTCTGACAGTACATTCTTTAGCGATAAAAAGAGCAGCACATCTGAATATCGAGATGGAAAAATACCAGGGTATGGTGAAGGGAAGCACCAATGAGATGCTTCGACTTGTTGATGAATATGCCAGCAATATGGGAATGGAAGCATACTATATGTATCGCCAGAAAAATATTCCAGGTAACCTTGAGAATATCGGATATTGTGTTCCAGACAAAGAATGTTTATATAATATCTTGATTATGGAGGAAAAACAGGATATTATTTCCTGTGGGGCAGGAGCTAGCAGCAAATATGTATTTGAGCAGGGCAGAATTGAAAGAACAGAGAATGTGAAAAATCTGGATCATTATATTAACCGAATTGATGAGATGATTGACCGAAAGAGGAAATATCTCTAGTGTACTGACTCATTGACGAAATGTGAATGAGACAGCATACTAAATTAAAAGAGGAAATACTATGGCATTTGATTATGATGGGACGCATGATTTAGAGACTTCGCTGCAGGATTCTTTTGGAGAGGCGATTCTTCATGGGGTTGTTGTCAGTAATCTGGCATCATTTGTGGCCAGAGAGATGGCACTTTCAGAAGAACAGTGCCATAATCTTGCGATAGCGGGAATGCTGCATGATATAGGCAAATTGCGTCTTCGTTCTTATGTATATGAGGAAAAAGAGGCAAAACTGAATATAGATGAACTTAGATATGTAAGACTGCATCCTTCTTTAGGTTATGCCATTTTAAAAGAACATGGTTATACAAAGGAGATTTTGACAGCGGTATTATATCATCATGAAAATGCAGATGGGAGCGGTTATCCCAATAACCTGAAAGGGGAGGAGATACCATTAGGAGCCCGCATACTTCGTGTATGTGATGCGTTTGGTGCGCTAATTGCCAATCGCCCTTATAGAAGTGCGTTCGACATTGAAACTGCAATATCTATTATGATTGAAGAAGTGAAAAACTTTGATATGAGAGTTTTTTTAACTTTTCAAAAAGTAACTCAGTCAGAAGATATGAAAAATATGCTGACAAGACTGGGGATATCTTAATATATTATTTTACTATTTTAGGAGGAAAATAAAATGGCTGAATCCATGAAAGGATTGAAACGATCCCATAGATGTACAGAAGTTTCCAACGAGAATATCGGGGAAACTGTCACCCTGATGGGATGGGTACAGAAAAGAAGAAATCTGGGAAGTCTGATTTTTGTTGACTTACGTGACAGAAGCGGCTTAATCCAGTTATATTTTGATGAGGAGACAATCGGTGAAGAAGGTTTTAAAAAAGCTGCCTCTTTAAGAGCTGAATTTGTTATCGCTGTAACCGGAACTGTAGAAAAACGAAGCGGAGCAGTGAATGAAAACCTTGAAACAGGAGACATCGAAGTGAAGGTAGACAGCATTCGTATTTTATCCGAATCTGAGACACCGCCTTTCCCAATTGATGCAGATATCACAGTAAAAGACGAACTGCGTCTGAAATATCGTTTTCTTGATTTAAGACGTCCCAATATCCAGAAAAACCTCATGATGAGAAGCAAGGTGGCAACACTTACAAGACAGTTCCTTGCTAATGAAGGGTTCTTAGAGATTGAGACACCTATGCTTACAAGAAGTACACCAGAGGGAGCAAGAGATTATCTTGTACCAAGTCGTGTACATCCAGGAAGTTTCTACGCTCTGCCACAGTCACCACAGCTCTTTAAACAGCTTTTAATGTGCTCTGGCTATGACCGTTACTTCCAGCTTGCAAGATGTTTCCGTGATGAGGATTTACGAGCAGACCGTCAGCCGGAATTTACACAGATTGATATGGAGTTATCTTTTGTAGATGTAGATGATGTTATTGATGTAAATGAAAGACTGCTTGCATATTTATTTAAGTTATGTCTGAATGAAGAAGTATCTTTACCAATTCAGCGTATGACATGGCAGGATGCTATGGACTACTATGGTTCTGATAAACCAGATCTTCGTTTTGACATGAAGATTCAGGATGTATCTGAACTTGTAAAAGACTGTGGATTTGGTGTATTTACAGGAGCAATAGAAAATGGCGGTATGGTTCGTGGGCTTTGTGCCAAAGGACTTGGTGATGTTTCCAGCAAAAAGATGAAACACATCGAAAAAACAGCAAAAGATTATGGTGCAAAAGGATTAGCTTATATTCAGCTTAAATCCGATGGAACTGTAAAATGTCCATTTTCTAAATTCATGTCTGAGGAAGAACTTCAGGCTCTGATTCAGGCTATGGGTGGAGAAACAGGAGACTTATTAGTATTTGCAGCGGATAAGTTTAAAGTTGTTTGCGATGTACTTGGTGCGCTCCGTCTTAAATTTGCAGAAGAACTGAATCTTCTTGATAAATCTGAATATCGCTTTGTATGGATCACAGAATTCCCATTACTTGAGTGGTCTGAGGAAGAGAACCGTTACACAGCAATGCACCATCCATTCACTATGCCTATGGAAGAAGATTTAGATATGATTGACTCTGAACCGGGCAAAGTGCGTGCAAAAGCTTATGACATCGTTTTAAATGGTACAGAAATCGGTGGAGGTAGTGTCAGAATCCACCAGAACGACATTCAGGAGAAAATGTTCGAATGTCTTGGTATTTCCAAAGAACAGGCACAGGAGAAGTTTGGCTTCCTCTTAGAAGCGTTCAAATACGGTGTACCACCACACGCAGGGCTTGCATATGGTCTTGACCGCCTTGTAATGCTTATGACTAAGGAAGATACTATTAGAGACGTTATTGCATTCCCTAAAGTAAAAGATGCTTCCTGCCTGCTTACAGATGCTCCGAATACGGTGGATGATAAACAGTTAGAAGAACTCTGCTTGGAAATCGAGATTCCGGAGAAGGAATAATAATTTGCTGAAGGCAAGACAGACGCCCTCAGAAAGATAAAGGAGCCCTATTTGTGACTTTAGTTGCTGCAGGTAGAATGTTCGCTTAAAGCGTTTGCATCCAACCCGCAGTGATAGAGTCATAAATATAAGGTATCTGCCCACTTTGGGAGCGTCCCCTTTGCCTGCGGAAATTATTATTAAAAAGTGCTTGACGTAATGGCTTGCTTGTGATAATATAATATCCGTTGCACATGAGAAACACATTTTTGAAAAGAAAATGTAACTGATTTGAAAAGAAAATTAAAAACTTCTTGACAGATTAGAAATCGTGTGTTAATATATAAAAGTTCGCATCGCAAAAAAAAGCAAAAATCTTCGAAAAAAGATGAAAAAGTTTTTTAAAAAAATTCTTGACAAGAATGAAGTGATGTGATAAAATATAAAAGCTTTCGCAAAAAAAAGAAAGCTAAAAACCTTGATAACTGAATAACAAAACAACCTTGAACGTTAATTCAAATTTCATTCGGGTTTTCCTGAGAGTGATGTCT
>PPYF01158137.1_pt1 | contig 12643 bp, 10 predicted proteins | sample 1559871 | NCBI WGS metagenome assembly PPYF01 (sample SAMN08240021, study PRJNA423297) | Human gut metagenome, whole genome shotgun sequencing project. | reverse complement strand
TCCCAAGCATGTGAAGATTGTTGAGGTTGAGGCTGCCCAGCTGCCGCGGGCGCTCGATGATGTGGATGCTGCCGTCATCAATTCCAACTATGCGCTTGCCGCGAAGCTCAATCCGACGAAGGATGCAATCGCTATTGAATCGAAGGATTCGCCTTACGCCAATGTGGTCGTTGTCCGCGCGGGCGACGAAAATCGTCCTGAACTGCAAAAGCTGAAGAACGCGCTTCTCACGCCTGAAGTGAAGAAGTTCCTCGAAGAGAAGTATCAGGGCGCTGTCGTTCCGGCCTTCTAATCGGTAAAGACGGGCGGGGAAAATTTTTCTCCGCTCTTCAGATGCTTTTAGCCCAGCCTTCTTTATGAAGTCTGGGCTTTATCGTACGTATTAGCCCGAAAGACCGCGGGCGTCTTTTAGGCGAAAAAGCTCGGCCGTTCCGAAGAATGCCGAGCTTCTTTGATGCCGATTGACGGAAGACTTAGAAAGTCACCGTATCCGGATGGAGTCCAGAGAACGAGGTCTGCGGCATGGCCGTCAGTTCGTTGACTTCTTCGGGCGTCAGCGAGAAGTCAAAAACGTTCAGATTTTCCTGCTGATGCGCGAAAAGCGTCGACTTCGGGATCGGGGCGATGCCGCGCTCAATGCACCACCGCAGAGCGACCTGGGCAGGCGTCTTGCCGTGGGCGGCAGCGATCTTTTCGAGCAGCGCATGGCGCAGCAGCGTGCCGCGGCCGAGCGGACTCCAGGCCTGAACCTGAATGCCCTTGGCACGGCAGAAATTGACGGCGGCCGGCTGCGCATAGCCCGGATGAATTTCGAGCTGATTCACCATCGGTTTTACGCGGGCACGGGCAAGCAGCGGAACGAGGTGATGGGGAAGGAAGTTGGATACGCCGATGGCACGAACGCGCCCTTCGGTGTAAAGCTCTTCGAGCGCACGCCAGGCGCCGGCGTTCTGTGCCTGCCAGACCATGGGCTCTCCCTGAGCGGCCGGCCAATGGATGAGGAGCAGATCGAGATAGTCCGTCTGCATCTGGGTGAGGATCATCTCATAGGCTTCGCGGGCGCTCTCATAGGAGCGGTGTGAAGCCCAAATCTTGCTCGTCAGGAAGAATTCAGAGCGCGGAACATCTGACGCGCGGATCGCTTCGCCCATACGCTGGGCGTTGTTGTAAATCTGTGCGGTGTCGAACTGGCGGTAGCCGAGTTGTATCGCTGTCTGGATGGTGCTGTCAAAATTCTCGTTGATGGGAATCTGCCACGTCCCGAAGCCGATGGTCGGCATCTTGACGTCGTTGGCGAGCACGGTCGTTTCGGTAAGCGGTTGAGTCGCTGTCATTGATCTTTTTCTCCGGCCGCAGTTGGGATGCTGCGGACGTGCTGTGAAGGCAGCGGCGCAGAAAACCTGACGTCTTCAGCGGGCTGAGGGATGCTTGTAGGGAATGGAGCCGTCAGGAATGCAGTAATACTCCAAACGAACCGGCCTCAATCGTACCCGATAAAAGGCTGATCCCATTTGATCTCAGAGAAAAGATTATCGCGATGTAAAGGTTCGCTGAGGATTATCCCAATGGACAAAAAGGCTTTTTGTGTGAACTGTCCATTGTTTAACAGACACTGCTGAAGGGCATCCCCCAGCTCAACCGCATTAAGGCTCGCAGAGCACCGCTTAGAATGCGGGTGCTACTGGCAAAAGAACACTTTTAGGCGCAAGGCATGCAGCACATTGATCCGGAACTTTTCACTTGGCTCTTTATTGGGGCTGTCGGCCTCGTTGCGGGGGTTTGGGGTTTGACCCGAGCAGCGTCGCGGCGCCGCGGTGAGGCTGAGCTGAGCCGTTTGGGCAAAACGTCTGCCGCAGCGCCCCGCCGTCGGGAGCGCATTGCTGCTCGCCGTCCGGATGTGCCGAAGGCCGTTAAAAAGGAAACCGTGGAGCCCAAAGCGCCTCAGCATGGCCCTGGCCGGCCGGCTGCCTTTCTTTTGAAGTCCGCCGACGGCCGGACAATTGTTCTGCAGCGTGCGCCGGAGGCTGAGTGTCGAGAGGGGCTCGAGCGCCTTTATGCCTGCGCGGGCGACGCTGCAGCTCTCGAAGATGAGCAAAATAAACTCGACGCAGCCGCTCAGCAGCTCGCCCTTCGAGGCGGAGCGCTTGAATGGAGCGTGGATTCAGATCTCGCTCATAACGCCTTTGTTCTTTGCTGTGCAAAAACTCAAGAAGCTCCCGCCACCGCCTCTGCCGCCGCTTTGGGGACGGGCGGTCTGCTCATGGGCAACAACACCGCGCTCGATGGGGCGGAGACCCTTTTCGCTGCTGTCGAAGAGGGGTTCCGGATCGCAGCCGCCCCGGAAGGCGTGCTCCTGCTTAGCCTCAATGACTGTCTCGAGAGCGCCGAGAAGCACCTGAGTCGCCTGGAGAAGCTCTCTCCTCAGCGCACAGAGGATTGGCTGCAAACGGCAGACAAGATTAACGCGCTCGGTGAAGAGGCTCAGCGCCTCACGATAAACGGGAACTGGGCAGATTGGGATACAGCGCTGACGCTCGATGTCATTGACGCTTTGACGCAGTCGGTTGACGAACGGATATTGAAGATTGACGCGGCGCTCGAAGCTGCCGCCGAATCTGACGTGCTGACCGCTCTTGAATCCGCTGACACAGCCTTGAAGCGCGCTTACGGACTTCTTCTCGAACGGATCAGTGCCGTATTGCTCTTAGAGGCGCTCGCGGCTTCCAATGTTCTTTATTCCACGGACTACTGCCGCGGCATGCATTCTGCCTCCCGCATCGCTTGGCGGGCGGAGACGTTTCCCAGCACGCAAAAAATAACGAATGCGGTTCATGCATTGCTTTTGCAGACGGCTGAAACCTCCGGGCGCACGATGACGCCTCAGGAGCTTGATCTTCTCGGCGCCGTCAAGCAGGATGCAAAAATGCTTGAGGCCTTGGAAAGCGCATCGAGCACTGAACTCCAAAACGGCGTAAAGGCGCTTCAGCGGGTGATGGATCGCCGCCTGCTTGCAGAGCATCCAATTGCCCGTTTAATGATCTGTATGGATGGGGACGGCGCGGCACATTTTGCCCGGCCGCTCTAGCGCCCGACGGGTTCACGCAGACCCAAAACAGGAAAACCACCGGACTCTTTCAGAATCCGGCGGTTTGAGCAAGAAGCAAAAATTAAAGCAGGTTGGCTGTGAGCTCGGCAACCATTGTGCTCGATGCGATCACAGGAACATCTACCGCTTCCGCACAGATATCGCGCAGCGTCTTGGAATAACCCATGCAGTCGAGCACGATAACCTCCGCGCCTTGATGAGCGAGTTTTCGTGCGGCTTCTTGGAGTTCTTCTTTAGAAGCCGTGTAAGGAGAGGCAGCTGCAAAGACGGGAGGCTTATCGAGTCCTTTCCATTTATTGAGTTCGCTTTGGGCTTGCTCAATGAGCGGCACCATAACGCCGACCTGCAGCGGGTTGAGGAGCGCAGCGAAAACGGGCGGAAGCAGTCTGTCGGGTTCGATGAGGCGCACTTTCTCTGTAGTCAGCCCCTCAAATTCGCCCGTGCAGAGCAGCACGATCGGGCTGCAGCCCGCTTTTTCGAGCTGATGGATCTTTTCCTGCAGAGCCTTGCGGACAGCAGACTTTCCTAAGACGACTGCGGTACCGTCAAGCATGCGTGAGGTGAGGAGTCCTTCACTTTCCACCGGAGCGAATTGCTTGTCCACTTCCGCTTTGGTCAATCCGTCGAGGCATCCGGCGTGCACCACTTCTGTGCCGGCTGGCGCAATGGCATTAAATACCGGCGCCAAATCAGGGCGGGGAGCCTGACCGATGGTAAGCGTTGCGAATTTCTTCATGATTCACCTCTTATTTGTGGCGAAGACCCGGAATGATGGAGGAGAAGAAGCTCAGCAGCGCGTCGCCGGCGATGAGACCGGCTGCAAGCACTTCCAGCGGACCGCGGGCATCTGGCCCCTTGATCTTAAGCACAGCGATACGAATGCCCAGACCGATCAAAACGGCCCAGCCAGCCATCGGATTGTTGATAAGAAGGCCAGTGGCCAGCAGCACGCCCATTTGACGAGACGGGCCGCCGATAAACTGAATGAGGGCGCCGGGGATGGCCCAAATCAGCAGTGACTTCGCAATGTCGAAAGATACGCCAGCCTGAATAGCGGCGATATACACCTTGGCAACCGGCGGTACAAGGCCCTGCGAGAAGAAGTCCTGATAAACAAAAGCGACGACCGGGATGGCGATGAGGAAGGCCATGGAAGCAGCCAGAAACTGCTGACGGCGTCCGTCGAGTTCAAAGGCGGGGTTCTTGCCGTTGCCGCGAAGAATCCACCCGGCCTTCAGGTCATAGCCCATATCGGCAAAAGCCGGACCCGTCGCAGCGGCAAAGCCGCACAGCATGGCCAGCGCTTCCGGCGGAAAGCCGATCAGAATACCCACAAGGAGTGTAATCAGCGCTACGGCAAAGGCCGGGAACCAGCCGGAATGCATAGCGGCAAGACCGACAATCATTTCATGCACGAATGCCGCAAAAGCTGCATAGAACATGAAGGCGATGAGCCAGCCCACCGACATGTGGTGATACATGCCGCTGCCGAAAGCGATCAGGACGGAGATCAAGGCAAAACCGATGGAACCGATGCCGATCGTGCGGCCGATCTGTTCATCTTTATGTTCAGGCATTTCAACGCCGTGCTTGGCGGCATGTGCCTTTTCCGCGGCTGCGCGTTCGTCGTGCGCGTCATCCTTTTTGCCGCGCATCAGGAAGATGATCTGAATCAGTGCGACCAGACCGGCGCCGGCCATGATGCCGTGCGGAATGTAGAGCGCATTGATGTCAATGCCAAAGACCGGGCTGCTGTAGCCGCGCAGGAGAAAGCCGATGCCCAGCATGCCGAGTGCCCAGACATTGCCGATAAAGGCTGTACCCAGAGCGGCCGTCGGGAACTTGAAGAAGGATCCTAAGGCGCCAAGAAAAATGCCGATGCCGAGAAGGACGGCCTGCTTGCCGCCCTGATCGCCCGCTTTAATGGACTCCGCAGCAGCAACGCCGTGCGGCCAGGCACCGGTAGCCGGGAAAAGCTTGGTATTGAAGAGCTTATAGAGCAGGAACCCGTCGAGCAGCATGGCGAGCGCGACGCCGATAAACATCGGCACGACCATGTCGGGACGGCCGAAGAGCCAGGGAATGGCAATCGGGAGCAGAAGCGAGTTGGCCGCACCGAAGGTGGCGGCAGAAGTGGCGCTCTGAGCAAGGTTTTGCACATGCACCGAGCGATAGTGGCCGAAAAACTTGAGCGGCACACGGGCCACGATCATCGCCGCCATAGCGCCGATGATGGCCGTGTTAGGCGTCACCCCGAGGCTGACGAGCAGCTGAACGCCGATGATTGCGCCGAAAACGCAAAGAATCACGAGCAGCACAAGCGTTGCAGGATCCCAGACTTTTGGGTGCTGCTGCAGCGGAGGAGTTTCTATTTCTGACATAACTGTTCCTTAATGAGCAGTGACCGGATGCCGAATTCCGAGGTTCGGCATCCGCAATGACGGATCGTTGTTGTAAATACGCCGGGCGCGGTATGGAATTAGTGTTGGCCGCTGCCCTGAAAGTGCGTCATTGAGCCGTAGAGCTTGGTGATGAGCTCAAATTCCTTCTTGTCGTAGAACGAACACTCGTTCTGCGTGAAGGCTTTGGCCACCTCAATTGAATAGCGCACGGCGTCATCGACATCGACGAGGTGTGTTGCGCCTGTGCCGCAGCCGGGGACGACGGTTTCCGTCGTGATGGCAATGCCGACGACCGGCACATGTGCGGCAACAGACGGCTGCAGGATGGAATTCATGTGGTAGAGCCCATTGCCGTAGGGCGTGATGTCCTGCTGAGTGATCGGGAAAGTGGCCGGGAGCTTCCCGGTCGTGACGCTCATAATGTAGAGGAGGTCTTCGGAAACGCGCAGGATATAGCCGTCGAGCACCGTGGGCGAGATGGCAATGCCGTTGTGGCAGATGATCTGATTGCCTTTGGTCGTGTCGATCGACAAAATGGCATCCATTGCCGGGTCAATTTCTTCCTTATTGAGAACGTCCATCGTCACAGGCGAATCCATGAAAGGAGCGGGCTTGTGCGGCAGCGTCGGCGCATCCGGACAAATGTGAGTGCCTACGATCACGTCGCCTTCGAGTTCATCACCGCGCACCGTCATGCGGGCGAGCTTGGCTGCAATGGCTGAAGCGGCAAGTGCGCCGTCGCCGTCAGACGTGAAGCCGATGCGTTCCGGGCGGGCGCCAAGGCCGCCGAGGCGGCCGACGATGCCCAGCGTGGGAGCCGTGCCGCCCTTCGTCTTGCCGTTCTTGCCCGGAATAAGGAACTTCACGAAGTCGGTGCTGCCCTTGGCGCCCGTCACCGTCGTGCAGGTGGCTTTGACATTGCCTTCGGCGGTGACATATTTGACGACATCTTCGCCGGTAACCCGGCCGTCGTCGAGAAGATCCGCGAGTTCAATGACTTGTTTGAAAGACATGATTGAATTCCTCAGGAGAAGTGTTTGATAAAAAAGTTAAAGATCAAGCGGGCCTTGTACTGACGAAACGGCAAAATACCGATCGACGGCAGCGCCGCCCGCCTCAATGGCATCAATGATTGGAACGTTCAGATCCGGGAACCAGTGAGCAATGCCCATGGTTGAGAAACCGGTGCAGGAAAACATGATGACGTCGACTTTTTTGGCGAGCTCCTCGACGCATTTCTTCGCGCCCGCACGCCCCCAGTCGGTGAGGAGGTCTCGAGTATCTTTAACGCCGTCAATGCCGACCGCTGCAACCATTCGGTCGCCGAGAATGCTGCGGGGCACGGAAGGCACGTCGCCGGCGATGAGGCTTAAAACCCCGACACGGCTGCCCATCGTGAGCGCCATGGCTGCGGCGCAGCTTCCGGCGCCGAATACGGGGATACGGCAGACCTTGCGTGCAGCTTCAACGCCCGGATCAATGGCGCAGCTCACGAGAACGGCATCTGCGCCGTCCTTTTCGGCTCGAAGGCATTGTTCGACGATGCGATCGACACAGTCCTTGGCAATCTCCTCATTGGCGATGCCTTCGGGCTGGTTGGGGATGCAATAGGTGCGGGTCGGAATGCCGTAGAGCTTTTCAATGATCTTGGCGTGCTTTTCAAGCACTTTTTGATCGGTTGAAGAAAAAACGCGGATCACGGCAAGCGTTTTGGGATGAGTCATGGCAAGCACCCTATGAAAGGATTAGGAAGCGGAAGGATTGCCGGCTGTCTGGAAGCGTTCAAGCGTGCCGTACAGACGCGTGAGAAGCGCAAATTCAGCTTCGTCAAAGAAGTGCAGCCGACCGGCGGTGAATTCTTTTGCGGCTTCAACCAAGAAGCGCACGACATCGTCAACATCTTCAACATGAGTTGCGCCGGTCGCGCAGCCCGGGACGGAGGATTCGGTCGTGATGGCCACGCCGACGACGGGAACTTTGGCGGCAAAAGCGGGCTGCACAATGGAATTCATGTGATAGAGCCCGTTGCCGTACGGCGTGATGTCCTGCTGCGTGAGCGGGAACGCAGCCGGGAGTTTCCCGGTGGTTACGCTCATCAGTGAGAGCAGATCTTCACTCATGCGCAGGATATAGCCCTCTTTGATGGTGGGTGAGAGGGCGAAGCCGCGTTTGTTGATGATGCGGTTTCCTTTAGTGGTGTCCACCGAGAGGATGGCATCCATGGCGGGGTCGACTTCATAGCGGTTCTTAACGTATTGATCGACGCAGGAACTCATAAAGGGCACCGGCTCATGCGGACGTGTGGGGGCGTTTTCACACACTTGAGTCGTTACGATGACGTCTCCCTCGAGCCGGTCGCCGCGCGGCTGCATTTTGATGAGCTTTGCGGCGGCAGCCAGCGCGGCGAGTGCGCCGTCGCCGTCCGAAACAAAACCTTTGCGGGCCGGACGGGCGCCGACGCCGCCAAGCCGCCCGATGATGCCGAGTGTGGGGGCGGAGCCGCCGCTGATCTTCCCGCGCGTTCCAGCAATTTCACAACGAATGAAATCGGTAAAGGTGCCGGGTTTATCGCCTTCGACGCGTTTGACCGAAACCTTCGCAGAGCCAAGCGCCGAGAGATATTCGGCAACCTGCGCTCCAGTTGTTCGACCATCGTCGAGGAGCTCAAGCAAATCAATCACAGAGCGAAATGTCACGGTGTTTTCTCCATTTCAAATAAAACTAGATGCTTTTACTTACTGCAGCCCGCCAGGTGAAATTGCATCTTCCTGAGAGAGAATGAGCTTTTTGAGTAATTTTTCAAGTGTTTTCTTTTCGTTTTCAGAGAGGGTGGCAACCAGCCGTGCTTCTTTTTCGGTATGTGCTTTGTGGGCTCTTAATGCGAGGACTATTCCGTCTTTTGTGGGTTTGAGTACGGTGCCTCGACGGTCGTTGGGATCCGGCAGACGACTGATCAGTCCCTTCTCCTCAAGACGATCCAGACGACGTGTGAGTCCGCCTGAGCTCACCAGAATGCGGGTCTGAATGATCTTGGGCGTGATATCGATATGCGGATTGCGGACGAGGGCAAAAAGCACTTCGGCTTCACCGCGGTTGAGATCAAACTCGGCAAGCGTTTCGTCTACAGCGCGTGCAATGTATTCGCCCATTCGCACCAGCCGCGTTACTGACGGCACGCACTTGAAATGCATGCCTGGATAGCTCGCGTCCCACTCCAACTGAAAGGTGTCGACAAGGTCGCGTGCCTGTTCGGTCTCAGCGGTTCGGTTCTGATCAGTCATTAGATACCTCGACAGAAAGTATCTTCGTAAAAAGATACTAGGGATCAAAAAGAGTGGGATATACAAAATTACCCCACTGTTATTTCACAAAGCAAATAGTTTAAATGAACCTATTTGCGTTGCTGTTGTCGTGATTAAATGGCAAGCAATATCTGTGCCAAATTGAATAAATGAAGAACGTTCTCTGGCGATTTTGATTGTTCCCCCTTGTTTATAGATCGATTAAAAATCGAAACAAATCGCATCCCATATACGCGAAAAGAAACCGCCGAGTCCGGGAGCGATATGGACTTGGCGGCTTGGAGGGGAACTAGAGTGTCAGATTGCAGTTCGCTCGTCAGGCACCGGGGCGTTCAAAGACGAATTTTCCGTCCACCATCGTGGCATCGATCTTCGTGGAGCGCAGTTCAAGCGGGTCCATCTCAAAGATATTCTTCGAGAGCACCACAAGATCGGCGTAAAAACCGGGCTTGAGACGTCCTTTGACGCCTTCTTCAAATTCGGCGTACGCTGATTCAGCCGTGTAGGCATCAACGGCGTCATAGATGTCGACGCACTCTTCAGGATGCCAGCCGCCTTCGGGCTGACCGTCAAGACGGCGCCGCGTCACGGCGCAGTAAAGATTGTCGATCGGGTTCATATCCTCAATCGGCGAGTCCGTGCCGAAACTCATATGAATGCCGAGTTTCTTCATCGTGCCGAAAGCATAGGACGTAGAGGCCAGTGCTGCGCCGACGCGGGCGTCGACGATCTTCGTGTCGTAGTGCAGAAAGATGGGCTGCACCGCGGCCAGGATGTCGTTCTTCGTGAAGCGTTCAACGAGAGGAATGTCGGTAATCTGCACGTGATTGACGGACAGACGATAGGGATTCTTGCCCTCGGTGCAGACGGCGTCATAGGCATTGAGCACGCGTTCAATTGCCGCGTCGCCGATCGCATGAATGATCACCGAACACTTGTGGTCAACGGCTTCGTTCACCAAGCCCTGAAGCTCATCCACAGTGAGTGTGGCGATGCCGCAGGTCGAAGGATCATCATGGTAGGGGCTGCGCATCAGTGCAGTGCGTGCGCCAAGACTGCCGTCAACGAAGAGCTTCAAAGGTCCGAAGCGGTTCATGGGCGAGCCTTGACCGGTAACATGGCCGGCCGCAAGGAATTCGCGGTATTCGTCAAGGTTTTGGAAGCTCGACTGATGATAGACGCGCGTGATGGGATGATCCGCTTCAACGCGGTTGTACGCTTCAAGCACGGTGGGCCAGCTCCCCGAGCGCAGATCGCAGGTCTGCACTGAAGTGACGCCGGATTCTGCAGCATGCTTCATGGCAGCACGAATAAGGTGCACATTTTGTTCAACCGTGCGGTTGCGGAAAAGCGCGGTAAGTTTGGCCCGGGCGTTTTCCGTGAAAACGCCGTTCAAATGGCCGTCCGCATCACGTTCTGCCGATCCTCCTTCAGGAGGCACAAAGGTGTCGTCAATGCCGGCAAGCGCCAGAGCAGCTGAATTGGCGGTGAGCAGATGCCCGCAGGCACGCTCAAAAATGAGCGGATACTCTGTCGAAATATCGTCGAGATCAGCACGCGTCAGGAGACGGTTTTCATCGGTGAAATAGTCCTGATTCCAGCCCATGCCGTGGAGTACTGCGCCGGCAGCCGGCTGATGCTTGGCAATGTATTCACGGGCGATGCGCTTCACATCGGCAATGCCGGATGCATTCTGCAGACGAATGTCAGTGAGTGCAATGCCCGTGTTGAGCAGATGTTGGTGCGAATCATTGAAGCCGGGAACAACCAAACGACCGCGGGCGTCGTAGATTTGAGCGTCAGCAGGCGCCTGAGCCGCAACAGATTCATTCGATCCGACGGCGCGGATAATGCCGTCAACGCTGAGGAGCGCCTCTTCAAAGTGTCCGCGGTCGACATAGACGCGGGCGTTGCGGATGAGTACAGAAGACATAAGGTCAAGTCTCCAAATGCAGAAACGGTTGCCGGTCTTTTCGAAGAAAGGGTGCTGCCTTCCTTCGGCAAGGACCGGTTGATTGCAAAACACTATTGAAGGTTCTTCTTGGCGCGTTCAAGCGCATCGTGGCGGCGACGGAAGAGCAATTCGTAGATCACCAGACCAATCAAAGGAACGATCAGGCCGAGGGCGGCTGTGACCGGATCCTGCCAGATCGTATTGACGATCAGCGACAGCATGAAAATCAGTACGAGGATGATCGAGAACGGATAGAGCCAGACCTTGTAAGGACGTTCGAGCGTCGGGTACTTGCGGCGCAGGACGATGACCGAAAGGAAGGTAAGACCGTGGAAGATCAGGCCGCAGATAGCCACAAGACTCGTGAGTTCGGAAAGCGACCGGGAGCAAACGAGAATCATGGCCATCACCATGCTGGCGATCTGCGCGTTGATCGGCGTGCGGTAGGTCGGGTGGAGCTTGCCCAAGAATTCAAAGAGTGCGCCGTCACGAGCCATCGCGTAGTACATGCGCGGAAAGACCATGATGCAGCCGTTGAGGGAATTGAAGATCGCGAGCATCATGGCGGCGCCGACAATCACCATGCCCCAGGTGCCAAAGAGCGTATCGGCCGCAACCGTACCGAGGTAAAAGTTGCGTTCCGAAATCATCTTCTGGATGAGATCGTAGGGGACAACCTTGTAGACGGCAAAGTTAAAGAGGACGTAGAGAACCGCAACCCCAATGATTGAACCGATCAGCGCGAGCGGAATATTGCGCTTGGGTTCCTTGATTTCTTCGGCAATGGTGTTGAGGTTGGTCCAGCCTTCATAGGCCCAAAGCGTGGCGAGCACCGCAAAGGCCATCATGCTGAGAATCGTTCCGATGGAAGGCGTTTCTACGCCTTCGGGGAAGCTGAACCAATTGGGCGACTCATTGCCCATGGCCAGACCGCAGATGATGATGAGGGCGATCGGGAGGAGCTTAAGCACCATGAAGATGTTCTGCACCATCGAACCCTGACGAATGCCGCGGATGTTGATGAGCGTGAGGAGCAGAATGGAGCCGAGAGCGATGGCTTTTTGCGCGAGCTCTCCCATGGGCACCATGCTTGAGATGGCGGCAGCAAAGGCGAGAGCCAGTGCGGAGATGGAACCCGCTGACGACAGGAAGAAGTTCGTGATGCCGCACATGAAGGCCACACGTTCGCCGTAGGCTTCGCGCAGGTACACGTAGTAGCCGCCTGCCTTGGGCATCATGGCGCCGAGCTCCGCAAAGCAGATGCCCGAAAGGAGGGTAATCAAGCCGCCGACGGCCCATACGAGAAGCGCCAGACCGAGATTGCCGCCCGAGCGTTCGAGGACGATGCCGCCGATATAAAAGATGCCTGAGCCGATCATGATGCCGGCAAGGACGGAAATGCCGCCGAAAAGACCAACCTCGCGGCGCAGACCGATGGTTTCGGTCGAGCCGCCGGAAGCGGCGGAGGGTGTTGAGGAAGCTGCCATGATTTTTTTGTAGTGACGGATTGTTGGGGAGGGTCGAAACTGAAAAAGGCTGCGCCGCAATCGTGCGGGAGCAGCCTTCAGATCTGTAATCCGTTTGTTGCGGCGCCGCTCTTTGATAAACGCCGTACTCTGCGCGGCGTCCGTGAAAGATCGGGCGCGCGGAGACGGAAGCCGTTCATGAAGAAGCTTCGCCGCCGATAGCGCCTCCGAACGTCTGACAATGCAGCGTTCGGGAGTCATCGTCGTCTTTCGGCGATGACCAACTGACCGTCCATGCCTAGCCGGTCGTTTCGGCAGTTTGACCTTGCGACGCTCTTCCTATTTTTGGGTGCCCCCGTCGAGCGGCGTTCATTCGCACTGCGCCTCTATTCAGCATGAGTAAAAAATTACCC
>PPYF01472073.1_pt1 | contig 12644 bp, 10 predicted proteins | sample 1559871 | NCBI WGS metagenome assembly PPYF01 (sample SAMN08240021, study PRJNA423297) | Human gut metagenome, whole genome shotgun sequencing project. | reverse complement strand
CTATCCGCCCGAACATCGAATTCGACGACTTCACGAAACTGGATATCCGTGTAGGTACCATTCTTGAATGTCAGAAAGTGCCGAAAGCGGATAAATTGCTTCAATTCAAAATCGACGACGGACTGGAAACACGTACTATCGTATCGGGTATTGCCAAGCATTATCAACCGGAAGAACTGGTAGGCAAACAGGTTTGCTTCATCGCCAACCTTGCTCCACGCAAACTGAAAGGCATCGTCAGCGAAGGCATGATTCTAAGTGCCGAAAACAACGACGGCAGTCTGGCAGTTATCATGCCGGGACGTGAGGTGAAGCCGGGCAGCGAAGTAAAATAATAAAACTTAAATAGGGAATACATGAAAAGCTATCATTGCGCATAGCCTTTTCATGTATTCTTTGCAAATAACATGAGCGAGAATCAGTCACTAAAAGAAAAGACAGCCAAAGGACTATTTTGGGGAGGATTCAGCAACGGCATACAGCAGTTGTTAAACCTGCTTTTCGGAATATTCCTCGCACGGTTGCTCACTCCGGCAGACTATGGAATGGTGGGAATGTTGGCTATCTTCTCCCTCATTGCCAGTTCGATACAGGAGAGCGGTTTCACAGCCGCCCTTGTCAACAAGAAGGAAGTGACACATAACGATTACAATGCTGTCTTCTGGTTCAATGCAGCCATCAGCTTATCCTTGTATCTGCTGTTATTCCTGTGCGCACCGCTCATTGCCGATTTTTACCATACTCCCGAACTGACACCGCTGGCACGTTATTCCTTCATCGGATTCTTCATAGCCAGCCTGGGAATATCCCACAGTGCCTATCTTCTGCGAAACCTGATGGTGAAACAGCGGGCCCTGTCTTCCGTTATCGGGCTTACCGTATCCGGAATCACCGGAGTCACTCTTGCCTACTTCGGTTTCTCTTATTGGGGTATTGCCACGCAAAGCATCGTTTATGTAGCCGTCAACACAGCCTGTTACTGGCATTTCACCCGTTGGCGACCGAGCTTGCAATTCAATTTCACCCCGATTAAGGAAATGTTCGGATTCAGCGGAAAGCTATTGGTAACCAATGTATTCAATCACATCAACAACAACCTGTTCTCTGTGATACTGGGTAAGTTCTACACCGAAAAGGAAGTAGGATATTACAACCAGGCCAATAAATGGTGTGGCATGGGACAGCTCTTTATATCTGGCATGATAAACGGAGTGGCGCAACCGGTACTCACCAAAGTGTCGGACGACCTTGAACGGCAAAAACGGGTATTCCGCAAAATGCTGCGTTTCACCGCTTTCGTCTCGTTTCCCGCCATGCTCGGACTGGGAATCGTATCAGAAGAACTGATTACCATCACCATCACCGACAAGTGGTATTCCAGCATATCCATCATGCAGATTCTGTGTATCAGCGGAGCCTTCACTCCCGTCGCATACCTCTATCAACAACTCATCATCAGCAAAGGAAAATCCCGCATCTATATGTGGAACACCATAGCGCTCGGCATTATTCTACTGTCAGGCGTTCTGTTAGTCCATTCACACGGGATCTATGCCATGCTCGCCGTCTATGTATCCACCAATATACTGTGGCTACTGACGTGGCACTACTTCGTATGGCAAGAAATCGGACTAAAGCTACGCCATGCACTGATAGACATACTTCCATACGCTGTCATTGCCACCACCGTCATGGTAATCACCTATTACTCCACCCGTTCCATCGAGAATATTTATCTCCGCCTGGCAAGCAAGATAGTGCTCGCAGCAGCACTCTACGTAGCCGCCATGTGGGGCAGCCGTTCGGTCACCTTTAAAGAAAGCATCCAGTATTTCATCAAAAAGAAGCCACATGAACCCTAATGATCTTGCCACTAAATACCGCCTTCTGAACAGTTCTTTCAAAAAGACGATGATCTATCACATAGGTATAGACGCCGGATTCTTTACCGAATACACCTATATGCTCCATGCAATGCTCTATTGCCTGCAACACAAAATACAGTTCAAGCTTTACTCCGACGACGCCAACTTCGGATGGGAAAAGGGTTGGGAAGACTGTTTCGCACCTTTCTGCGAGCAAGTGCACGAACCGTTTCACCACACCTACAACACCCATCGCCTGCCTTCATGGCAAGCATTGATGCAAGACAAAAAACTATCTAAAACGAAGTTACTGAAATGGAAACTGAAAGTAACCTGCAAGAACATCATCGGAAAAGCCCTTGCTTTCTTCACGTATGGTAAACCGATCCGACTCAACTTCCAAGTGACGTTCAACCCCAACCAGCATTTCCATATCCCTGAACTGGGAATAGACGGTGACTACCTCCACACCTTCCAAAAGCTGACGGAAATCACCTGGAAACTCAACGACACCACCACACAGGAATGTCGCCAATTTGCCGCCACCCTGCAACTTCCGCCTCAATACGCAGGATGCCAAATACGCGGAGGAGACAAGATAACCGAAACCAACCTGCTGCCGCCGGAACACTACATACGCCTCATCAAAGAAAAAACAGCCATCCGCGACGTCTTTGTATTGACCGACGACTACCGTCTCTTCGAGCAAGTGCAAACCCTTGCCCCGGACATACACTGGTACACCCTTTGCAGCCCCAACGAGCAGGGATACGTCAACAGCGCCTTCACGCAGACCACCAAAGAGCTGAAACAGAAACAAATGGCACGTTTCCTCTGCTCGATACAGCTATTGATGGATGCTTCCGTCTTTATAGGAAGTATCACCACCGGTCCCAGCCTGTTCCTGTTGAAGAAGTTCTATCCGGAGATCCATCCGGCAGACTGTCTGCTCAAGGATTTCCCACAGGCATCCGTCCTCCCCATTTCGGGACGCGGGCGAGTGGCGACCGAATTTATCCGCGGGCATTAAACAAAATTTCAACAGAGTCTTACCTTTTAGAAGCAATTAATTACTATTTTTGCATCATATCATAACAGTAGTTCATACAAAAAATGAAAAGGAACATAGCTATTATACTGGCAGGCGGAGTAGGCAGCCGATTGGGCCTATCAACGCCTAAACAATTTTTCAAAGTAGCGGGCAAAATGGTAGTGGAACATACCATCGACGTATTCGAAAGTAATCCGCACATAGACGAAATAGCCATTGTCTCCAACCCTTTCTATATCTCCGACATCGAATCCATCATTATCAAGAATGGATGGAAGAAAGTAAAGAAAATACTAAAAGGGGGAGAAGAAAGATACCATTCCAGCCTTTCTGCGATCAATGCCTACGAAGGAGAAGATGTTAACTTAATCTTCCATGACGCTGTACGTCCTTTGGTTAGTCAGCGGATTATTAACGACGTTATTGAAGCGTTGAAGACTTATAAAGCCATTGATGTGGCAATGCCTGCCACAGATACCATTATTGAAACCGAAGGAGATTTCATTCGGAGCATCCCCGACCGCAGCAAGTTGAAGCGCGGGCAGACTCCACAAGCATTCCATATAGAAAGCATCCGCCGGGCATACGAAATTGCTCTGGAAGATCCGTACTTCAAAGTAACTGACGACTGTGGCGTGGTAGTAAAATATTTGCCTGAAGAGCCCGTGTATGTCGTAACGGGAGAAGAAAGCAATATGAAACTGACCTACAAGGAAGATACTTATTTGTTGGACAAGTTTTTCCAACTCCGCAAAAGCGAACTAAGCAATCTCCCTCGCGAAGAGTCCCAACTAAACAATAAGGTAGCAGTCGTCTTCGGTGGAAGCTATGGCATCGGAGCTGACATTGCCCGCATTCTACAAGAGAAAGGCTCCCAAGTATTCTGCTTTTCACGAAAAATGAACGGTACGGATGTAGGATGCAAAGAACAAGTGGCAAACGCACTCAAAAACGTATACCAACAAACGCAACGGATAGACTACATCATCAATACTGCCGGCATACTGAATAAAGAACCTTTGGTCAGCAGCGACTATCAGACTATCAGTAACGCAGTGAACACCAATTATATGGGAACAATCAATGTAGCACTCGAAGCCTATCCTTACCTGAAAGAGAGTAAGGGAAAACTGATATTTTTCACTTCCAGTTCTTACACTAGAGGCAGGGCTTTCTACAGCATCTATTCGTCTACAAAAGCTGCGATTGTGAATTTCGTACAAGCCATCGCACAAGAGTGGGAATCGTTTGGTATCAGCGTTAACTGCATCAATCCCGAACGTACCAAAACTCCGATGCGCGTTCACAACTTCGGTACCGAACCTGAAGGCAGCCTGCTCTCTTCCGAGAAAGTGGCAATGGCTACCGTGCAGTCACTACTCACCGAATTTACCGGCCAAGTTATCGACATTAAAAGAAACGAGTTATGAGCAACCCATATCTATCCTCTTATGTAGCACAAAATCTGCGTACTTGTCAGCTGAAACAACTTGCGATACTTGAAGAGGTAGACCGCATTTGCCGAAAGCATAAAATCAACTACTGGCTGGATGGCGGCACACTTCTCGGAGCAGTACGCCATGGCGGTTTTATACCGTGGGATGACGATATTGATTTAGGAATGCTCCTGCCCGATCTACAGAGATTTATCAAAATAGCTCCCGGTGAACTTTCCGAATCTTTATTCTTACAAACTCCTGAAAGCGATCCGCTGAACAAAGAACCTATCATCAAGATACGTGACCTGAATTCGCTCTATATAGAAGCCGGAGACACTTTCGACGTCCATTACGAAAAAGGACTTTTTCTGGACATCTTTCCGTTTATTCCTTATCCAAGTGTTCCCCGGTCATGGGTGAAGAAATTGTGCAAAGGTATATCCACCAGCTACTCCATCTTGCATGCGCGGCATTATTACAGTATGCGTTCGTTCGCCGAATTTTTCTACTTTGGTGCCAAGAATATAGCGTACAGGAGTATTTGGAATATTCTATGTTTAGTAGACGTCCCGGTACTTATCCTGTTCTTCAACCGCCCGCAACAGTTGTCGCAAGTGTTCGAGCAAGTGAAGAAAGCACGTCCGTCCCGGCTCTTCCTCTATCAGGACGGAGCACGAAACGAGCGCGATTTGCCCGGAATAGAAGCCTGCCGTGAAATCGTATCACAGATAGACTGGGAATGCGAAGTAGAACGCCTTTATCAGGAAAAGAATTTCGGCTGTGACCCTTCAGAATACATTTCGCAGAAATGGGCCTTCTCCAAAGTCGACAAATGCATCGTATTGGAAGACGACGATGTGCCCTCCGTCTCCTTTTTCCAATTCTGCAAGGAGATGCTGGATAAATACGAACACGACACCCGCATCAGCATGATTGCCGGATTCAACCCCGAAGAAATCACCCAGGATATGCCATCCGACTATTTCTTCGCCACCACCTTTTCCATCTGGGGATGGGCGAGCTGGAAACGGGTAATCGACCAATGGGACGAGTTTTACAGTTTCCTGGACGACTCCTTCAATATGCAACAACTGGAGCAACTCATCAAGGAACGCAAATTCCGGAGCGACTTTATCTATATGTGCCAGCGTCACCGGGAACAGCAGAAAGCCTTTTATGAAACCATCTTCCACGCCTCTATCCTGTTCAACTCCGGACTAAGCATCGTGCCTACCCGCAACATGATAAACAACCTCGGAGCAACGGCAGATTCCACCCATTTTGCCGGCTCGGTCCACACCCTGCCCAAGGGCTATCGCCGCATCTTCACCATGAAGCGTTACGAGGTGGACTTTCCGCTGCGGCATCCCCGCTACGTCATTGAAAACGTTGCCTACAAAGAGAAGGTTTACCGCATCATGGGCTGGGATCATCCATGGATCAAGATAGGGCGTTCGTTCGAAGAACTGTTCCTCAACCTGAAATACGGTAATTTCTCCATCATTACGAAAGCTGTCAAAAACCGAATAAACAAATGGCTGAAAAGAAACAAGCACCACTAAATACGTTGCTTACTATTTATTTTTACCATACCCGTCTCACACGGGAAAGTTACGAGGAATGGAAAGAATATAAATTCCCCGGACATATTTTATACGGACTTCCTCTGCTCGAAAATTACGGAATACATTCCGTAATGCACAAATGCAAATACTTCTCCGGCCGCCTGAAACTCATGTTTTACGCCACCAAAGAGATTCTCTTCTGCAAGGAAAAATACGACGTGCTCTATGCCACCTCTTTCCGGGGGATAGAACCCGTCATCTTCCTCCGTGCACTGGGGCTGTACCGCAAACCCATCGTCATCTGGCATCACACGGCCGTCGTCACCAACCCCAAACCGTGGCGCGAACAGATCTCCCGCCTTTTCTACAAAGGCATCGACCAAATGTTCCTGTTCAGCCGGAAACTGATTCAGGACTCGCAGAAAACCCGAAAAGCTCCATCCCACAAACTGAAACTGATACATTGGGGCCCGGACCTTCCTTTCTACGACCATCTGCTGGCAGAAATGCCCGACCGGAAGCCCGAAGGATTTATCTCCACCGGCAAAGAGAACCGGGACGTGGACACCTTGCTCCAGTCTTTCTCCGCAACCAACGAGGAATTGGATCTGTACATTGCCGTCTCATGCGGCAACATCAACTATAAAAAGATACTCGACCGCTATTCAGTGCCCGACTCCATCCACATCCACTATACCGACGGAGTGATTCCCTATGAACTGGGAAAACTGGTAGCCCGCAAAAGCTGCATCGTCATCTGCTGTCTGGACTTCCCCTACACCGTAGGACTGACCACTCTTGTGGAAGCATTCGCCCTCGGCATCCCCGTCATCTGCTCACGCAACCCCAACTTCGAAATCGACATCGACAAGGAAGAAATCGGCATTACCGTAGAATATAACGATGTACAAGGCTGGATAGACGCTATCCGCTACATCGCCGACCATCCCGAAGAGGCACGACGCATGGGAGAGAATGCACGCAAACTGGCAGAAGAACGCTTCAACCTCGAAATCTTTTCGCGCGAAATAGCAGAAAGCTTGTTGGAAATATCAAACATTTCCTCTAAAAACCGTACATTTGCATAAACTTTTGCCCATGAGAGTCCTGATAATAAATACATCTGAACGAATAGGAGGAGCGGCCATTGCAGCAAGCCGGTTGATGGAGTCACTGAAAAACAACGGTATCAAAGCCAAAATGCTGGTGCGTGACAAGCAGACCGACCAAATCAGTGTGGTCCGCTTAAAAAGTAACTGGTTGCAAGTGTGGAAGTTCATGTGGGAACGGATCGTTATCTGGAGTGCCAATCGTTTCCGCCGATACCATCTGTTCGACGTTGACATTGCCAACACAGGTACAGACATCACCTCACTCCCGGAATTTCGCCAAGCCGACGTGATCCATCTGCATTGGGTCAACCAAGGAATGCTCTCGCTGAAAGATATACGGAAAATACTCACTTCCGGCAAACCTGTGGTATGGACCATGCACGATATGTGGCCATGTACCGGTATCTGCCACTACGCACGGGAGTGTAAAAACTATCAGCAAGAGTGCCACGACTGCCCTTACATCTACAAAGGCGGTGGCCGGAAAGATTTATCTTACCGCACTTTCCGCAAAAAACAAAAGTTATACAGCTACGCTCCCATCCATTTCGTCACGTGCAGTCACTGGCTGAAGGAACAAGCACAGACCAGCGCATTGTTTGAAGGAAAAAGCGTCACCAATATTCCGAACGCTATTAATACCAACCTGTTCAAACCCATGAACAAAAAAGAAGCACGTGCCAAATTCATGCTGCCGGAAGGTAAGAAACTGGTTCTGTTCGGCTCGTTAAAGATCACCGACAAACGAAAAGGAGTCGACTATCTCATTGAAGCCTGCAAACTGCTGGCAGAAAAGCATCCGGAATGGAAAGAGTCACTGGGGGTAGTCGTATTCGGCAACCAGTCACAGCAATTGCAGGAGCAGCTTCCTTTCCATGTCTACCCGCTCCCCTATATCAAGAATGAGCATGAGATAGTAAATATCTACAATGCCGTAGACCTTTTCGCCATCCCGTCTCTGGAAGAGAATCTTCCTAACATGATTATGGAAGCAATGGCCTGCGGAGTACCCTGTGTCGGCTTTAATGTAGGAGGTATCCCCGAAATGATCGACCATCTGCACAACGGTTACGTGGCACAATACAAATCTTCGGAAGATTTTGCCAACGGCATACATTGGATATTGACGGAACCGGAATACGATGAACTCTCCGCACAAGCCTGCCGCAAGGTCTTGGGTAATTATTCGGAGAGCATCATCGCAAAGAAATATACAGATGTCTACAATAAAATAACGGGGAAATATGCATAGCGTCCATCCTACTCCCAAGTTCTCTATCATTACGGTGACGTACAATGCTGAAAAGGTATTGGAAGACACGATTCAGAGTGTCATTTCACAGACCTATCATCACATAGAATACATCATCGTAGATGGAGCTTCCAAGGATGGAACCCTCTCTATTATCAACCGCTACCGCCCACACATACACACCGTTGTCAGCGAACCGGACAAAGGGCTGTATGACGCCATGAATAAAGGCATCGCCCTTGCCAGCGGCGATTATCTCTGTTTCCTGAACGCGGGCGACTGTTTTCACGAGGACGACACACTGCAACAAATGGTGCATACCATCAACGGCAGCGAACTGCCCGATGTGCTTTACGGAGAAACCGCTATCGTAGACCAGGACAGGCATTTCCTGCGGATGCGCAGATTGTCCGCTCCCGAAACGCTTACCTGGAAAAGTTTCAAACAGGGTATGTTAGTCTGCCATCAGGCATTCTTTCCCCGTCATACGCTGGTAGAGCCCTACAACTTGAAATATCGTTTTTCTGCCGATTTCGACTGGTGCATCCGTATTATGAAGAAAGCGCGCACCTTACACAATACCCATCTGACGATTATCGATTATCTGGATGAAGGAATGACTACCCGCAATCAGAAAGCCTCCCTGAAAGAGAGATTTCGCATCATGGCGAAGCACTACGGGTTGATTGGCACCGTAGCACATCATGTATGGTTTGTGATCCGTGCGGTGATTCACCGGTAAAGCTGGTTCTCTTTAAAATGTTGCAGGCAGCGCAAGCAACTGGTACATCAGCGTACGTGCCATACGTATCTGCCCCTTTGTACTAGGATGTAAACGGTCATATCCTGCATCGTAGAAGTAAATCAGTTGTTCTTCCACCATCGGGTTCAGTCCGGTTACCGCATTAAAATCAATTACGGGCACTCCCCACACATTACCGGCTTCCTTGACGGCCTGCACGTAGGCATCCACATATTCACCACAACTATTCTGATAGTTTTCATCCGGTTGCACGTTCTTCTCTCCAAAATCCGCCAGTGAGCGGTGCAACGGGGTTAATAGTACAATCTGCTTATCCGGAAACAGTTGTTTCAGCCTGTGGATTCCGATGTTGATACGTCCTTTATACGTGTTTCCATCCATTATAGGCGTACGTTTCTTGCGGGTTTCCAGCTTTTTGACCTGTCCGCGGGCTGCCATCACCTGTTCTTCTGTTTCCGTAAACCACTCTCCGATAGGCACACCGTCATTAAAATCATTCGTACCCATCAGAATCAAGATAGCATCCACTTCTCCACCGTGTTCCTGCTTCAGTTTCTCGGCCTGACGGGGCACATCATTCCATTGTCTGCCGCTGATACCATATACATAAGGAGTAATCCCCAGCCATTCCTGCAGAAAATCCCAGTATTTCTTTATTTTGTCACCATAGCAGTTGGGATCTGTAATAGAGTCTCCCAAATATCCCACTCTTTTTCCTTGCCATGGATGCCGGACAGCTCCATTATTCGTTTCAGCAGAGTTTGCAACTTTAGATGTTTGATTCTGTCCGCACAGAAAAGAGGAACAGAAAAACAGAATGGTACATGCGAGTAATAATTTGCTTTTCATCGGTATTATACATTAAATGAGAGATTTGTATCTATTCCATAAGGATTCCGTTCTGTAAATAATCTGTAAGCCTTCCTCTCATTACAGATTATCCCTTATGTTTTCTGACATATTCTTGTCAGAGTTATTTTCTATATCTAAATTTTAAACTATTTGTATGGTCAAATGGTCACAAGCATCGTCACATGCTTTCATTTACCGTACTGCTAAAACATTAAAAAACAATGAGTAACGAATTAAAAACAATCCACGAATTCGATTTTACACTGATATGTAATTACTTCAAAGGACTAAAACGTCAAGGTCCGGGAAGCCCTGAAGTCACACAAAAAGCCTTAAGTTTCACCAACGAACTGTCTGACAATGCCAGAATAGCCGATATTGGCTGTGGCACAGGCGGGCAGACAATGGCATTGGCCAACTATACGAAAGGGCAAATTACAGGCATCGATCTTTTCCCCGACTTCATCGAAATATTCAACAGAAATGCAATAGAAGCCCATTGCGAAGACAGAGTAAAAGGCATTGTCGGTTCTATGGACGCTTTGCCGTTTCAAGAGGAAGAACTCGATCTGATCTGGTCCGAAGGAGCTATCTATAATATAGGATTCGAACGCGGCATGAATGAATGGAACAAGTTCCTGAAAAAGAACGGGTTCATCGCTGTAACGGAAGCATCCTGGTTCACCCCGGAACGCCCCTCCGAAATAGACGACTTCTGGATGGCTAATTACCCGGAAATAGATACGATTCCGAGAAAAATAGCACAAATGGAGAAAGCCGGATATATCCCGACAGCCCATTTCATCTTACCGGAAAATTGCTGGACCGAGCATTTCTATGCTCCCCAATTCCCGGTTCAGGAAGCTTTTCTGAAGGAATATGCAGGAAATGAAGCTGCCGCAGACCTCATCGCCGGTCAACGACATGAAGAGAGCCTATATAATAAGTATAAGGAATACTACGGCTATGTATTCTATATAGGACAAAAAAGATAATTGACTATCTGCCGGAGAAGTTAGCAAGATAGGATAACTCTCCGGCATTTATTATCCTTTATTTTGCAGAAGATATGGAAACGAAAGATATAAATAAGGAAGAATATCAGTTACGGATCAACAAAGTGACCGACTATATCCATCAAAACATTGACCAGCCGTTATCATTACAGAAAATGGCGGGTATCGCATGCTTTTCTCCTTTCCACTTCCATCGCGTATTTACAATCCTGACCGGCGAAACGCCTACGGATTATATCAAACGCACCCGGATTGAAAAAGCAGCCCTATTATTAAAACAAAACAAGGAACTTTCCGCCACCGAAATTGCCGCCCTTTGCGGCTTTAGCAGCCTTTCGCTGTTAAGTCGCAATTTCAGGCTGCATTTCAGTATGACGATCCGGGAGTTCCGCTCACTAAAATAAAACGCTAAAGAATATGGAAAAAGAAAATAAGATTCTGATTTTTCGAACTTCTATCACCAAAAGATGTGACATCAAACGCATAGGAAAACTTTTGGCAGAGTTCCCTCAAATAGACAAATGGAATGTGGACTTTATCTACCGGTTTCGGATCAATCAGATACACCTCTGCTCCTCTCGGTACATAATGAAGCAGCCCCGCCGCAGGATATACATTAAGCGATGTACCGATAATGACGAAAATATCCGCTTTCTCCACATAGCGGATAGCTGTTTCAATTTCCGGCACAGCTTCTCCAAACCATACAATGAAAGGTCGTAATTGAGTGCCGTCACCGGCCTTGTCTCCCATCTTCACTTCATATTCTTCCGGTTTCAGCTCTTTTATAAATTGAGGATTATATGGATCTCTACTAGAACATACTTTTGTCAGTTCGCCATGCAGATGAATAATGTGGCTGCTTCCGGCGCGTTCATGCAGATTATCTACATTCTGCGTCACCACCGTTACATGGAAACTTTTCTCCAGTTCCGCCAACAACTCATGTCCACGGTTCGGTTTCACCTCCAACAACTGTTTCCGGCGTTCATTATAGAAATTAATCACCAGAGCCGGGTCCCGCTGATAACCTTCAGGAGTAGCCACCTGCTCCACAGGATATTTATCCCACAAACCGCCCGCATCCCGAAATGTACTAATCCCGCTCTCGGCACTCATACCGGCACCCGTCAAAACTACCAGATTTTTCATTACTATTCCTCCTTCTTTTTTAATAGCCACACAAATGTAATCAGAATCATCGAATAAAAGAAGACTTTCTTACGCTTAATCTAATCCGGTTTATGCAGAACTTTAAGATGAAAGATATAGGTAGTTAACATCAAACATACTAATATTTATTCGTCTGACTATAGTTAAACTTTCATCTGACTGTAGTTATTCTTTCATCTAACTATAGTCAGACGAAAAGAAAACTATAGTTAGACGATTAATTATCTGCATAAACTAACCTAAACAATAAGAATAAGCAGATTAAATCCCGCTAACAAAAGAACTAATTCTTTAAAGAAAAGCGATTAACTTTCGCAGATATAAGAATTTTTAAATAGCAAATGCTAAATCATTCAAATAAAACACGTACTTTTGCGTTTCATAAATTTACAATTGATTGAAAGCTAAAACCATGAAGGTGATACATTTCAATCGCCAACAAAAAACATTATATGGATAAATTCAGTTACTCTATTGGCCTCGGAATTGGTCAAAACTTATCAAGCATGGGAATCGGAAACCTTGCGGTAGATGATTTCGCACAAGCAATCAAAGA
>PPYF01268748.1_pt1 | contig 12645 bp, 10 predicted proteins | sample 1559871 | NCBI WGS metagenome assembly PPYF01 (sample SAMN08240021, study PRJNA423297) | Human gut metagenome, whole genome shotgun sequencing project. | reverse complement strand
TAACCAAAAGCCTTTGTTCTTAGAATTTTCAGGGTTTTACATACTGTTCAGTTTTCAAGGTTCTTTGTTGTTGTCTCATTGACAGCTCATTTATATTACCACAAGCAGTTGTCTTTGTCAACAACTTTTTTTATTTTATTTTTCGCAACTGAGTTTTCGCTCAACAGCTTGAATATCATATCATAGGCAGTTGTCTTTGTCAACTGTTTTTTCTTAATTTTCAAAACATTTTCGCAAATAAGAAAACCTGTGATATTTGATTTTCCCTGCATATGCAGACCAACGTCAAAACACGTTGGAGTTAAAGTTTACCATTTCAGCATTAACTTGTCAAGGGATTTTCACTTGTTTTTTCGCTGACATATTCCATACAGAATCATTGCGCATCCTCGCGGAGCGTTTATCTCAGCCGAAGACCCAACTCCCACTGAGACAAATTTGCTATTACTCGCCACCTAAAGAGGTGGGAGTCTTCTCGACTGAAATAAAAAATTTGGCACACCTAACTCATCACTAAGTAGCGAGAATGCGGTGTGCCGTTTTTCAATATCACAGTTTTTCTCTGTAAGCTTTTAAATAATCCGTTTCACAACACCCATCAGGATGCTTCCAAGCATATTGTGGTCATACAGCCAGGTCAGCCAGATATTGCTTTCTATCTGGTTCAGGAAAAGTTCACCAATCGCCGTTGCCGAGAATAGTGTAATAAGCAGTGCTGCAATCCAGACGAAAAAGATCCCTTCCGCACCCCCCAGCACGGCACCTGCCAGACGGTTCAGCCCCGATATGATCGGCAGCCGGGAGACCACATTGAGCGATACGGACAGAACACGCAATCCGCCGAACACGGCTGCAAACAGCAGAAAAAAACTTATAATATTGATCAGGCTGTTTGCCAGATAACGGCTGACGTAGTGGGTAAAGCTGCTTACACCCAGCGCCTCGTAAACTTCGCTGTTATTATTCTCCAGAAGCGCATCCTTTAACTGTTCCGGAAGCTCCATTTCTTCAATAATACTGCGCTGTACGGATGGCGGCGCCGCGTCAGCTGCCTCATTTTCCGCCTCATCGTCCTTTTGGATAAATTTCGTCACGCTGTCCTCCACCGCCTGATAGACCACCTCATTGCTACGAAGCAGATTCGCGACAGACGGCGCACCAAAATGAACCACCCCCAGCGACAGCACCAGGGAAACGGCCGAGACTGCCAGGCGGACGAATCCGCGGTAATGCCCGTACAGTACCATGGAAACCAGATAGACTGCCACCACCACGAACAGCCAGTTTTCTTTTATATAAGCACCCATTGTCTGATCGCCTCCGCTACGCCCTCTTCCTGGTTCGAAGCGGCAATCCGGTCTGCGCGTTCCTTTAAAAATGGTGCGCCATTTTCCATCGCCACGCCGATTCCTGCTGCCTCCAGCATGGGCCAGTCGTTTTCGCCGTCTCCAAATGCCATCGTCTCCTCCGCTTCAATTCCCAGATACTGACAGAGATTCCGCAGCCCGCTCCCCTTTGTGATGCCCGCCGCGTTGAGTTCCAGATTCCACGGAAGCGAGGAGGTCACCAGAACCTCCGGCATCGCTTCCAGCTTTGCCCGGACTGCCTGCTTGCTCTCCCGGTCCTTAAAATTTAAATTCATCTTCTGCACCGGGCATTTTTTCTCCCGCAGATACTCCACCATGTCAGTAACTGCCCGGCGCGTCGCCCGGATATAGGCACATTCACGTTCCGGTATCCCGTATTCTTCCAGCTGTGCCAGCAATCGCGTCTCGCTGACGCCGCCCTCCGATACATACATATCGTAAATAACCGGATGCCGGCGCAGCACCTCAATCACCCGGATCGTCTCTTCCCAGCTCAGGCAGCTTTCCGACACCCAGGTATTTTTCCCGAAATCCCGGACGACCGCCCCATTTGTAAATATGCCATAGTGGACGCCCGGCAGGCTCAAAACCTCCTCTGGCACTGCCGGGAGCGCGCGCCCGGTCGCCGGAACAATCTCAATCCCCCGCTGCGCGCACAGTTCCATCACCTGTCTTGTTTTTTCCGACACGTGCATTTTTTCATTTAACAGTGTCCCATCTAAATCGAGGGCTATTAACCGTGTTCCCATCTTTCTCTCCCGTATCTCTTTTTACTGTCCACTACCAGAAAACGCTGCCGGGAAGCATTCCCCCGCAGCGCTCTCTTTTACTAATTAGTTTTAATTTTAAAATTTCTCGAATTGTTTTGATTAATCAAAGAAATGCTTCTCTTTCAGAATCAGAAGTCCATCCTTATCATATTTCGATGAGAACAGTCCGCTGAAGGATTTCTTCTCCGCCTTATCTGCAGCTTCCTCGATCAAATCTTCGGCACTTGTCTTGGTAAGCGGTTCTCCGTCCTCCTCCATCATCTCAGCGCGCTCGTACAGAGCCAGCATGCTCTTTCCCGAAATACTGCAGTCGATCTCCGATGCATATTTGCAGGCATACTGAACAAACTCCTCAACATCCATATCGCCGGACTTTTTGGACGTTTTCTCTTCCGGCTCATCCTCTGGATAATTGGAATACTCGTCGTCCTCGCGTTCGTCTTTATAGCTGTCTTTGTAATCGTCCTTATAATCATCACGATAGCCGTCACGCGCATAATCATCCTCCGGCTCATACTCGTCCTTCTCGTAGTGATCTTCTTCGTCTTCATACTCCGGCTCGTCATCGCGTCTCGCCTCTTCCTGACGGCGCAGTTCTTCTCTCTGCCGCTCTGCCAGACGGCGATCTTCCTCCGCTTTACGCGCTTCTTCTGCCTCTTTGGCTGCCAGCGCCTGTGCTTCTGCCTTGGCGCGCTCTTCTTCCTCACGGCGGGCTGCTGCTTCCTGCTGTCTGCGTTTTTCCTCCGCCTCTTTTTCTGCCTGACGACGGATCTCCGCTTCACGCTCTGCCTGGCGTTTTCTGGCTGCTTCTGCTTCCTGCTGCGCCTGCTGGCGTTTCAGCTCTTCCTCGCGCGCCTGTGCCAGCTTCGCTGCATCGTCTTTCTGGTTTTCACAGCCGATATACTGAAAACGCTCTGCTAATGCCGGATATGCGCGGTGCATCTGCTCTAAACGTGCCTGCGTATCAATCAGAACAACGACCATACCGGTTTCATCCTGTGTCATCAGTTCTTCCAGCTCTTCCACCGTCAAATCGTCCAGATCGGCTGCATGCTCGACCACCAGATCCTTGCCTGCCAGGCGCTCCGCCACCGATGCGATGCCGCGATGGGAAAGGTTTGCGCCGCTGATCTTGGCAACCGGATGCTTGGTTCCCAGCTCGCGGTGAATCTTTTTCAGGGAATCAAGTGCCATCGCAAGACCGGCTGCCGGATCTTCCGCCTCGATCATCAGATGATTCGATTCCTTGATCTCCTCTTCTTCCTCTTCCGGTTCGAAATCCCAGTCTTCCACTATGGTTTCCTCTTCCTCTTCAAATTCATGAATCGGAGCTTCCTCGCTCTTTTCCTCTGCCTCTGCCGGTTCTAGGTCGCGGAGATTCCTGAAAACACGTGTCTCCCCTTCGGATGCGCCCTCTTCCTCATCGTAAGGCTTGATCTTGGACACTTCTTTTGCCAGCGCTTCTTCCGCCTGTGCTTCATGAAGGCTTGCTACTACATCCTCGTCCAGCGCCGCCTTTTCTACTTTCTCGTCCGCCGGTTTTGTCTCAGCTTTCGGTTTTCCAGCCTTCTCTTCTGGCTCTGCCTGCTCTGGCTGTCCCTCCGGCTCATTCTCCGGTTCGTCGTCCAGCTCTGCCTCCGGCTCATCCGTATCCAGATACTCTCCTTCCGGCTCTGGCTTGCGGTATGTACCGTTCTTGTACTCTTCTTCCACCGCACGCAGCTTCTCTTCGTACTTCTCGCGGTTTTCCACCAGATCCATCTGATATTTCGTCAGCGGCGCATACTGAAGTTTCAGTTCCATTGCCTTGTCCACATATTTGCCAAGACCGAACATCAGCATGATCTTGTCGCAGATCCGCACACAGTCGTCCGCCTGGTTCGCCTGATGATAAAGCTCTGCCAGGTGGTACAGCCATTTCTCATCCAGCTCTTCCTGACAATATCTCTCCAGAGAATTGATCTGCTGCTCTAACGGCGCATCCTTCGCCTCCAGAATCAGGAAACGAAGCAGGTACTGGCGCGGGTCATCGCCGGACAGCTCACAGAACTCCCGGTAATATGCCTCTGCCTCCTGAATATTATTTTCACGCAATGCAAGGTCGGTCAGCTTATATAAAAGCCCCTTTCCAAGCGGCGCTCTCTCATATGCCAGCAATAAAATATCCTTGGCATCCTGATACTCTGCATTTTTCTCATAAATCTGGGAAATCATCGTAAGCAGGCTGGTGCTGCGTACACGACGCCAGTCGATGGTATCGGCGATCTTCATCGCCGTCTCGAAATCTCCCTTGTTAACCAGTTTCTTAATCTGCTCTACCTTGATGTTAAACTCGTATTTATCCATCTTATGCATCTCCTAACTTCCTGCCGCGGCAGAAGTTTTATTGTTACTGTTCACGCATACGTGCCCAGTAACGTTTTATTTGCTCACCGGCTACAGCTCTGTACGCCCATCCAGCGCGCGCAGAAGCGTTACCTCATCAATATATTCCAAGTCGCCCCCGACCGGAACGCCGCTGGCGATTCGCGTCACCCGGATCCCTGTCGGCTTAATCAGCTTGCTCAAATACATCGCGGTCGTCTCGCCCTCCAGGCTTGAGTTGGTTGCGATAATGACCTCACGAACCTCCTCTTTCTGCAGGCGAGTCATCAGCTCCTTGAGCCGGATGTCGCCCGGCCCGATCCCCAGCATCGGGGAGATCGCCCCATGCAGCACATGATAGACCCCGTTGTATTTTCCTGTCTTTTCATATGCCGCCAGATCGCGCGTATTTTCCACCACCATGATCGTCTCATGATCTCGCCGGTCGCTGCTGCAGATCGGGCACAGTTCCTTATCAGTCAATGTGCAGCACTCCTTGCAGTAACGCACATTCTGCTTGGCTTCCAGAATCGCGCCGGACAAGTGCCTGACCTGTTCTTCCGGCATATTGATGATATGAAATGCAAGACGCTGCGCCGATTTACTTCCGATTCCGGGAAGTTTTGACAATTCTTCGATTAGCTTGCTAATCTGACTGCTGTAATAATCCATCGCTTAAAACGGGAATCCGCCTCCCAGACCGCCAAGGCCACCGGTCAACTGGGACATCATCTGGCTGCTGTCCTCTTCCGCCTGACGGAATGCCTCGTTGGTCGCCGCCACGATCAGATCCTCTAACATCTCGATATCATCCGGATCCACTACTTCCTCAGACAGTTTCACGGAAAGAACCTCTTTTTTACCAGATACAGTCACGGTTACAGCGCCGCCGCCTGCGGATGCACTGTACTGCTTCTCCTCCAGCTCTTTCTGCTTCTCTTCCATCTGGCGCTGCATTCTCTGCGCCTGCTTCATTAAATTGTTCATATTGCCCGGCATACCGCCTGGGAAACCGCCACGTTTTGCCATGGTGTCATTCCTCTCTTTCACTTCTTTTTATTTATATTCAGACTGGCTGCCGATTGCAGCCGGTTCTATATATCATATAAACCCACTAATATCATTTATCTGCATTTAATCACAGCTCCTTGCATTACAAAACAAGGCTCATCTTTGGCAAGCTCCACTACACGGAATCATCCTCTTCGACAATCACATCGGTATGGATTGCGTTCTTTAAATCCTCATCACTGACATAAACCGTTCTTTGCGGCACAGCAGATGATTCTAAACGGACTTTAAATTGCAGAGTCTTTTTGTATTTTTCTTGCACTACTTCCTGCAAATTCTTAAGCTCAGGCTCCCGATTGATAATTCCAAACGTATTTTCATCTGTACACACAATGCAAAGGCAGCCTTCGCCCGCCGGTTCTACACTTGTCTTGGGAAGACTGAGTCTAATCGAACCCACAAGCTGGCTCAGGGACGCAATCCGTCCCCATTCTTTCCGCATCAGCATCAGATCTTCGTACTGTGCCGGCGGAAGGGATACCGTCTTCGGCTCAGGCGGCGTTTCCACCACAGCCGTTTTGGAGGATGCCGCCTGCCCCGCTGCCGGTGCAAAGGACGCCAGTTTCTGTAGATTGTCCGGCATTTCCTGCATTTTCTGCTCTAATAGCGTAATCCGCTGTAAAATGGAATCAAGATTCTGTTCCATCGACGGCGTCGTCAGCTTGATAAAGGCAATCTCCACCAGAATCCGCTTCTGCGACGCGTAGCGCAGCTGCCCGGAAAGTTCCGAGAAAATACGGATGTAACGCATCAGCGTTTCCGTATCAACGCCTGCCGCCTCTTCCTTTAAAACTGCCAGATTTTCCTCCGACATATCGAGCATATCGCCCGGTTCGTCGGTCGTCTTGGCAATCAGGAGATTTCGCATATACCAGACGAAATCGTTGACGAGCTGCGAAAGATCGCGACCCTGGATGATCATTTCCTCAATCTCACGGATGCACGCCTTCGTATCACTTGCAAGCACCGCCTGAAACAGCTTGCTGAACACGCGGTTATCGACCGCGCCCAACACCTCGAGCACATTGTCATACGTCAGCTTTTCCCCGAAATGGAACGCCACGCACTGATCGAGAAGACTTAACGCATCTCGCATCGAGCCATCCGCCGCACGTGCCACATACCTAAGTGCCCGATCGTCTACATCGATCTGCTCCGCCTGCGTCAGCTCCGCCAGCCGTCCCGCGATGGTATCGATCGAGATCCGCTTGAAATCATATCTCTGGCACCGGGACAGGATCGTGATCGGGATCTTGTGGACCTCCGTCGTCGCCAAGATAAATATAACGTAGGACGGCGGTTCTTCCAGCGTCTTTAAGAGCGCATTGAACGCGCCGATCGAAAGCATATGAACCTCGTCAATGATGTAGACGCGGTAGCGCCCATCCGTCGGCGGGTACTGCACCTGCTCCCGGATATCGCGGATATTTTCCACACCATTGTTGGATGCCGCATCGATCTCCACCACATTGAGGGAAGCTCCTTCCGCAATCTGGCGGCACATACTGCACTCGCCGCAGGGACTGCCGTCCACCGGATGTTCACAGTTGACCGCCCGTGCAAAGATCTTGGCAATACTCGTCTTACCGGTTCCGCGCGTCCCGCAGAAGAGATACGCGTGCCCGATCCGCCCGGAGTTGATCTGATTTTTCAAGGTCTTTACGATATGGTCCTGACCCCGGACCTCTTCAAAGGACGTCGGACGCCATTTTCTGTACAGTGCTGTATATGACATAAACTACTACTTCCTTACTATTCGTCGCCGAAGCTGATGCCTACATCCTTAGCTTCCCGGATAATATCGCTCTTCGGATCGACCATCTTTAATTTACCGGCAATGTCCGCGAGCGGAATTTTTTCAATCTTATCGTTGTTTAAAGCAACCATATAGCCGTATTCTTTGCGGCGGATCATCTCTGCTGCCTCCGCGCCGAGGCGCGTCGCAATCACGCGATCATACGGGCATGGCTCGCCTCCGCGCTGCATATGCCCCGGAACCGTTACACGGATCTCCTGCCCCGTCCGCTCGGAAATCTGGGCGCCCAGCTCGTAAGCGACCGACGGATAAACCGGTCCATTTTTCTTCTTTTCTTTTAATTCTTTCTTGGTCAGGGCTGCATTTTCCTTGGAAATCGCGCCCTCTGCGACCGCCAGAATCGTGAAATTCTTGCCATTTTTAGTACGGCTGCGGATCGCATTTACCACCACATCAATATCATACGGGATCTCCGGCAGGAGAATGATGTCAGCTCCGCCCGCGATGCCTGCATAGAGCGCCAGCCATCCCACCTTGTGGCCCATGATCTCCACGATGAAGACTCTGCCATGAGACGCCGCCGTCGTATGAATACAGTCGATGGCATTGGCCGCTACATCAACCGCACTATGGAATCCAAACGTAAGATCGCTGCCCCAGAGATCGTTGTCTATGGTCTTCGGAAGAGAAACGATATTGAGTCCTTCCTCCCGCAGCAGATTTGCCGTCTTCTGGCTGCCGTTGCCGCCTAAAATGACGAGGCATTCCAGTTTCAGCTTGTAATAGGTGTGTTTCATCGCTTCCACTTTATCCAGACCGTTCTCGTCCGGCATCCGCATCAGCTTGAAAGGCTGTCTGGAAGTTCCCAGAATCGTACCTCCGCGTGTCAGAATCCCGGAAAAATCCGACTGTTTCATAATCCGGTAGTCTGCATACATAAGACCTTTATAGCCGTCTTCAAATCCAACTATCTCTATGTCATCGAACATCTTGTACAGCGATTTTGCCACGCCTCGCATCGTCGCATTTAAGCTCTGGCAGTCGCCGCCGCTGGTTAACATACCGATTCTTCTCATGAGCGCTTTCCCTTTCTTCATAACCGTCCAGTACCTTCACAGTTACCCTTATTCTAAGTTTCCAACAACCCCCATATCAGGATAAACTACACCCATTTTGTAATTATAATACAATCATATCCCGCGGGCAAGAAAAAATTCCTTACAAATATCATAGACATAAAAATACCGGAATACGCGCTTTTAATCTGCTCCGGCACGGTATTCCTACCCCCTGGCAAATCAAATTCCACATATCCCGGCTATATTCACACACCTGCAAAAATGCTTGTTTCTGTATCTATTATTTTCTATTTTTTATTTCATAGGAAGCAATTTCCTATGAAATAAAAAAATCCGCACGCCCGGCTTCGAACGTATGCCATGGACGTTACCCTGACAGTTAACTCGGTCCAGGCTGCCTTGCGGCACACAGAAGCTTCTGCTTAGTGCTGCTGCATTCCTGCCCTGACACGGTTCACAGATTTCTGTTGCGCAAGACCCAGACTTCAACGCCACTTTTCAGGGGCAGCCCCACAGTAAAAACGCCCTCGGTCGGACAACACCCCTGCTATAGCGGATTGCAGGTACAGGGCACCGCTAACTCCCCGGCTGTGCGGAAACTTTATGACTTGATCTTATATGACGGAATGACTTGCAGACCGTCAGCCTGTTTAGTATACATGGCAGCCGCCGTTTTGTCAAGCCGGAGCTTGACTAACAAGCATTGTATAAAAATACACAAGAATACATTTTATTGTTTTTTTATCATTTTTTATCCCAGAATCTTGCAACAGAAGAAAGAAATCATTATAATAGGTATAAATCTAGCGACTGCAAAAAGTCAAACAGTTACTAAATCATAAAATTCTGTAAGATTGGAGCAACGATTATGGAAAAGAAAAATATCGACTGGAGCAACATCGGTTTCGGCTATATGCCAACGGATTACCGCTATGTTTCCATGTACCAGAATGGTTCCTGGGACGAAGGCGTCCTTACCTCCGACCCGAATATTACCTTGAATGAATGTGCCTGTGTTCTGCAGTATGCACAGACTTGCTTCGAGGGTCTGAAAGCGTATACGACCGAGGACGGCCATATCGTTACGTTCCGTCCTGACTTAAACGGCGAGCGTATGGAGAATTCCGCAAAAGGTCTTGAAATGCCGCCATTCCCGAAGGAGCGCTTCGTAGACGCCATCACAAAAGTAGTAGAAGCCAACGCAGCATTCGTACCGCCGTATGGTTCCGGTGCAACCCTGTACATCCGCCCGTATATGTTCGGTTATGATTCCATCATCGGCGTTAAACCGGCAAACATCTATCAGTTCCGCGTATTCTGTACACCGGTTGGCCCGTACTTCAAGGGCGGCGCTAAACCGATCACCATCCGCGTCAGCGATTTCGACCGTGCAGCACCTCACGGAACCGGTCACATCAAAGCCGGATTAAACTATGCGATGAGCCTGCATGCGATCGTCGATGCTCATAAGAACGGTTTCGATGAGAACATCTACCTGGATCCGCAGACACGTACCAAGATCGAGGAGACCGGCGGCGCAAACGTTATCTTTATCACCAAAGACGGCAAGCTGGTAACTCCGAAGTCCAACAGCATCCTTCCGTCTATCACACGCCGTTCTATCCTGCAGGTTGCAAGAGATTACCTTGGCATGGAGACCGAAGAGCGTGAAGTATACTTAGACGAAGTAAAAGATTTCGCAGAGTGCGGCCTGTGCGGTACCGCAGCTGTTATCTCCCCGGTTGGCAAGATCGTTGACCACGGCAAGGAAATCTGCTTCCCGGCAGGTATGGAGAAGATGGGTCCGGTTACCCAGAAACTCTACGAGACACTGACCGGCATCCAGATGGGTCACATCAAAGCTCCGGAGGGCTGGATCCACGTAATCAAATAAGGACTGTATTTTTCGGTTTGAATGGGAAATATGGAATGCAAAAAAGCTGGTGGAAATTATTCACCAGCTTTTTCTTCTTTCTTCTTTTTTCTCTTTTCACGCAATTCTTTGAAAAATTCTTTCAACATCATCGAACATTCCTCGCCCAAAAGTCCTTCTTCTGTCTCCACCTGATGATTGAATCCTTTTTCATCCAGAAGATTCAGTACCGAACCGGCGCAGCCGGCTTTCGGGTTCATGGAACCGATGTAAACTTTTGGAATCCGCGCCTGCACGATCGCCCCTGCGCACATCGGGCACGGTTCCAGCGTCACGTACAGCTCGCATTCTTCCAGGCGCCAGTCGCCCATGCGCTTGCACGCTTTTTTGATTGCCGCGATCTCCGCATGTGCCAGCGCGCTATGATCGACCATCCGACGGTTGTAACCCCTGCCGATGATTTTGTCCTCATACACGATCACGCAGCCGATCGGCACTTCTCCGAGCGCCCAGGCTTTCTTCGCCTCGCGGATCGCCGCTTTCATATATTTCTCTTCCCGTGTCAATTTTGCTGCCACTGTTTTTTCCTCTTTCTTGTTTTATCTCTCTGTCCATCCTACCCAGAAAGACCGCACTTTGTCAAGAGTCCCTCAGGAAGATCGGCTGATTTATGTAAAATTCAAATCCGTATACCAATACCCGAACCGGCTATCGCGCGGCGGCTGGCGGGTGGAACGGACAAAGCGGTCAAAGCCGAACATCGCCGCCATATATTTTTCATTGTTTCCATAATGTCCCGGCACGCCCAGAATGTAGCGCCCCCGTTCGCCAGATTTCCCCAGTCTCGCCAGAATCAGATATCGGTAGTTGTAGTAACCGTGCAGAAGAAAGCTGTTATTTCCATACACCCAGTTTTCCCGCGGCAGAAGCCCGATATCCTGCGGTTTGATTACCAGAATCTCGCAGCCGTCGGCGCATTCGAAGGCGGTTACTTTCGGATAGGTAACGCGCAGGCGGTCCCAGAGAGTCTCGGCGAGATCTTCTTTGGGAGATTCCTTGGAAGAATCTGGTTGCGGTTGTTTTTGATTTTGAGAGCCTGGCTGAAATGCTTCTTGATGGTCTGGTGGAGAATCTGGAGGCATTTCTTTCCGGACTTCCCGGGTGGATTCTTGAGAATCTTTCCGTCGCGCCTCTGTCTGCGCTTCCTGAAAGGATTCCTGAGAACTTTCCTGCGGTGTCTCCGTTTGCGCTTCTTGAGTGGATTCCTGAAAACTTTCTTGCGGTGTTTCCGTTTGCGCTTCCTGAACAACTTCTGCCTCTTGATGATCGGATGTTTCTGAGATATCTGGAACCGCTTCCATGGTTTCCGTGTCCTCGAAAATCTCCAGGTTTGAATCCTCCAGCTTTTCTGGCTGGGGCTGGCTGATTCCGAAGTCCGTTTCGTTTATATTCACAGCCTCTTTCTTCTCTGTCTCCGTGGATGTGTCCTGACTCTCCATTTCTCCCGACCGGGTAAGTTCTGACGCCTCATCCAATTTTTCTTTCCCTACAGACGCGCTGTTCACTTCCCCAGATACATTCTCTGCCAGTTTCCGCGTTGCCTCTTCCTTCTCTGCTTCCTGCTCCCGCACTTTCTCAGCAGTCACATCCGCCAGCTCAACCTCTGCCGCATGCGCGACGGCATCTTCCCAGATCGTCGTATAGGCACGCCATGCGCTGTCCGTCTCATGAAGAGTCAGACCACAGCACTCTTCCATATTGCAGCCGCTTCCTTCAATATTTTCACAATTGACGACGGCACGGAACTCCCCATTTCCGCCACGGACAAACAGGGTGCCGATACGGATCTCCTCCTGCCCTGCCAAAAGGTATACGCCGATCGGGCTGCCGCCCGCAAAGACACGGCGGACGCTGACCTGAATCCGGCAGGAAGTTCCCCGCGTCTCCAATTTCGCAAATCCCGTATTTTTCCCTTTGATTCCGCCCTCGTATGCATAGATATATGATATTAACCGATGATATGCAGACATGTTTTCACTCCTTTGCTTTGTATTATATGCAAAAGAAGCGCCGGTTTATGACAGGATTTCTATATCCTGATATAAACCAACGCTGCAAATACGTCCGTATAACGCAAAATCGGGAACAGTTAAAAACTGTTCCCGATACTGCCGGCGACCGGAATCGAACCGGTACGAAGTTTAACCCTCGCAGGATTTTAAGTCCTGTGCGTCTGCCAGTTCCGCCACGCCGGCATCATGATTACTCATGACTGGCACAAAGCCAAATGGATGGAGGTGGATTCGAACCACCGAAGCGAGACGCAACAGATTTACAGTCTGCCCCCTTTGGCCACTCGGGAACC
>PPYF01066196.1_pt1 | contig 12646 bp, 10 predicted proteins | sample 1559871 | NCBI WGS metagenome assembly PPYF01 (sample SAMN08240021, study PRJNA423297) | Human gut metagenome, whole genome shotgun sequencing project. | reverse complement strand
GGCACGGCCTTAACCTTAAACGTCGGCGAGTCGCTGTGCGACGCCGTCAGCTGAAAATGGTAGTCGCCGGCAACGCCGTCCTCGCCCCACGTCGCGGCCAGGTCCTCGCCCACCTTAAAGGCAACAACGCTCGAGGTGTTGCGCTGCGTGTAATAGCGACCGCCCGGCTCGATATCCCACGCCGCATTCTCGGGCAGGTAGGTAAAGCCCGCCTCGTCGAGTTCGGCCATAATGGTCGCCGCCGTATGGAACATGCTGGGGCATGCCTCGATAAAGTCGATAAGGTCGTTGGCGGCCTCGATATCATCGGCCGTCACATGCGCGCGCTCGGGCGTTTCCTGATCCGTCATGCTCTCCCCTTTCGCTGGGTTGATGGTCCCTTCCAGCATACCCCGCCGCGCCAGCGCCGCACTCTTCATTCCGTGTTTAATCCCGCGCCGCTCGCCAAGTTGAGCCATCATGCCCGTGCACCTTTTGCGACAATTACGCTAACAGGACGAGAGGAGCCGTCATGAAGCCACGTAACATTGCCATCGCCTGCGGTGTCGCGGGAGTCGCCGTCGGCCTTGCCGCTGCCACCGGTATCGTTTATCACAAGCAAATCAAGTCCGCCGCGTCGCTCAAACGCTTGACCGGCTACGCGGATAGCTATGACCTGTACGCAATCGACATCGCCTACGACTACGATCTTGATCGCATCATCGCCGCTGGCGTGCGCGACGACCAGGCCTACATCGATGCCGTGGTGGCGCAGGTGCTGCCCGGTGTGCCGGTACATGTCCGGGCGCCCCAGTTTGCCTGCAGCGCTTTTGTCGCCGTAGATGCCGAAGGCCGCGTGCGCACCGGTCGCAATTACGACTTTAAGGACGACACCTCGGCGCTGCTGGTGCGCAATCACCCACGCGACGGCTATGCCTCCATCGGGTTTGCTGCCCTTAACAACCTGGGTGATAACACTCCGCTTGACTCCGTCGGCGGACGCGCCGCCGCACTCATGGGCCCGTTTGCCCAGCTCGACGGTGTTAACGAATGCGGCGTGTCCATTGCCGTACTCACCCTGGATTCCAAGCCCTGTGACCAGGACACGCAACGCCCCGTCATCAATACCTCGCTCGCCATCCGTCTGGTGCTCGACCGTGCCGCCACCACGCAAGAAGCTGTCGACCTGCTTTCCGCCTACGACATGCACGCCATGGCAGGACGCGATTACCACTTCTTTATCAACGACGCCGCCGGTAACGCGCGGGTGGTGGAGTGGGATCCGCACGATCCGGACCGCGCTTTCAAAGCAACTCCTGTACGCCAGGTTACGAACTTCTACGCCTGCTATGGCGACGAAGTGCTGCCCAACCAAAAGAATGGTGAGCTGGGCCATGGTAAAGAGCGCGCCGTCGCAATCGCCGATGTCCTTGACGCCCACGCCGGTGCCCAGGACGAGGCAGTCGCTTGGAAGGCCCTTCGCGCCGCAGCCCAAGAGCCCAATCCGGAAGACATCACCAGCAATACGCAATGGTCGGTCGTCTTTGACAATACCGAACCCGCCGCCGCTATTACGCTGCGCCGCCACTGGGGCAACGTCGATGCCTTCGCACTGTAAGGAGCCAGGCCCGTCGACCTTACGTTCCCTGACGTTGCTTACATTTCCATACGCTTGAGCTAACACGTTTTACCCCCGTATCAACAGTGTGCGGGGGTAAACTTATGCGCATGTTATAACTTGCCCGGAAGGATTCATCATGCTCAGGATCGGTCTTCTTACCAGTGGCGGCGACTGCCAGGCGCTCAACGCCACCATGCGCGGCATCGTCAAAACGCTTATGACCAATAGCGAAGAACCTATCGAGATCTATGGTTTTGAGGACGGCTACCAGGGCCTTATCTACAGCAGGTTCCGCGTCATGACGCCTGCCGATTTTAGCGGTATCCTCACCCGCGGCGGCACCATCCTGGGCACGAGCCGCACGCCGTTCAAGCGCCTGGATACCCCCGAAGCCGATGGTGTCGAGAAGGTGCCGGCGATGGTCCACACCTATCATAAGCTGCAACTCGACTGCCTGTTTATGCTGGGCGGTAACGGCTCCACCAAGACCGCCAACCGCCTGCGCGAAGAGGGCCTCAACGTTATCGCCCTGCCCAAGACCATCGATAACGACACCTGGGGCACCGAGCTGACGTTTGGCTTTACGAGCGCCATCGACGTCGCCACCAAATGCATCGACGACATCCACACTACCGCCTCGAGCCACGGCCGCGTGTTTGTCATCGAGATCATGGGCCACAAGGTTGGCTGGATTCCGCTGTACGCCGGCGTCGCGGGCGGTGCGGATGTCATCTTGATTCCCGAAATCCCCTACGACATGGATAACGTCATCAAGACCATCGAGCATCGCATGGAAACCGGCAGCCGCTTTACCATCGTGGCCGTCGCCGAGGGCGCCATCTCTAAGGAGGACGCGGCGCTGTCCAAGAAGGAGTACAAGAAAAAGCTCGCCGAGCGCACGAGTCCGTCGATTGTCTACGACATCGCCAAGGAGATCGAAGCCAAGACTGGTCGCGAGACCCGCGTCGCCATCCCCGGCCACACGCAGCGCGGCGGCCAGCCCGACGCCCAGGACCGCATCTTTGCGACCCAGTGCGGCGTCGAGGCAGCGCTCGGCTGCCTGCGCGGCGAGTTTGGCTACATGATTGCCCTGCGTGACGGCAAGATGTGCCACATGCCGCTCGAGGAGGTCGCCGGCAAGCTCAAGTATGTCGATCCCCAGAGCGATCTTGTGCGCGAGGCCAAGGCGCTGGGCATCAGCTTCGGCGACGAATAGCCTCGGCCGAAATCCATCCCATCGGGCCCTCCGACCCCGCCCGACGTATTTCGATTTGGCTCCTCCCTTGACTCCGTCAAAGGTCGCCAATCGAAATCGTCGGGCGGGGTCGGAGGGCCCTGCGTTTACATACTCGCCGAGGCAATTCGTCTTCTTGCTGCGGGTGCCTGGTCTGAAATTCAGTTGCGGTGAAATAGTTCCTGCTTAGCCCGCAAATGGCTAAATCTAGAAGCTATTCCACCGCAATTTACTGAGTGGGGGCTCTTGGCTGCTACTTGCACTGACATTTGTCCTGAAATGGCTGGTCGTTAGGGGTTGCTACCGGTAGTTGCGGTAGGGTTGGAGCAGATTCTAACTAGAAATGGTGGTCGCTACCGGTTGTTCTCGGCATACTCGGCTCATTCGATTCGACCATCAAACGAAAGGAACTGCCATGGATCTTGCGATGGCGCAGCGGCTCGTTGATCGCCGCAAGGCTGTCGGGCTTTCTCAGGAGGCGCTTGCCGCCCAGCTGGGTGTGAGCCGTCAGGCTGTCAGTAAATGGGAACGCAGCGAGTCCTCACCCGATACCGATAACCTCATTGCGCTCGCCGCGCTGTATGGTGTGTCGCTGGATGAGTTGTTGTATGGGGAAGCGGCTAGCGATGCCGATAGCTCAGAGGACGGCAGCACCGAAACGGTGGATGAGGCTAAAGAGGCCGAAGATTCTGCCGAGCACGCCGATTGCGGCGACAAACCACTTGTCGATATTTCCCTCGCGCGCGGCATCCACGTCATTGATCCCAATAAAGGCGAGGAAGTCCATGTTGGCTGGAACGGCATCCATGTGACCAACGAGCGCAAGGGCGAAGAGGTGCATGTGGGGCCGGACGGCGTGCATGTCGATACGCTTGAGGACGATGGACATAGCGTGCATACCAATGACGACGGCACCGTCACCATCGACGGCGAGACGTTCTCCAGCTGGAAGGAAGCACACAACAAGCTCGACCATCATGGCAAGCATTTCCACACCAAGGTCGGACGTACATGGAACAAATTCCCCTTCCCCGCGCTTGTCGCCCTCGCCTATCTGGTGCTCGGCATTGTCTACGGCACATGGGGCATGGGGCTCTTGCTCGTCTTTTTGGTTCCCGCTTACTACGCGATTGGTGACTTTATCGACCGACGCCGCCTGTCTATACTCATTGGCAGTGTCTACCCGGCGGCTGCTATTGCCTGGTTCCTCTACATGTGGCTCTGCCTGGGACAGCCCCATCCCGCCTGGGTAATCCTCATCACCATCCCCGTCGTAGGAGCACTCATGCACTGGTGCCGAAAACAATGGAAGCACCGCAAGCAAGCCTAGTTTGCCCCGTCCCGCCGGCAAGCCCCAGCCGACGACCCTCCCCCTAAGTTGCGGTGATATAGTTCCTATTTAAGGCCCAAATGACCGAATCTAGGAACTATATCACCGCAACTGAAAAGACATCGAAGGAGTTACCTCATGAGGATTGCCGAGGTTTCCAAAGAGTACGGCATTTCGGCCGACACCCTGCGCTATTACGAGCGCATTGGCTTGCTGCCTCGTGTACACCGCAACGAAAATGGCGTTCGCGACTACGATGAACAAGACTGCGCGCGCATCAAGTTCGTCAAGTGTATGCGCGGTGCAAGCGTCTCAATCGAAGCGCTCATCGAATATATGCAGCTCTTGGAACAGGGTGACGAAACCATGGCGGCGCGCAGAGCCATTCTCGAAGAACAGCGCGACCAGGTCACCGAGCGCATTGCCGAAATGCAGGCCGGTCTCGATCGCCTCAATTACAAGATTGCCCACTACGACGACCTCATCCACGCCTGCGAGCAGAAGATAGCAAAGTGGCAAACGCCGGGCAGCCCGTGGGCCGCTCGGCGTTTGCGCAGATAAAACCTGCCAAAATAAACCTGTCCCTTTTTGACAGGTTTGACGAGCGGAGGAAATATGCGAGACGTAGCCGAAAGCGACTGGAAACTGTTTAAGAAGCTACTCCCTGAATGGCAAGAGCGCCATATGGAGGAGCTCATCGACCAGTACGTCGAGATACTGAACGGCAGCGGCGAAGCGTCCAGTAGATTTTGGGCACTAGAAGAACGTATCAATAGGGACAAGCTGTCCTCAGGCGTAATAGCAACCGACATTCGCCGCAGCACAATGCACCGCGAGATAGCCAACTTACTTATCGACAACGTGATCACTCTTGACGACCTTGACGGTTTTACCGAGGAAATTAAGAGCTATGCGCAGCACTGGATTGATCAGTAAAGGTGCCAAACAACACACGCGCCCATAGTCAAACAAAGTAACAAACGCCGGGCCACCTAATTGTTGCCCGGCGTTTGCCCAGATAAAACCTACCAAAAATGAACCTGTCCCTTTTTGGTAGGCTACTCGGCGCTTTTGAGGGCGCCGACCATGTCGATCTTGTTGAGCGTTCGGTTGGTGGCGAGGTTGACGATGATTGTGAACGCAAAGGCCAGCACCACGGCAAGCACGTAGCTCAGCGGCTCGACCTCAACGTCAAAGTAGAGCGACGGCATCTGCAGGATGTACGTAAAGCTCTCGGCCAGCAAGCCGCCCAGCGGAACGCCCAGCGCGGCACCGATTGCCGTCAAAATCAACGTCTCCTTGTTGACGTAATGGTGCACCTCGCCGCGGCGGAAGCCCAGCACCTTAATAGTCGCCAGCTCGCGCTCGCGCTCCGAGATGTTGGTGTTGGACAGCGTAAACACCACCACAAACGACAGGCACGCCGCCATAAAGGTCACGAGCACCACGACCGAGTTGATGATGGTGAAGTTGGCCTCGTAGTTTTCCCAATGCTCGGCCGTGCTCGAAAGCGTCAGCCATCCGTCGCTTTTAAGTTGCTTGCTAAACGCAATCTGATCGGCCGACGAACCCTTGAGCAGCGCAAAGATGCCGTTGAGACGGACGCTTCGACCAAACGCACGTTCATAGGTACTCTGCGTCATATAGAGCGTGTTGCCCAGGTAGTTGAGCGAAATACCGCTCACCTCGACATCGGCGACGTTGAGCGACGAATCCTGAACCTGCGCCGTATCGCCCGGTTGAATCCCCAACACCAATTGCGAGCTTTTGCTCAGATACACATCCCCGTCGCGCAAAGCGAGCGGCTCTTTGGACTCATCCTCCAGGCACACGTAGTCGTCCAAGTCGCCCGTGCGATCATCGGGCACCACGACCAGCTGCACGGTCTCGCTCTTGCCGCCAAACGTAAAGGTGACGTTGTCGGTCATAATCGGCAGCGTCGAGGTCACGGTCACATTGGAGTCCTTGGCCGCACTGCGCTCGTCCAGCGCCGCGCACGTCTGCGTAAAGTCATCGGGATTGGCGACCGCCAGCAGGTCATAGCGCGTAATGTGCCCGTACTGCTTGGGCGAAAGCGCCACCGATGTGTCACGAATACCCATGCCGCAGATCACGAGCGCCGTGCAACCTGCGATACCGAAGATGGTCATAAAGGCACGTTTTTTGTAGCGGAACAGATTGCGCGCGGCCACCTTGTTCAAAAAGCCCATGCGACGCCAAATAAAGCCAATGCGCTCGAGGAAAATGCGCGAGCCGGCGCGCGGGGCCTTGGGGCGCATGAGCGATGCCGGAGTCTCGGCCATCTCGTGGCGGCAGGCGATAATCGTAGCGCCCACCACGCCTACGGCAAACAGCGCCACCGAGACGATCGAAGACACGATGTCGTACGAAAGCAGCATCTGGGGCAGCGAGTACATGTCGTCGAACACCGTAAACAGGAACAACGGCAGGCCCACAAAACCGATGATGTTGCCGAGCACGCCACCGATCAAACAGGCCCACAGCGAGTAGTCCACATATTTGGACAGAATGCGCCCGCGCGAATAGCCGAGTGCCTTGTACAGGCCGATCAGCGTGCGTTCCTCCTCGACCATGCGCGTGGCGGTGGTGAGGCTGATGAGCACGGCGACGATAAAGAAGATGAACGGGAATACGGTGGCGATGGCCTCGATCGAGGAACTATCGCTCTCCACGCTCGAATAGCTTGCGATGTTGCCGCGATCCTGGATATACCAGGTGCATTCGCCCAGGTCAGAGAGCTCGGCGCGGGCATCGGCAAACTGCTGGTCGGCGGCGGCGCGGCGCTGGTCTAGGTCGGCTTGCGCCTGCGCGCGCTCCTCGCTGCCCTCGGCCATGCGATTGATGTTGTCCTGCTCGATTCCAAAGAGCATATTCGCCTGACGCTCAGACGCGTCCAAGTTCCCCGGCGTGTCGACCGTCAGCTCCTTGGCACGCACCTTCTCGCGCTCTTCGCGAATCTTATCGATATTGGCTTTGACCTCGTCAATTTTAGCCGTATAGGCATCGGAATAGGAATTGAGGTCCTTTGCTCCCTCGACGACCACATGGATCGCGGAATAGGACGACGCCGCCGCGGCATCCTCACTCACATAGAACTTGTAGTCCGCGGCCGAGGCGGCACGGAAGGCATTGACCGTCGAGTCGGAGCTCACGTCGGTGGGATCGAGAACCTCGGCCGTGATGGTGTAATCGCATGCGGCAAACTGGTCCTTGGCGCTTTGGTTCGACGAGTTCGCATCGTTGGCGGCAAAGTTCACCGTATCGCCGAGCTTCTTGCCCGAAGCCTTCAAAAAGCGCGAGGTCACTGCCACTTCGCCCGAAGTCTCGGGCAGCTCGCCGCGCACCAACACCGGTTGATCAATATTCTCTTTAGAAAGGCTCTGCACGACGACACGCTCGCGCGCCGTGCCTACGGCGGTGTAGGCGGTTTCGGTATAGATGCCCTCGGCCGTCTCGACGCCGTCGACCTCTTGGATGGCGGCAAGGTCATCATCGGTCAGGCCGTAGGTCGACTGCACGTTGATGTCATAGACATTCCGCTGGTCAAAGTAGGCATCGACCGAATCGCACAGGTCCTCGCAGCCCGCCTTGAGGCCGCACATCACGCTTACGCCGAGCGCCGTGATCACAACGATAGACAAGAAGCGCTTGAGGCTGCCGCGAATCGTGCGGTAGATGCCACGGCGAAACACCGTCGGCACCATGTCGTTTGAGCTTTGGGCGGTGCGGTAGGTCGTAAACTCCCGGTCGCGCTCCGTGTGCGCCCCGTTGCCGCCTTGGCTGTTTTGACGATCTTGGTCCATGGGCGCTACCACTCGATCGTCTCGATAGGCACGGGATTTTGCTGGACCGTCTCGCTTTCCACACGACCGCTCTTAAAGCGGATCAGGCGATCGGCCATGGGCGCGAGCGCGGAGTTGTGCGTGATGATAATGACCGTAATGCCCTGCTTGCGGCAAGTATCCTGCAGCAACTGCAAGATCTGCTTGCCGGTTTTGTAATCGAGTGCGCCCGTGGGCTCGTCGCACAGGAGCAGCTTGGGGTTCTTGGCCAGCGCGCGGGCAATGGACACGCGCTGCTGCTCGCCGCCCGAAAGCTGTGCCGGAAAGTTGCCCAGGCGCTCGCCCAGGCCAACCTGGCGAAGCGTTTGCTCGGCATCGAGCGAATCGGGGCAGATCTGCGCCGCGAGCTCGACGTTCTCGAGAGCCGTCAGGTTGGGAACCAGATTGTAGAACTGAAAGACAAAGCCCACGTCGGCGCGGCGGTACTCCACAAGCTGCGCCTCGTTGGCGGCACTCACGTCGCGCCCGTCCACCGTCACAGTGCCGGAGGTCGCCGTGTCCATGCCGCCCAAGATGTTGAGCGCCGTGGTTTTACCGGCGCCCGAAGCGCCCAGGATAATGGCAAGCTCGCCACGCTCAACGGTAAAACTCGCGCCGTCGAGCGCGTGAATGCGGGCATCACCCTCGCCATAGGCTTTAATGACGTCTCTGAATTCGATATAGGCCATCGATTGATTCCCATCTGGTCGGATAACTCTTTAGTATTACCCATTTCGCACCGACCAAAAAGGGACAGGTTTATTTTGGCAGGTTTTAGAGGCGGACGGTGAAGGTGATCTGGTTACCGTGGCCGCAGACAGAAGCGCTCCCGCCATGGGCTTCGGCGATGGCACGCACCACGGATAGGCCCACGCCCGAGCCGCCCGTCTTGGAGCTGCGCGACACGTCCGCACGATAGAAGCGGTCGAACAATCGATCTAGGTCGCCTTCGGGCAGCTCGTCCACGGCGTTCGATACGACAAGCTCGGTGGCGCCCTTACCCTGAACGCGCGAAACGGCACGTAGGCTCAGCTCAATCACGCTGCCCTCGCTCGCATAGCGCGTGGCGTTGTCCAGCAGCAACTCAACCACCTGCGTCACCGCCGCAGCATCGGCATGAGCGCGCACGCCGGTCGCGACCGACATCGACAGGCGCTTGCCGCGCGAGACCGCCACCGATTCAAACGGCGCGGCTGCCTTGTCAACTGCCTCCGAGAGATCGATCGACGCCATGGTAAAGCCCGCCGAGCCCTCGTCCATGCGCGCCAAAAATACCAGACGCTCCGTGAGCGCCGTCAGTCGCGCCACCTGCTCGTGAATGCTCTGCGTCCACTCACTCTCGCCGCTCTCAATCTCCTGTACCTCGTTGGCGGCATCGATCACAGCGAGCGGCGTCTTTATCTCGTGGCTTGCATCGGTAATAAATCGCTTTTGCTTGCTGTAGCTCTCGACCATCGGTCGAATCACGGCACCCGACGCGACCGTTACAATTGCCAGCACCGCCAGCCAGCCAATACAGCTGATTGCCACACTCGCGTTCAAAAACGAATGGAAACTTGCAAGCTCGCGCGAACAGTCCACGAACACATAGGTGGTCTTTTCGCCTTGAGCTGTGGTCGTATAGCGGTAGTTACCAGAAAACCCAGAGGTCAGGCCCTTGGAATCCAGCCCCATGGCAATACGGGCGGCACGCTTGGCGCCCACCGCGGCAATGCGGGCGGTATTGACATCGACCACCTGCCCTTCGACAAGCGTCACCGTAAAGTAGCGCGTGTCGAAGGGAGACTCCGCCGTCATGCCTTCAAAATGTCCCACGCGAGCGCCCGCTCGATCGCCATCCGCAACCATGCCGGTGCTCGTATCCCCGCCATTGCCGGAATCGGTCCTGGACTCGTCTTCCCAATCGATGCTGCCCTTGCCTGTCAGGATATAGTCCAGACGCGCATCAGCCATTTTGCAGACATGCGAATAATTGACGATGTTGATGCCGGCGATGATGAGCGTGAGCACCACGGTCACGGCGCCCATGGCAACGAGGATAAACTTGCGACGCAGACGGCGGCCCAATGCGTCAACAGAATTAGCCCGCCCCGTACTACTCGAAGCGGCGTGAAACCACTCCGTCATGCGCTTGCACCACGCGCTCGCGCTCACGCTTATTCGCCTTCCTCGACAACCTCGAGCGAATAGCCCTGGTTGCGCGACGCGCGAATGGCAACGTTGGCACCAAGCGCCGTCAGCTTTTTGCGCAGGTACGAGATATAGACCCACACCACGTTGGCGCCTTCGGGCGCGTCCTCACCCCAAACCTCGAGCATCAGACGTTCAGTGGGCATGCGCGTGCCGGCGTTGCGCATAAAGAGTTCCATAAGCTGAAACTCGCGATTGGCCAGGTGCTCCTCGCCCAAAGGTCCCACAAGCGTGCAAGCCGCCGTGTCGAGGCGCACGTTACCCACGCTGAGCGTCGTGGCGTCAATTGCCGTCGCGGCACGCGTCATGGCACGAATACGCGCAAGCAGTTCCTTGGCGGCAAACGGCTTGGTCAGGTAATCGTTGGCACCGGCATCCAGGCCCTCGACCTTATCGGACACCTCGCTTTTTGCCGTGAGTATGATGATGGGCAATCGCTTTCCGGCGGCGCGTGTACGCTTGAGCACCTCGATGCCGTCCATGCCGGGCATCATGATGTCCAGGATTGCGGCGTCGTAATCGTTGGTGAGTAGATTCTCGAGCGCCGTCAAGCCGTCGAGGGCGGTGTCGACCTCGTAGTCGCTATGTTGAAGAATCGCGGTGAGGGCGCGGGAGAGACCAGGTTCGTCCTCGGCAAGCATCAGCTTCATAGTTGCTCCTTTGGCGCATGGCTCTACAGGTTTCGATACTGCCGATGATAGCGTACCGTCAACCGCCTTAGCGCAGCCTTAGCTGCTCAGCCTGCGCGTTTTTAAATACGCAGGATGTGGCTTAGCCAAACTTAAGGCGCACGTGTCGAGTGCTTTGACGCATGCCGGGCGCGAAGGGACAGTGACTCGTCCTTTCACGGCGCCCTAGTTATGCAAAGTGCTCGAGCGTTACTCCTCGTACGCGCCCTCAAGCCGAAGCAGCCACTCTTTGCGATCGAGCCCGCCGGCATATCCGTTGAGCGAACCATCGGCGGCAACTACGCGATGGCATGGCACGATAATCGAAATGGGGTTACGCGCAACCGCGGCCCCCACCGCGCGAGGAGATACAACGGGTGCCTCGTTTCCCGGCACATGATGTCGAGCCGCAACACGCTGGGCGATCTCGCCATACGTAGCGACCTCGCCACGCGGAATAGAAAGCAGCTCGTACCAGACTTCACGCTGAAACGCCGTGCCAATCAAATGCAACGGCGGCGTATACCGAGGCTCCTGCCCCGCAAAATAAGCATTCAGCCAAGCCCATGAACGCTCAAGCACCGAAGAGGCCACACCATTTGCCGGACTCACCGACGACATGCCACCGGTACCGGAAACCGCGTCGGCGCCTTCAACATGTTCGGAGTCTTCCCGGAGAAGCGTGGAACCAAAGTGCTCCTGCCCCTCAAACCAAAGCCCCGTCAGACCGCGGCCATCAGCGGCAAGCAAGATTTCGCCCAAAGGCGAAGCAAATGTCGTCGTGACCACCAGCGGCTCCTTTCAAAACTCCGCAACATAATACCGCGAATTGTGCAGACAACCCCAATCGACCCCAAAGTCACCCAAGGCAGCAGGCGCGACAGCGCCGCAGCTGCCGCACGACCCCAAAGTCCCCGCAGGCAGCAGGCGCAACGCGCCGCAGCTGCCGACCGCGCTCCGCAGCCCCCCAAGGCGGCAGGCGCAAAGCGCCGAGGCCGCCGCCGGGACTAGGGCCCGCAACAACCACGTGCCCCCACATCAGCCCAGCGGCCCCAACCAACAACGACCCCATCGCAGGCCACTCGCAGCAGCGTCACCGCAGGCGGGGGCCGGGCTTAGTTTTCAGAACACTCCGCAGACCAGTGTGGCGCCTTGTCCGCGGCTCCGAAGGAGCAGGACAAGGCGCCACACATGGTCGAGGACGTTCTGAAAACTAAGCCCGGCCCCCGCCGGACAGGTCGCACTACTCGCAGAGCAGCTTAGCGATCTGGACGGCGTTGGTTGCCGCGCCCTTACGGATTTGGTCGCCGCAGCACCAGAAGGTGATGCCGCGCGCGGCCTCGGGGTTCGAGATGTCGCGACGCACACGGCCGACCCAAATCAAATCCTGGTCGGAGGTGTCCATCGGCATGGGGAAGCGATCGTGCGCATCCTCGGCGCTCATATCGTCAACCAGCTTCACGCCCGGAGCGGCAGCCAGCGCAGCACGGGCCTCCTCAACCGTAATGTCGCGCTCAAACTCGAGCGTAATGCTCTCGGAGTGCGAACGCAGCACGGGCACGCGCACGCAGGTGCAGTTCACGCGCAGCTCGGGCAGGTGCATAATCTTGCGGCCCTCGTTCTGCAGCTTCATCTCCTCGGAGGTAAAGCCTTCCTCCTTGACGCCGCCGATCTGCGGAATCAGGTTGCTCGCGAGCTGGGCGGCAAATGCGTGCGGCTCGGGAATCTCCTCGCCGCGGCCCAGGGCGGCCAGTTGGGCCTCGAGCTCGGCCATACCGGGAG
>PPYF01269233.1_pt1 | contig 12647 bp, 6 predicted proteins | sample 1559871 | NCBI WGS metagenome assembly PPYF01 (sample SAMN08240021, study PRJNA423297) | Human gut metagenome, whole genome shotgun sequencing project. | reverse complement strand
GATCTATGATTGTCTGCTTTTCTCTTGCATCTCCTTCCTGCGTCTTTGACTTTTTATCCATAGCTTTTGTACCAACCTTCGGGAAATAAATACTTTGTTCTTTTGCCTCCGGATCTTTATGTTCTGCGATGCTTTTTCCGTCTATTTTAATCTCTTCATATATGACTGCCGTTTTTCCCGACAGATCAGTTCCGTTGATTTCAAACGCAATTTCAATACTGCCATCTGCCTTTTCCGGAATAAATTCCTGCTGTTTTTCTTCACTCAACCGCTGTTCTGTCTCCTTCTCGACTACCGTTCCATGTAATGTGTAGGTTTCACCAGGCAGTAGATTCCTGTATTCTATCGTATCTGTAAGTTCTACATATTCACCGGCATATGCATGATGTGTCCCTGTATTTTTGTCAGAAGCCGTTGTCCCTGCTGACGGCACATGGATTGTCTGATCTGCATCTTCCAGATCTGTATGTACTGCATATAATTTTTCACCATAATATAATTTTTCAAATGCAACCAATGTCTTTCCTGCAAGATTACTTCCATCAAACACAAATTCTACTTCCGCTGTTCCGTCTTTTCCTTCTGCAACAAATTCTACACTTTCTGTTATCTTTCTGCCAGACGCACTTCTTGCTGCTTTTCCTGTTTCCTTATCCATTAACGTTCCGGTAATCTTGTATTTTTTCCCTTTTTTCAGATTATGATATTCTACCGTATCTATAATCCGCATATCTTTCTCAGCTTTTACCATCTTCATATCTGTTACTTCGTCTTTTACAGAAGTTTTTAATTTTGGAAAATGAATCATCTGATCTGCATCTTCCAGATCCTTATGCACTGCGATCACTGTATTATCCAACATGCATTCTTCAAATATTGTAATACTTTTTCCGGCCAGAGACTTTGCATCAAATTCAAATTTCACTTCCACACTGCCTTCGGCTGTCTTCGGCTTAAATCTCTTAGAAGCAGTAATATTTCTGTTTTCGCCATCCAGAATCATTTCCCCTGTTTCCCTGTCCATCAATGTACCCTTCATGACATATTCCTGCCCTTTTTTCAAACCTGTATAAGTGACGGTATCTATGATCGTTACTTTTTCGTCTGCATTTGAATAATGTGTTCCGGTTGCTTCATCTTTTGCTGATGTTGCAATTGTAAGATCTGGATTAAGTATTGTCCCAAGATCAACAACATACCGGTCTCTGGAAATACGGAATGTTCCTTTATACAGAACTTTATCTACATTTTCTTCACAGCGAAGTTCTTCCAACCGATAGGTATCATAAGGAAATGCACCATATGCATCATTTACCTCTACACTTTCTCCGTTACTGTTCGTTCCAAACCACACACCACTTTCAGATTGTCCGCTATTGGTATCTTTGCTGTGTTTCGTATAATCAGATGCCGATGAAAAATATCCATTTTCGTCTGTCATGATCCGGTGACATTCACCCGTCGTTACCGATGTGATCTGAAACGGAATTCCTGCCATTGCCATCTGTGTTTCTTCATCTTTTTTCTGAAATTCAATATCCCCTCTACATATACGGTCTGCTATTTTATAGTTGTTTCCACCCTGTATATTGGTCTGATTTCCGTTCTGAACGATCTGTGTCAGGTAATAATTTTCTGCAAGTTTTCCGTTATCTCCTTCTATATAAGCTTGTTCCAGCATATATCCTTTTGGTGCTTTGGTTTCTTCAATGCTGACTGTTCCAAGCGGAAGCACCGGCTTATCTCCATTTTCTGCATAATAAAAATCATCACCGGATATCTGATACTCTTTTCCCAGTTTACTTCTGCAGACGTCATTCTCCTTTTGGGTACGTAACACCCATACTTTCGAAGGTTTTTCAGGCAAAGCTTCCTGCGTATATCTGCCTGCATAAAAGCGTACTGTAAACTCTGCACCTTCCAGGCTTCCACCGCCAAGTGCTTTTCCCTCTTTGCTCTCCTGATCGATTTTATCCAGGAGTAATTCTATATCTGAATACACCGGTACATCCTTCACATTTACTTCTGCTGTCTGTCCGGATGTAACTGTTACCGGATATATCCTCTCATCCAGTTTATATCCTTTTGGTGCTTTCTTTTCTTTTACATAATACATACCTTCTTCTAATTCCAGCGTATTAGACTCTCCGTTTTTGTCCGTTGTAAATACAGCGTTTTCTTTCGTTGCGCCACGATCTGAATAGACTCCGTAGGCCGCACCTTCCAAAGAATATTCTGCATTACCATCTGTAAGCGTTGTCAGTGTCTTCCCTTTTTTTAACTTTGCATACCCGTTGTAACTGCGGTGTATGATGGCAGTTCCGCTGACTCTCTGATACCCGATCAGCCTGCCGCTGCTGTCTTTTGTCACCCGTTGCCCCAGTCACACTCGTACAGTATAAATTTCCTGTAACTTCTCCCGTTGCTTTATTCACTGCAGTGATGGTGTATTTATAGGTGCATTCCTGCCCTGTATATGGCGCAGCAGCCGTATGATCCGCACACCCTCCGTTTGCAGTAACGCCGGCAAGGATTCCGGTAAATCCGCCCATGGTTACCCCGTGTACCGTATGACCGTTTCCACCATTCACAGCCGTGACCACACAATTTCCGGTAAATACATCCCCTACTTCCGGCTTTTGTTGATTTCCCCGCGCCTGTACCATTCTTCTTGAATATACACTGCTTCTTCCTGCTTCTTCCCCGAATGTTATGACTACTTTCTTGTTCATACCCATAGCTGTAATATCACGCCAGTAACTCTTCCCCTCTGTCACCGAAGTGTCTTCCAGCTCGTATCTGCCTTCTTCATCAAGTATCTTCATGCTGATCCTGGTGTCTTCTTCTGCATCCGATTGTACACGTATACACATTCCATCAGGCACTGTTATTTCACTGCCTGATTGGACCGTTCTTATACAATCCTCTACATCTGTTACTGTTACGGAACCTTCTCCTACAACTTCAAAACTCATCTTCCTTGCCGGATTTTCCGCATTCACACTGGTCTGTGACACGCTAAACGCAGAGACCTGACATAGCAATATCCCTGCCAGTAACGAAGCTATCGTTTTCTTACTTTTTTGAATCTTCGTCATACAATTCCTCTCTTTCTTGTTATTTATATTAATCCGACCGTTGTAAATACCTCCTTTCCATGTCAAACACAACGTAAAATCTGTCAGATTATTCCATATTCACTTGGATAGATTATAAATGGGTTATCTGGCAACGTCATATGAGAAGCATGACCTGCCTTTTGATCATTTATCTGAAATTAAATAAGACCGAACAACAGAATGTTATTCAATTATTTTTGTATATAATACAACACAGATTCCAGAGATGTCAATCCCCAAAACCTGTGTTTTACATAGTTTTTAATTCATATTTTGTTTACCGGAACCTAAAGCTGATTCTGCGGGAACAGTGCATCATCTACTGCCGTGAGATCATCATTCGGAATATAATATGCTCCGTCTTTATTCACCTTTACGTGAACTTCTTTTTCCATCTTATCGCCATACGTCGGGTCAGCGAGTTTTGCACTCATAATTTCATACATCTTCCGCATAATCGCCTCATTAAGTTCTTCATCTGACGGGATTGATTCTACATTCGAATATGTGTCTGTCACCCATTGATCAAGCTCATCTGATACAGTAGAAAATGCCGTAAACGGACACACTTCAACAGTTACAGTAAATTCATCATCTTCTGTTTCTTTTGCTTCTTTCACTTTATAATTTGCACTCTTTAACATTTTTTCAAACATCGAACGATAGTCCGCTTTTAATTCATCTGATACACCGGTGTCATCAAAGCCGGCTTCTTTCATAATCGTATCAAGATTTGTCTCGTATTCTTTTTTGGCTTCTTTTTCTGTCGTCTCTGTTATCTCGGCATACTTCTTAACTTCTGCTTTGTATCCACAATCCAAAGCAGACTGTACATAATCCTTTGCATCGTCCGTTGTCATACCTCCACATCCGCATAACAGTAACATCACTCCGGCCAGCACCAGCGCCAGTACACCATGTTTTTTCATTTTATTGCCTCCTCATAAAAAATGATAGTGCCCGTTTCTTAATTGAAAGGACACTATCATTATATCTAAACCCGATTTTTTCCACAACTATTTTTCAATCAGTTTTTTCCCGATATCAAAGCAGTCGAATGTTGCGAAATAATCAGCCGGTGTTTCTGCTCTTCTGATCAGTTGTGTAGTCCCGTCTTCTTTCAGAAGCACTTCGGCAGATTTTAATTTTCCATTGTAATTATATCCCATAGAGAAGCCATGTGCTCCCGTATCATGAATTACCAGCACATCACCCATATCAATCTTCGGAAGCATACGGTCGATTGCAAATTTATCATTGTTTTCACACAACGATCCTGTTATATCATATTTGTGATCACAAGGTGCATTTTCTTTACCCATTACAGTAATGTGATGATAAGCTCCGTACATAGCAGGACGCATCAGGTTAACTGCACATGCATCTACACCAATATATTCTTTGTGTGTATGCTTTTCATGAATTGCCGTTGTAACCAGGCATCCGTAAGGTCCCATCATAAAACGTCCCATCTCTGTATAGATTGCCACATCGCCCATACCGGCAGGTACCAGTACTTCTTCATATACGCGGCGCACACCGTCACCAATCGCACGGATATCATTTGGCTCCTGATCTGGTTTATAAGGGATACCTACACCACCGGACAGGTTAATGAATTTGATATGTACACCTGTTTCTTTCTGAAGCTTTACTGCAACTTCGAACAGAACTTTCGCAAGCATCGGATAATACTCATTGGTTACTGTGTTACTTGCAAGGAATGCATGAATACCGAATTCTTTGGCACCTTTTTCCTTTAAAATCTTAAATGCATCAAATAACTGTTCTGTAGTCATTCCATATTTCGCATCTCCCGGATTATCCATGATGTCATTACTGATCTTGAACATTCCACCCGGATTGTAGCGGCAGCTGATCGTCTCCGGAATATGTCCGATTGCTTCTTCAAGAAAATCAATGTGTGTGATATCATCCAGATTGATGATTGCATTCAGCTTATCTGCCAGTACAAATTCTTCTGCCGGAGTATCATTCGAAGAAAACATGATGTCCTCTCCTGTTGCCCCAATCGCATCGGAAAGCATCAGCTCTGTATAGGAAGAACAGTCACATCCACACCCATACTCTCTTAAAATATTGATCAGAAACGGATTTGGCGTTGCCTTTACCGCAAAGTACTCTCTGTATCCTTTATTCCACGAAAATGCTTCTTTTAAAGCTTTCATATTCTCACGGATTCCTTTTTCGTCATATAAATGAAACGGTGTCGGATAAGTTTTAATAATCTCGTCTAACTGTGCTTTTGTTACAAATGGTTCTTTTTTCATCAATCCTTGTTCTCCTCTCGTATAGATAATAACTTTATCTCATTCGCAAGTGCTGTTTTGTACAATTCTACAAAGTTTTTCTGTCCGGAATAGAGACATGTATTCATACTCCCCTCTCCGTATTCACCTGTCAGTACATATTTCGAATCGGCAATGATTCCTATCTGCATTCCTCTGTTTTCTCCAAAATATACTTTTGCATTGTGAAAGGTCGCCGGTTGATCGGTGATGATCACCACTTTTTTTCTTTCTTCCATCAATGTATCAAGCTCCCGGATCAGAAGCAGCAGATAATTTCTTGTACAACTGATATAGACTCTCTGATCAACCTGAGATAACAGATTCTTTATCTTATTCAGTATATTCTCTGCGCCTTCAATTGTAATGTATCCTTCTACATACGCTTTCTCCGTCGGCATATGTTCCTGCAGCCATTTTCCGGATTCCTCCAGCTTACGGATACGATTCTTACAGAATTCGTTAAGCGGGACAGGCACATACTTTCTGGTGCTGGCCTCTTCTACAAGGTAAGCCGCACCTTTCTCTGTCATACTAGCCAGAGAATTATATGCATTGGATCTGGATATTCCGGTCTGTTTAGCAACTTCGTATCCAGTTACCTTTCCCTCTGTCAGCAGGCACTGATAAATGCTTGCTTCTTGTCTTGTGAGTCCGAATTCCATCAGGCGCTCTGTAAATGATGTCTGTTCCATCTTCGTCATCCACCTTTTGGTTCTTTAGTAGTTCTCTACAGGAACACTATAAGTGAATTTTCGCTGTATGTCAAGGAGAAACTTTCTCAAAAACATGCAAAGAACCAGAAAGCCCAGGCTGATTCAGCCTCGTTGCTTTCTGGTTCTTTATAAGCAGTCCTGCTTATTTACTATTTTTATTTTCTATCATCTACCATCGCAATTCTCATCATGTTACTTACCGTTCTGTTCTCAGATACATTTGTAGATGGAATTCCAAGCGTTAATACAACCATGTCTCCTGCTTCTGCAAGCTTCTTTGCACAGATCAGATCGATTGCCGTATCACAGATATCTTCTGTTGTATATACAGCAACTGATTTCAGCGGCATAACTCCCCAGTTGATCTGCATTCTTCTCAGTGTTGCCTCATCCGGGCTGATACCGATAATACCTGTCTTAGGTTTGAACTTAGATACAACTCTTGCCGTAGCACCTGATACAGTTGGTGTTACGATACATTTAGCACGAAGATTATTAGCCGTTGTTACTGTTGCATTTGCAAGTGCGCTGGATGCACTCTTAAGTCTGTGTTCTCCTGCTTTTCTAAGGATCATATCATAATCCAGATGCTCCTCTGTATTTTCAACAATATGAACCATCATCTGTAAAGCTTCTAACGGATATTTACCCTGAGCTGTCTCTCCGGAAAGCATGACTGCATCTGTTCCGTCATATACCGCATTGGCAACATCTGTAACCTCTGCTCTTGTAGGACGTGGATTACGCATCATAGAATCAAGCATCTGTGTAGCTGTGATAACCGGTTTAAAGTTATCGTTACATTTCTGGATAATTGTCTTCTGAAGGTATGGAACTTCCTCTGCCGGAATTTCAACACCAAGATCTCCTCTGGCTACCATGATTCCGTCTGCGCAACGGATAATCTCATCAATATTCTTGATTGCTTCAAAGTTCTCGATTTTTGCAATTACAGGGATATACGGAGCCTTACATTCTCTTAAGAATGATTTGATCTCCAGAATACATTCTGCATTTCTGACAAATGAAGCTGCAATAAAATCTACACCCTGCTCCACGCCGAATTTCAGGTCATCACGGTCTTTATCTGTGATAGCTGGAAGACGGATCGCAACGTTTGGTACATTAACACCCTTCTTTTCTCCGAGCTCGCCGCCATTAACAATTTCACAATTGATGTTATTTCCCTTTTTATCTTTTACTTTCAGTTCAATCAGACCATCATCGATCAGGATCGTACTTCCGGCTTTGACATCTTCTACCAGACCTTTGTATGTAATAGAAACAATCTTGTTATCTCCGACAATCTCGTCTGTTGTCAGGGTAAATGTCTCTCCTGCTTCAAGCTGTACTTTCTTTCCATCTTTTAATACACCTGTACGGATCTCAGGTCCTTTTGTATCCAGAAGAATTGCGATCGGTTTGTTCTCTTCTTCACGAATCTTCTTTAACATATCCATACGGCCCTTCTGTTCTTCGTGATCACCGTGTGAAAAGTTAAATCTTGCAATGTCCATTCCATTCTGAACTAACTTTCTCATCATGGTTTCATCATTTGTATTTGGTCCCATTGTACAGATAATTTTTGTTTTTTTCATATTTCTCCTATTCCTCTCTTAATTATTTAACATGTGTATGTGTGAACAAATGATCCTGGCAATATTCATAATTGCCATTACATTTTGAACAATACCGGAATTCCAGATTCGGATCATCCAGTTCTGTTCTTCCGCAGACTGCGCATCTGTGTTTTGCCCCATTTGCATAGCTGTTTACCGGTCTTTCCGCATGTCTCATCTTGCGCTTGAAATCATTCTTTCTTTTCATCTGACCTGGTGTGTAAGGCTTCATATTACGTGAACTCAGGAAAAAAATGATAAAGTTCAGTATTGAGATAAATGCTGCAAGCGCATTCGCCTTATAATATATACCAAAAACACCTCCGCCGTAGGCCGGAAGAAAAGCCTGCACAATCGCATAGATAAAATACAAGCCATCAAGTATAGCCAGCCATTTGATCTTAATCGGAATAACGAAAAATAATAACAGCTGGATATCCGGATACAGTGCTGCAAATGCAAAGAATAACGATAAATTCAGATACCATGTATCCATTGGTAACACAGTGCCTGTCAGTAAATATGCCAGTATGGCTCCCAGTACAATAAAGAGCATTCCCGAAAAGAAATACAGATTAAAACGAAACGCCCCCCACGCTGCCTCTAACTGCTTCCCTATCATATAATAGAGATACAGTGCAAATACAATAAAGATCAGACTGTCAGACGGAGGCTGGATAATAAATGTAACAATTCTCCATATCTGCCCCTGGAGAATCTTGCTGGCATCCAGACTTAAGAACTGCCTATAGAACGTCGGGTTAATCAACTCCAGCGCAAATCCGGCTGCATATAATATTATAATATATGTGATCAAATTTGGAATAGCATATCTGCTAAATTTCCGTTCAAGTTTATCTAACCAATTGTTCATATAACTGCTCCTTTACGTTTATTCTCACACTGTAGATATTCTACCTTCCCAACTGATATTTGTCAATTGTGCCAAGTAAAGTTCATCTCTTTTTAACATATCTTCAACATTTGTTAATTGTCTTTTGAGAACTTTTGTCGTATAATGTTACAGGTTGCAATTAAGCAAAATGCATTTAATAAGAAGAAAGACATATAGTTTAACATGATAAGGAGTCACATAATATGAATCAAAAAGAATTATACGCACTTGGTATCGACATCGGTTCTACAACCGTAAAGATTGCCATATTAGATGAGAATAATGAAGTGGTATTTTCTGATTATGAGAGGCATTTCGCGAACATCCAGGAAACTCTTTCCGATCTGTTAGGAAGAGCGGTACATAAATTAGGTCCTGTCCATACATCACCGGTCATTACCGGTTCCGGCGGACTGACTCTTGCGAAACATCTTGGTGTACCGTTTGTACAGGAAGTGATCGCTGTATCTACTGCTCTCCAGGACTATGCACCTCAGACAGACGTTGCTATCGAACTCGGCGGAGAAGATGCCAAGATTATCTACTTTGAAGGTGGTAATGTAGAGCAGCGTATGAACGGCGTCTGTGCCGGTGGTACAGGATCCTTCATCGATCAGATGGCATCTCTTTTACAGACTGACGCCTCCGGACTGAACGAATATGCAAAAAATTATAAAGCTCTCTATACCATTGCTGCACGATGTGGTGTATTTGCCAAGACCGATATCCAGCCTCTGATCAATGATGGTGCTGCCAAAGAAGACCTTGCTGCTTCTATATTCCAGGCAGTTGTCAACCAGACTATCAGCGGACTGGCCTGTGGTAAACCAATCCGCGGACACGTTGCATTCTTAGGAGGACCGCTTCATTTCCTCTCTGAACTGCGCGAAGCTTTCATCCGCACACTGAAGCTGGACGATGAACACATCATCGCCCCGACACATTCCCATCTGTTTGCAGCAGCCGGTTCTGCTCTGAATTCAAAGAAAGATCTGGACGTGCCTCTCATTGATATGCAGCACCGTTTGGAAGGAAAGATCAAAATGGAATTCGAAGTGGATCGTATGGAGCCGCTGTTTGCAACGGAAGCAGATTTTAAAGAATTCGAAAACCGTCATGCGAAACATCAGGTACCTGTGAAGGATCTTGCCACTTATCAGGGAAAAGCATTCCTTGGTATTGATGCAGGTTCCACCACAACCAAAGCTGCTCTGGTAGGCGAAGACGGTACTTTATTATATTCTTTCTATCATAATAATGAAGGAGATCCTCTTGGTACAACGATCTCTGCCATCAAAGACATTTACAGTAAACTGCCGGAAGGCGTGGAGATTGTTCACTCCTGCTCTACCGGATATGGTGAGGCACTGATCAAAGCTGCCCTCCTGTTAGACGAAGGAGAGGTAGAGACAGTTTCTCATTACTATGCTGCATCTTTCTTTGAACCGGATGTAGACTGTATCCTGGATATCGGAGGCCAGGATATGAAATGTATCAAAATCAAGAATCAGACGGTTGACAGCGTACAATTGAATGAAGCATGTTCATCCGGATGCGGTTCTTTTATTGAAACATTTGCAAAATCTCTAAATTATACGGTAGAAGATTTTGCTCATGAAGCATTATTTGCCAAAAACCCGATTGACCTTGGTACCCGCTGTACTGTTTTCATGAATTCAAAAGTAAAACAGGCTCAGAAAGAGGGTGCGGAGGTTGCTGATATTTCAGCTGGTCTTGCTTACTCCGTAATCAAGAACGCATTATTTAAGGTTATCAAGGTGTCCGATGCATCTGAGCTCGGCAAACACATCGTTGTTCAGGGAGGAACATTCTACAACAACGCCGTACTGCGGAGCTTTGAAAAGATCGCTAACTGCGAAGCCATTCGTCCGGATATTGCCGGTATCATGGGCGCATTCGGTGCTGCACTGATCGCCCGTGAGCGTTACGTTGACTGCGAAGGTACAACCATGCTTTCCATCGAAGATATTGAAGCCATGGAATATTCTACTACTATGACAAAATGCAAGGGATGTACGAATAACTGCCGCCTGACGATCAATCATTTCAGCGGCGGACGTAAGTTCATCACAGGTAACCGTTGTGAACGTGGTCTCGGGAAACAGAAAACAACTAACAAGCTTCCGAACTTATTTGAATATAAATTAAAACGCTATTTTGATTATGAACCATTGGCAGAGGAAAATGCTCCTCGCGGAATCATTGGTATTCCTCGTGTACTGAATATGTACGAGAATTATCCGTTCTGGTTCACATTCTTTAATGAACTGGGATTTCGGGTTGTTCTTTCTCCGGTGTCAAACCGCAAGGTATACGAACTGGGAATTGATTCCATCCCAAGTGAATCCGAATGTTATCCGGCAAAGCTGGCACACGGACATGTACAATGGCTGATCAACAACGGTATCCACACCATCTTTTATCCCAGCATTCCATATGAGAGGAATGAATTTGCGGAAGCCAACAACCATTACAACTGTCCGATCGTAACTTCCTACCCGGAAAATATCAAGAACAACATTGATGCAATTGTTCACGGAGAAGTAGATTTTCTTCATCCATTTATTTCTTTTGCCAGCGAAGACACCATCTCTTACCGGCTGGTTGATGAATTATCCGGAAAGTTCCATATCCCGGCTGACGAGATCAAAAAAGCAACGCATACTGCCTGGGAAGAACTCGCCGCCTGCAGAAAAGATATGCAGAAAAAAGGCGAAGAGACGATCAGGTTCTTAAACGAAACCGGAAACCGTGGTATCGTTCTTGCAGGACGTCCGTATCACATCGATCCGGAGGTAAACCATGGTATTCCCGAACTGATCAATTCTTATAATATTGCAGTTCTGACGGAAGATTCCATCTCCCACTTAAATCCTGCCGAGCATCCTCTCAATGTTATGGACCAGTGGATGTATCATTCCCGTCTGTATGCCGCAGCAAACTACGTAAAGACGGTAGACAACCTGGATCTGATCCAGTTAAATTCTTTCGGATGTGGTCTGGATGCCGTTACAACCGATCAGGTGGCATCAATACTGAATGACTCTGACAAGATCTACACCTCTTTAAAAATCGATGAGGTTAATAACTTAGGTGCCGCAAGAATCCGTGTCAGATCACTGCTTGCCGCAATCCGTGTCAGAGAGAAACGTGGGGAAAAACGTACCATTCATTCTTCTGCAATAAAAAAGGTCGTATTCACCAAAGAAATGCGTAAGAATTATACAATTCTCTGCCCACAGATGTCTCCCATCCATTTCGAGCTTCTGGAGCCTGCATTCAACGCATCCGGATATAACCTTCAGGTATTGCCTAATGACAACAAACAGGCTGTAGACGTAGGCCTGAAATATGTAAACAATGATGCCTGCTATCCATCTCTGATGGTAGTCGGTCAGATCATGGAAGCGATTCTTTCCGGTAAATATGATACAGATAAAATCGCTGTGATCATCAGTCAGACCGGCGGTGGATGCCGTGCTTCCAACTACATCGGATTTATCCGACGGGCTCTTAAGAAGGCCGGATACGGAAATATTCCGGTTATCTCCATCAACTTAAGCGGTCTGGAAGAAAATCCGGGATTCAAGCTGACTCCGAAGCTGATCTTACGAGGCATCTATGGTGCTATATTCGGTGACATTTTTATGAAATGTGTATACCGTCTGCGTCCATATGAAGCAGTTACCGGATCTGTCAATGCAATGCACAGAAAATGGCTGAAAGTATGCCAGGACTTCTTGTCTAACGGCTACCCGAGCAGGCGTAAATTCAAACGTCTCTGCCGTGAGATCATTGAAGATTTTGACAACAACATTGAATTACTGGACATTAAGAAACCTCGTGTCGGCGTTGTCGGCGAAATTCTCGTCAAATTCCTTCCGGCTGCCAATAACTACCTGGTAGACCTCCTGGAAAGTGAAGGAGCCGAAGCTGTTGTCCCGGATCTCCTGGACTTCCTGCTCTAT
>PPYF01269039.1_pt1 | contig 12647 bp, 7 predicted proteins | sample 1559871 | NCBI WGS metagenome assembly PPYF01 (sample SAMN08240021, study PRJNA423297) | Human gut metagenome, whole genome shotgun sequencing project. | reverse complement strand
GCGATGAGGACGGCAACAGTCTTTACAATGTAGGCATCGCCAACTACTGGACCGACAGTCTGAAAAACCACCCGGGCTACCTGTCCGGCACCAGCAACGAGCCGGCCATTTGCCGCCAAGTGGCGCAGAATATCGGCGCAGACAAAGTGTATGCCTTTAACTACGATTGGCGACTGGACGCCTGCGAAACGGCTGCCAAGCTGGCAGACTTTGTGAGTCAGGTCAAAGCCAAAACCGGTAAAAAGCAAGTGACCCTGATCGGCAGTTCAGAGGGCACGGTGATCCTCAGCGCCTACATAGATCAGTACGGCGATCGGGGTGACATCCGCCGTCTGGTGATGATCAACGGGGCGCTCACCGGCGTGTCCGTCACCAAGCTGTTTTGCCAGGATCTGCTGTTTGACGCGGATGTGGTCAAGAAATACTTGGACCGGGTGACCACCTCTTACCATAACCCGGACTTTGACTTTAGCCAGCTGAACCGGCTGGCAAACAGCCTGAATGTGAGCTACCTGTGCGACTTTTTGACCCAAGTAGCAGAGGACCCTGCACTGGTGGAGCGTGTGTATAATGAGATCTTTTACCCGGTGTTCGGCTGCATTCCCATGCTGTGGGAGTTTATCCCCTATGATGATTTTGACGACAGCGTGGATGCCATGACCGCCATCGGCTTTTTAGACCAAAGCAGCGGCCTGTATAGGAAGATCACCCGCTATCATAAGGTGCAAAAGCGCCTGCCCGGCAATCTGAAAGCCATGCAAAAGGCCGGCACCGATGTGGTGATCGTAGCCAACTACGGCCTGCCCAATATTCCCATCAACTCTGCGTATGCCAATCAGACAGATATTCTCATTGACACCAAATACGCTTCCGTGGGAGCCACCACGGCGGACTACGGCAAGACCTTGAAGCGCACCGGCGCTCATGTGTCGCCGGACCGTATTGTGGACGCCGCCACCTGTTTGCTCCCCAACAACACCTGGTTCTTTAAGGGCGTGGCCCATGTGAACTTCTGGTACGACAGCCAAGCCACCAAATTCTTGGCCGGACTGATCACCAACCCGGAGAAAAAGCAGTCTGTGCAGACAGTCAAAGCCGCCACCGGCAACGGCCAGTTTGTCAATACGGACGAGAAGCAAAACATTGTACCCTTTAGCACCGGCAAGAGCACAAACAGCAGCGGTACAAAGAACACCAATCCCAAAAACACCGCGACCGCAGCTGTTAAGTCCCCTGCCACCGGCGCCCATTGGAGCCTGGCAGTGGGCGGCTCCGGTCTGGCCGCCTCCGGCGTGCTCTTTGCCCTGTACGCTCTGTTTGCCAAAAAGAAGAACGACGCAGCCACAAAATAATATCTATACTTAAACCAGCGCCCCCTTGCATAAGCAAGGGGGCATTTTTTACCCAAAATTCGAAAAAATTGCGGGCCTATGTAGGCATCGGCCCCTACTTACCAATCCCTCCACCGCCTACAGCGATCCCCCTCCCTTTACAAGGGAGGCAAAGTGGTAAAAATAGCGGCTCCCCTTTTTTGTAAGGAGAGCCGTATTTTTTATATGAAACTGTAATCACTTTCCGTCTGCGCCGAAGGCGAAGATCTGGCCGGTGTACACATTGAACTGCATGGTACAGGGGCGGTCGCTCTGGGTATACCGCACAGTGAGCACATCGCCCTCCTGGCTCACATCCGTTAAAGTGGCGGTATCGGCCAGGGTATCGGCAAACAGGCTGGCCTGCTCCGGCTTATAGGTGCTCACATCGTCCGAGGTGAAGAGCACACCACCAAACAGCTGAATAAACTTAGCCAGCAGTGCCTGCTGCTCCGGGGTAAAGCTGATATTGTTGCGCCGCAGCAAGAACACATCCGGGTCGTTCAAAAATGCCCGACCGTTCAGCCCCCGGCGATACACGCTGTTGAGCATCGCATTGGGTGTAGACACATCCTCCCGGTGCATTTGGCGGCGCCGGGCAGAATGGGGCCAACTGAGGGCCATATCTGCACCGATGCGCATATAGTCCGCCACGCCAAAGCTGGGCAGCATTGGTGCGCCGCAAGCCAGCAGCAGCTTATCCTCGCCCACGCACTCCCGCAGCAGCTCCATGGCGTCATACGCCACCTGGCCGCGGGTCTTGCCGTACAAGGGCTTAACGGAAGCGGCATACAAAAAGTCCAGCTTCACCATATCAAAGCCCCAGGTATGCAGCACCGTTTGAAACACCTGCTTAATATACGCCCGGGCTTCCTTATGATAAATATCCAGGGCATAAAAGCCACCCCAGTTGGCGCCCACCATCAAGGGGCTGCCTTTTTTGTCTGCCACCAGCCAGCCCGGGTGCTTCTTTGCCAAATAGGCATTCTTTTGCACCGCAAAAGGCGCCAGCCACAGCCCGGCTTTCAGCCCGCGCTGATGAACCGCATCGGCCACCCGGCGCATACCGAAGGGGAACTTCTTGCTGTCCACAGACAGCCAGTCGCCCACGGCGGTCTGGTAGCCGTCGTCCACCTGGAAGGTATTGACCCCGGCGCAGGGGGCAATGGCCCGCAGGTCGTGCATGATGATGTTGTGATTGATATTGCTGTAATAGTTGTACCAGGAGGTATAGCCCCGCAGCTTTTCCGTTTGGCGGGGGTGTACGCCCAAGGCGGCAAAGTAGCCGTCAAATACCGCGTCATAATGCCCCTGCTGCATATAGAGATCCAGCACCGGATAATCCTCCGTGAGCATCAGCCCCTCCAGATCCTTAGACACAGCCAGCACATTGCGGTTCATATCCGCCGTAATAACGGTAAAACCGGTGCGGTCCGTCAGGGAGCCGATAAAGTCCAGCATATCGCCGGTACGCACATAGGCAAAGCCGTGAGAATGGAACACGCCCGCCTGCTTTTCCTCCGGCACAAAGGTATAATCGCCGGTATACTGCATACCCAAGCGGCGGCCGATGGGCGATTTGCCAACGGTACCCAGCCCGGGCATGCGCTCCGTGGGGCCGAATTCCCGGCTGTCCGTCCAGGACTGAAAGCCGTTGGCCATAAAGCGACTGGCCGGGGTAAACAGGAACGGCAGCTCCAGAATAAAACTGCGCACCTGTATGGGCGCGGTGGGGTGCAAAGTCACTTGCAAGCGGTGGTTGCTCTCCTGCACCTGCAAAAGCAGGTCCTCGTTACTGCCGGTGGCCGTCTTTACGGTGCTGCCCAGCTTGTAATCAATGTGGTAGGAAAAGGTCATGGGGCGGTTCTCTCCAATCATTATTTTTTGAATTGCAGTGCGCAGCGCAGGGTCAAGGTCTGCATTTTCGGCAGCTTATACTGAGGCTTTAAGGTAGCCACAGCAGGCACATCGCCGCCAACACCCTGCTGGCCGCCGTCAATATTCACCGTCAGGTAATCATGGCGGGGCAGGTCGCAGGAATGCTTGGCTGCGTCCAGTTCCTCCAGGGTGTAAGGGTGTACGCCGGCCTCAAAAGCACGACCCACAGCGTCTACCCGCAGCTTCACATCGCTGCCCACTTCCAGCCAGCGCACGTCGCAGCGGTTGCCGTTTTCCTGCGGATACAGGTAGTCGTGGATAAAGTCCTCGGCGCTCTTAAAGTGATACACGCCCAGGTACGCGCCGGTCTTGCGGTCGCAATAATTCTCGTGGGGGCCTTTACCGTAATAGGTCACGCCGTCCTCCCCGGACATCAGCTGGAAGGTAATGCCGTAACGGGGCAGATCCATGGGTACAATATTGCGACAGGTCTGGGTCACCAGTACCCGGCCGGAGGGCAGCACCACATAGGTGGTCTCTACCTGATCCAAGTAGCGGCACAACCAGCGCACGGTGATCTTCACCGCATCTTTGCCTTGCGTGGCTGTTACCTCCAGCGGAATCAAAGCCTTGCCGGCGTTCTTAAAGGCATTCAGCCCGATCAGGGTGCGCACAAAGTCAAATGGAATTTGGGCAATGCGCTCATTGTCAATATTGGCACGGCCAAAGCAGGGGCGCACGCCGCTGCGCAGGCACTCCCGACCGTCCAGTTCATAAGAGCTCAGCTCGCCGGTTTTCTTGGATACAGCCAGACTGAAATGGTCACCGCTGACCAGATAGGCGTCTGCCCGCTTGCACAGGCTGATTGCTGCGGGCGTCTCCTTCTTCACAGAGAAATCGTACTGCCCCAGCACAAACTGCTCTCTGGCCATCAGGTGACCGGCAGGCAGGTGCATGGTGTCCGCCTTCAGAATTAAATAAGCGTCCAGCAGCTGCTCGCTCTTGGCATTTAGGTCAAAGGGGATATCAATCTTCACCTTCTCCAAATGACCCGCTGCCGGCAGGTCCATGGTCTCCTCTTGCAACACACCGCTCTCATCGGACAAGGTCAGCCGCAGGGCAAAGGCGCTCAAGGGCGTAAACATAAACCGATTGACAATCTGCAAGGTGTTACCCACCCGGGTAAAGTCCGCCTGCTGGTAGCACTTAACCACCTCATAATAATGAGGGTTGGGTGAACGGTCGCCGCGGAACACACCGTTAAAGGCAAAGTTACCGTCGTTGGGCTTGTCGCCAAAGTCGCCGCCGTAGTTCCACTTGTCCTTGCCATCCTTGGTCTTAGTACGAATGGCCTGGTCCGCAAAGTCCCAAATATAGCCGCCGGCCAGCCGGTCGTACTTCTTAAAATCATTCCAATAATCGGAGAAGTTACCCATGGAATTGCCCATGGCGTGGGCATACTCGCACTCAATAAAGGGCTTATCCCGGTACATCTCCGGAGTCAGGCGATAGCCCATACCGCCGTTCCAAAGCGCGCGACTGTGGATATGGGGTCTGTTCTCGCCGATTTCTTTCATCTCCGTCTGCACGGTATACATCTCGCTGAACAGATCGCTGGTTTCCAAATGGGCGTCCGGCTCGTAGTGGAAGGGCCGGGTGCGGTCAATCTGCTGGGCAGCTCGCTTCATATCCGGGAACGCCTTGCCGTTGCCGCTTTCATTGCCCAAGGACCAGAAGAGAATACAGCTGTGGTTCTTAAAGGAATTGACCATATTGGTCATTCGATAGCAGCACTGGGCACTCCACTGGGGATTGCTGGCAGGAATCTGCTGGGCCAGGCCGTGGGTCTCCAGGTTGTTCTCGCTCATAACCAAAATGCCGATCTCGTCGCACAGCTCATAGAACCGGCGGGAATTGGGATAATGGCAGGTGCGCACATTGGTAATATTGCTGCGCTTAAGCAGCTCCAGGTCGGAGCGAATAATACGCTCCGGCACGGCGTGGCCGTAATCCGGGTGGAAATCATGGCGGTTCACGCCGCAGATCTTCAGCGGCACACCGTTCAGGAGAATGAACGGTCCACGCTTGGTGTCCGGATTATAACCGACGATCTTCACCTCTCTAAAGCCGTACTTATGGGTGCGCAGGTCCACCGGCTCCCCGGCCACCAGCAATGTGGTCTCTACCGTGTATAGGTACGGATCCTCGTGGCTCCACAGATGGGGCGCCTCCACGGTGCAGTCCGTATCTACCGTAACCCGGCAGCCATCCTCCAGCACCGGGCAGCGAGCCTCCATTTGGCCTACGGCTTTGCCGTCTGCGTCTAAAATACGCACCCGGTAAGCGGCGTCTGTGCAGTCCGTCCCCCGGCACTCCACAGCTACCTGCATACGGAAGTGAGCCGTCTTGTAGTCCTCTGCAAATTCGCTGTAAAAATAAGTATCCTGAATATAGGTCTTGGGCTTGAACACCAGGTTCACATCCCGGAAGATACCGGACAGCCGCCACATATCCTGATCCTCCAGGTAGCTGCCATCGCAAAACTGATGCACGGTCACCGCCAAGCGGTTCTTGCCCGGGTGCACAAAGCGGGTTACATCGTACTCCGTCTCGTCAAAAGTATCTTGGGAATAACCCACAAAGGTGCCGTTCATATACACCTCGCCACAGGAGTTAATCCCACCAAAGTGCACGAACACATTATCCGCCAGTTCTTCTTCCGTCAAATCAAAATCCCGAATATACAGACCTTGCGGGTTCTTCTTGTCGTCAATATGGGGAATGTTAATCTTTGAGATCGGCGTGGGGTAATTGATATTGGTATAAATGGGGGTGCCATAGCCCTTGATCTGCCACTCGGAGGGCACCTCTAAATCGTCAAAGCTAAAGGGGTCGAATTCCGGGTTCTGATAGCCCTCTATCGTCTGATCACTGCCGGGCAGGAATTTAAACTTCCAAATGCCATTCAGCAGCCGGCGCTTTTCTTCCCCGGTGCGGACATCCCTTGGAAAGCCGGCGGCACTGCGCCGCTCGGTGTTGACACTGAATGTGTCTATATCTTGCCAGATAGGTATATCTTTGTTCATACTGTTACTCCTTATGTTTAGAATCCCCGCCGCAGGCCAAAGGGCAAACTGCGGTCAATAACAGTATAACGGAAACGGCGGCACTTTTCAATGCAAAATCCGCAAATCGCCGGGATAATGGGCAAAAAAACAGCAGACCGTCGAGCCGCCGACAATCCGCCCTTTTATTATACGACACTGTCGCCCATCAGGCAATAAATGTGCTGTACAATTTGGAAATAAAGCCCGGTCCCTACTGTTTGGCCAATAAAATCAGTCCGCGTTAACCCGCCGGTACTGCGCCGGTGTGCAGCCGTACTGCTTGCGAAAAGCGGCGGGCCGGTGCCCTGTTGCCTGGCAAAGGCGCTGGTAAAAAGTGCCAACAAAGGCAGCCAAAAGGCTGAAAAACTGCACAAATTATAAAGAAAAGAGAGAGCGAATTTTTCACTCTCTCTGTTTTTATCCCCTGCCCTAGGGTTTACCTATAAGAAATGCGGGTGTATAATAGTGCCGGATGAAGTGAGGCAACTATGAAAGATACAAAAGTAAAATCGGATCAAAAACAAAACAGCGCCACCATGTTGATGACCGAGGGCAAAATCTGGAAACAGCTATTGGTGTTTGCCGTGCCGTTGATTCTGGGCAATCTGCTGCAACAGATGTACAACGCAGTGGACTCCATTATTGTAGGCAACTACGTAGGCAGCAATGCGCTGGCCGCCGTTGGCTCCAGCAATGCGCTCATTAACCTGCTGATCGCCTTTGCCCAAGGGGCGTCCGTGGGCGCCGGCGTGGTGATCTCCCAGTTCTTAGGTGCAGGCGACACCAAGCGGGTGCACCGGGCAGTCCACACGGCAGCCACCATCGCCTTATTGTTAGGCGTAATGCTCACCGGGGCCGGCATCGCCCTAAGCCGGGTGCTGCTGGTGGCCATGGACACCCCAACCGCTGTACTGAACGACTCGGTGCTGTACCTGCGCATTTACGCCGGCGGTTTTCTCTTTAATGTGGTGTACAATATGGCCACCGGTATTCTCAACGCTGCCGGCAATTCCCGCCGCCCGCTGCTGTACCTGGGCGCCGCCTCCGTGACCAACATTGTACTGGACTTGGTGCTTATTGAGGGGTGCAAAATGGGCGTAGCTGGTGCCGCTGTGGCTACCGATGTGAGCCAGCTGATCTCCTGCCTGCTGGCAGTAAGCTACCTGCTGCGGGTAAAGTCCGATTATAGAATCCGCGTGAAAAACCTGTGCCTGGACGGCGATATGGCCAGGCGCATTGTCCGCGTGGGGCTGCCCACCGGCATACAAAACATGGTCATCAGCTTCTCCAATGTGCTGGTGCAAACCAGTGTTAACCACTACGGCGCTATGGCCATGGCCGGATTCACCGCCTACTTAAAGGTGGACGGCTTTAACATATTGCCGGTGCTGAGTATCAGCATGGCAGTGACCACCTTTGTGGGCCAAAACTACGGTGCAGGAAATCTAAAGCGGGTCAAAAGCGGAATGTGGACCGCCCTGCTGATGAGCACCGTTTATACCATACTGACCGGCGCGCTGCTGCTGGCGTTCTCCCACCCGGTGATGCGGCTGTTCACATCAGACAGCGCCGCCATTCATTACGGTGTGTTGGCGATGAAATACTTTTGTCCCTACTATGTGCTACTGGGTGCGCTGAATGTGCTGGCAGGCACTGTGCGTGGCACCGGCAAAAGCATACCGCCCATGCTCATTCTGCTGTTTTCCATGTGCATCTTCCGCATCATTTGGATCCAGCTGGCAGTGCCCCATTATGACAACATCGACGGTGTGTTTATCCTCTACCCCATCTCCTGGGTAATCGGCGTAGTGCTGATGGCACTGTACACCTGGAAAGGTCACTGGCTACACTACGGCAACGAAGAAGAGAAGTCGAAAACAGCATAACAAAAGGCAAATGGAAACGCACCTTGCAATCGTTGGATCGCAAGGTGCGTTTCTTTATTGTTTTAATCTTCTGCCGCCACATCGTAGGTTTTGCGCTGCTCCAGCAGTTTTGCATGAATTTCTGCCTTGCGGGCACCGGTGAGCTTGTAAAAGAAAAAGGGCACACCGGCCAGGAACATCATAATACCGTGGAAGATGGTGTAGAAGAACAACATCCAGATCTTGGTCTTCAGGGATTGCAGGGTGCCGTCCTGGATGCCCTGCACATAGCCGCAAATAGAGTTGTCCCCGTACAGAATCAGCGGAGACAGGGCACCGGCAACGGTGCTGCTGACCATGGTAAAGATACCGATGACAAATCCCAAAGAGGCGTCCATTCGCTTGCCTGTCTTCAACTCAATATCCTCCAGCACATCTGCCTGGAACATATTAGGCAGCAGATTGGAGGCACCAAACTGCAAGCCGATCAGGAACAGGAATACGATAAACACGATTTGGAGCGGACCGCCGGAAGTTTCCTGCTTAAAGTAGGTGTAACCGATCAGGAACGCGCCGGTGTTGGCAATCAGTGAGTAGATGCCGCTGGCAATATACAGTACCCGGGAGTCAAATTTCTTCAGCAGGAAGTTGATAACCAGCATCCCCACAGCGGTGCCGATGCCGGTGGGCAAGCCGAACAGCAGAAACTTGCTGGAATCGCCCAGCAGCGCCGCTGCCAGGAAGGTACCCATAAAGTTGGCAATGCCGCGAAAGCTCTTTAAGAATTCGGACACAATAATGGTCCAGGCATACTTGTTACGCAAAATGTCGCCAAAGCCCTCCATCGGGTTCTTGCGCTCATTCTCATAGGCGATGCGCTCCCGCGTGGCACGCATACCGCCCAGCATAGTGATAATGCCCATCACGCCGCTCAGAGCGGCGCAAAGAATAAATTGCAGTGCCTTATTGTCTTTCCAGATCAGACCCAGCACCAAAATGATCACCAGGGATGCAGAGTTACCCACCGCAGAAACAATGCCACGGAATGACATCACCGTGTCCCGCTCACGCAAGTTAGGCGACATCACCACAGCCAGGTTGTTGATGGTATTGCCGAAGGTGTTCATCACGCCCCACAGAATGCCCACGGTACACAAATAGATCATCAACAGTGCGCCTGTCAGGCCCCTGGGCACCCAAAAACTAAGGAACAGCAACAACCCCATAGGCACTGCCGCCAGCATGACCAGCGGACGAAACTTGCCCCGCTTGCCAATGGCGCGACCGTCAATGTACATGACAATAAAGAAGTTCAGCACCCAGGGCACCACGCTCACCAGCGTGTTAAACAGCGCCGCCTGGTGCTGATTGATCTGCACCACATCCACTAAGAAGTTGTTGCGGTACTGCCCCACCATACCGGTCATATTGGTATAGAAAAACACAGACACCATGTACCATATAAATTCACCGGTGCCAATCTGCTTTTGGTCGACTGCGGGTGCAGCCATGGTCTTGCCGGACATTTAGAAATTCCCCCTTCAAAAATGCCGCTTTTGTTTTTATTTAGTCAACTGCAAGGTGCAGTTGTAATCCCGTTGCTTTTTGTCGCCGATCATGGAGAGCACAAAGGCGCGCAGATCGGAGAGCTGCGGATTGCCGGCGGAGAGCTTCTTCTCCAAAATATGCAACACCGGAGACAGACGGCGCAGCAGGTGATCCAGCGCGTCATACATGGGCGTACCGGGCACATACGGCTCGTTGCCCATAAAGATATTACGCACCAGCTCCACGCCCACATCTGCCACTCGACGATCACCGATGGACGGATCCACCCGGAACCAAAACAGCCGTCCCAGCTGCTTTACCGTCAGCTTTTGCAGCAGTTTGCCCACTGCCGTGACCGGACCTTTCAGCTTTTCCTTGCCTTGGCTACCGCCGAATTTGCCCATAAAAGCATCAAAATCCGTAGCCATAGCGTCCATTATATCCGTGATCATACGGTCAAAGCGCCACTGCAGATATTCTGCTGCGGTGCGCCCGCCTTTATCATAGTCAAAGTCATCAATCGTGTAGGAGCGAATGTCCACCTGGCCATCCGGTGCCACCGTCACCTTGCGATAGGCGCAGGGGCAGCCCACAAAGCATCCGGTCTGCACATCGGTAATAGTGTTGCCTGTCGGCGAGATGTGCTCCGTCACCGCCTGGGCGTGCATATGACCGGTAAAGATCAGCTCCAGCCCGGCGTCTGCCAGCGTGTTGGCGGTTTGTTCCCAGTCGGTCAAATGGGCGTCACCGATCAGACCCATCACTGCCGAGAACGGCAGCAACGGATAATGGGTCATAGCAATGATCCGCTCCCCGGCAGCGTGTGCCGCCTGAATTTGTGCCACTGCCCAGTCCAACTGCTCCGGCCAAAGGCCCTTAAAGTCCTTGCAGTCGCCGTCACAATTCAGTGCCAACAGCCGCAGGCCCGGCGCCAGCTGCGCCACATAGGACATACTCTCCCGGTGCTCGGCAATGGCGTCATCAAATCCGAATTCCCGATAAAAATCCCGCAGGTCGCTGCGCTCCATGCCGGCAACCGGCACCGTGCGGTCGCCTATAAATTCGCAGGGATTCTCCGCATAGTCATGGCGGGCAGTGATCAAGTAAATCTTTTTGCCCGCTTCTTGCAGTCGGTACAGCCGCTTGCGAAAGCCCACATGGCTTTGGTATTCGCCTCGGTACACCAAATCACCGGGGATCAGGATCACGGGAGCGGGCCTCGTAAGCCGATCCGCTGCGGCCGAAGGACTCGTCAAAATAATGGGGGTCCGTCACTAAATAAAAGGAAAAATCGCTCATAGTTCTATCTCCCGGGCAAAGGAGCCCTATATATTATAAAATATCACAACAATGACCATTATTCAACTGGATATATCCAATATCGCTTGCGATTTATCACATTTCCGTGAGCGCGCGAAAACGACTAGGCGAGCACCCGGTTCCCTGCTTAAAGGCATAAGAAAAATACTGGGCGTCCGTATAGGACAGGGCGTCTGCAATTTCGCTGACAGTCATCTGGGTATTGATCAGGTAATCCTTGGCGATCTGCAGACGACAGTTTTTATAATATTGATACGGCGTCACGCCGAATTTGGCAGAAAACCGGTTGATAATATGATTTTTGGAATAATTCAAAGTCCGGCATAGTTCCTCAAGATCCAAGTGGGTGGTGGCACGGTTCTCAATCTCCCGCTTGATGCGATCCGCCAGGTCATACTCCGCGGTGATCTGCCGATCGTAAATGCTCTGCACCAAGCTAAACAGCACCGGCGCCATGGCAATCTGGGCCTTGTCTTGATCCTGATTGTTGAACCCCAGACTAAACAAGCGGGCAAAGGCCTTTTCCACATAACAGCCATGAAACAGGTAGGTGTCCCGAGGCAAATAGGTGCGTAGCAGGCAGTCTGCCACCGGACCGCTAAAACTGATAAAATACTTGTGCCAGGGATGGTTCTGATCCGCATAATAGGTGTGGCGGCTGCCCTCGGTCAGAAGAAACACATCCCCCGCCTTGGGGTACAATACCTGGCCGTTGATCTCCAGTGTGCCAGCGCCATCCACAATATATTCCAGAGAGTTTAGATCACTGCACGAGCGATGGATCCGATATTTGCCGTCGCACACCGTCTCGCCCACAAAGCGCACCTCCAGCGGGCGCCCACTCTCCGCAAACAGCTTAATATTCTCATACATTGTGACAATTCACACCTTTCTTCATTTATACTACCGTTAGCAGCAGCCTATGTGTGATAATTTTAATATAGCATAAACCGACAGGAACTGCAATCCCCGTAGGGCATAAAAAACAGCGGTTGCAAGTTTATGCCTGCAACCGCCGTTGTTCAGTTATCATTTGATTTTCAGTGCGCGGGTGGCGTTGAGCACCGCCAGCACCATCACGCCCACATCGGCAAAAATCGCCAGCCACATACCGGCAATACCCAGAGCGCCCAGCACCAGGCAAACAGCCTTCACCGCCAGGGCGAACACAATATTTTGCCATACGATCTGCAAGGTGTGGCGTGAGATCTTCATGGCCAGCGCAATCTTAGACGGATCATCGTCCATCAGCACCACATCTGCCGCTTCAATGGCAGCGTCCGAGCCGAGGGCACCCATAGCGATCCCCACATCCGCGCGGGACAGCACCGGCGCGTCGTTGATCCCGTCGCCTACAAAGGCCAGGTTCTCCTTAGGGCCTTTCTCTGCCAGCAGCTTTTCCACCTGCGCCACCTTATCACCGGGCAACAGCTCGCTTTCCACCCGATCCATACCGATCTCCGCAGCCACCCGATCTGCCGCCGCCTTGGCGTCGCCGGTGAGCATGACGGTCATTTTTACGCCATTCTCCTTGAGCGCAGCCATCGCTGCCTTGGCGG
>PPYF01438174.1_pt1 | contig 12648 bp, 10 predicted proteins | sample 1559871 | NCBI WGS metagenome assembly PPYF01 (sample SAMN08240021, study PRJNA423297) | Human gut metagenome, whole genome shotgun sequencing project. | reverse complement strand
TCCTGTGTATCTGCCAGTCTCAGAGAACGTGTCGTCGTATCCAGCGTGGAAAACAGCATCGCATCCTCTAAAACACCTGCTCCTGTGAGCGCATTTTCTAGGCTGCTCTTTCCTGCTGACGTATATCCCACCAGCGCCGCCACCTTCAGATTGGAGCGTTTTCTCTGCGTACGAAGCCTCTCTCTGTGTTCTTCCACTTCCCGGAGTTCTTTTTTCAGGCGGCTGATCCTCTCCCGGATCAAACGGCGGTCCATCTCCAGTTTTTTCTCTCCCGGTCCTCTTGTTCCGATTCCGCCTCCCAGACGGGAAAGAGAATTTCGAAGTCCGACAAGTCTCGCCGCACGGTATTTTAACTGTGCCAGTTCCACCTGAATCTTACCTTCTCTGCTGACTGCCCTTCCTGCAAAAATATCCAGGATCAGAAGTGTCCGATCCACGATCTTACATTCCAGCTCTTCCTCCAGATGATTCAGCTGCACGGAAGTCAGTTCATCGTCACAGATGATTCCCGTAGCGTCTGTCTCCCACAAAAGTTCCTTCAGCTCCAGGATCTTTCCTTTCCCGATATACGTCACCGGATGCATCGCCTCTCGTTTCTGGATCAGACGGCCGACCACCTCTGCACCAGCCGTGCGTGCCAGCTCTGCCAGCTCGTCTAAGGATTCTTCCTCCGGCTCCGCATCATTTTCCTGAACGCCTACTAAAATGACGCGTTCTTTCGCATCTTCCATTTCATATAACGCCATTGCTTTTCTCCTACTCTCTCTTGCCTTCCATCGTCTGTCGGATAATGCTGCGCATCATATCTTCGTTTAACTGCCCCTGTACATATCCGAACAGATTTCCGTCTTTGTCTACCATAAAAGTTGTCGGGTAAGCGCTGATTCCATACTGCATAAATACCTCTCCTGTCGTATCCATCAGCACCGGATAGGTGTATCCGTTTTCCTCAAGAAATGCTTCGATCTCCTCCTGGCTTCCTTCCTGTCCGAATCCCGGCGCGGCAATTCCCAGGATCACCAGATCACTGTCTTCTTCCTGCTGTGTTTCTTCATAAATCTTCTGAATCTCCGGCATCTCATTTCTGCACGGACCACACCAGGTTGCCCAGAAATTCAAAAAGATCGTCTTTCCCTTATAGTCTGCCAGACTGTGCTCCTTTCCATACTGATCCTGCAGCACAAAATCTGTGGCCGGGTACGTATCCTGCTTTTCTTCTTTTATTTCCTTTTTCGTTGTCTCTTTTGAGGAAGTCTGTGTTCCTGCTGTTCCCGATAAATATCCGGTGATCGCGTTCATCTTGCCTGTAAACATCAAAAGTCCCATAAAGATCATCAGGATTCCTCCGATCTTCACCGTATACTTGACAACATGATTGTACTTTTTGAAAAACCCGAGCACTTTTGCCGTGAACAATCCCACTGCAAGAAACGGCAGGATAAATCCAAGTGTATACACACCGATCAAAAGGAATCCTGTCAGCTTTGTTCCTGCACTTCCCGCCATCAAAAGCACACTCGCAAGAGCCGGTCCCACGCACGGCGTCCAGGCAAAGCTAAAGGTAAATCCGAACACAAGCGCCACGACCGGTGACATCTTCAACTTGTCGAGCTTTAACCAGAAACGGTGCTCTGTACCCAGAAGCTTTGATTTTCCAAAAATCCCAAGCTGGTACAAACCGAATAAAATCACCAGAATCCCGCCGATCCTCGATACCATTGCCTGATTCTTATTGAGAAAACTTCCGGCTGCCGACACACCAAGTCCCATCATAAAAAATGCGGAGCTGATTCCTATCACAAAACAAATCGTATTGACAAACAGCCGCCCCCGTTTTCCGTACAGTTCTCCCTGCCCTGCGCCTCCTGAGAGATATCCCAGATAAAGCGGCACAAGCGGAAGGACACACGGTGAAAAAAAACTTAAAAGCCCCTGTAAAAACACGGTCACTACAGGAACTCCCACATCCATTGAAAATCCCATTTATTCTCCCCTTTCTTCTTTGATCCGGATCACAAACGCCGGAATCGGAGGATGATTTTGGCGGTTATAATAAGTACTTACAATCACTAAAAATGTTCTGGAATCCAGTGTCTCAAGATAAGACAACAGTGCCTCTTTCTCTGCGAATCCACTGTCTCCTCCACTATAGATACAAAGGCTCATGATCCCGCCTTTTTTCAGCAGGCGAAGCCCTGCCTCAATTGCCTGAATGCTTGTATCAGCCTGTGTCGCGATCTGATGATCACCGCCCGGCAGATAACCGAAATTAAAGGTGATCGCTGACACGGTTTCCCGGACATAGTTCTCCATATGCTCATGCCCATCCAGAATCACCTTGGCACGCTCTGAGAGTCCCGCCTCTTCCAGACGCTTTCTGGTGTGTTCTACTGCTGCTTTTTGAATATCGAATGCGTAGACCTTTCCGTCTGCCCCTGTCAGACGACAGAGAAATTCTGTATCATTTCCATTGCCGGCCGTTGCGTCCACACAGCAGTCTCCTTCTTTGATATGCTCCCTTATCATCCGATGACAATACTCGGTAATCTGATATCCCGGCATACGCTCTCCTTTCTCATCCCCGGAATAAAGGACGCTGACCGCAGAATCTTCTCCGCAGTCAGCGTATCCTCTTCTTCCCTTGTATTCTTTATCTGGTCTCCAGAAATTTTGCTTCTCTCTGGGCATCTGCATCGTCCGGATAGACCTGAATATACTCTGCGATCTTGGTTTTTGCATTCTCCCAGTCACCCAGCTTTTCATAACATACGATCTGATTGAACCGCATCTCCTGAAGCACTTCGCTGAAACTTTCTGCATCTTCCATGGACGTACCGCTGTTCTGAGACAGGCTGATTCCCTGATTAAACTGCTCCAGTGCATAATTGTAATCATTCAGCTTCATCCCGCAGATTCCGAGTAAATTATAAATGACCTGATTCTTTTCTCCGCCTGCTGAAATTGCTTTCTCAAATGCATCTTTTGCAGATCCATAGTCCTCCTGCTCATAATATGCCATTCCCAGACCGCGGTATGCCTGCGCCGTCTTCTTGCCTTCGTCCACCGCTTTCTGAAATGCGGTCACTGCTTCTTTATAATTTCCGTCTTCCAGATACCCTGTTCCGTCTTTGAGTGCATTGGTACATCCTGTCAAAAGACAGGCAGATACTGCCAATGCAAGCAATGTTGCTCTTTTCATGTTGTACACCCCTTATTCCGGATATTTCAGCACCCAGAATGAATTCAATAAGTTGATCATCATCACTGCCATATCCGCTAAAATTGCGTTTTTCATTGTTACATAGCCAAAGGATGCCAGCACCAGAAGAAGAACTTTCATCCCAATGGCAAAGATCAGATTCTGCTTCACCGCACGAATCGTTCCTCTGGAAATCCGGATCGCATTCACGATCCGGGAAAGATCATCCTCCATCAAAATGATATCCGCTGCCTCCAGAGCTGCATCCGAGCCCAGGCCCCCCATGGCAATCCCGATATCCGCATGTGCAAGAACCGGCGCGTCATTGATTCCATCCCCTACAAACGCCAGCTTCTCATCCTCCATATGGCTTTCCATAAATTCTCTGACCTGCTCTACCTTTTCCTCCGGCATCAGGCCTGCATATACATAATCCAGCTTTAACTGCCGGGCCACATCTTCTGCCACCCGTTCATTATCTCCGGTGATCATCACCGCTTCGATCTGTTGTTTTTTCAGCCATTTCAGAAGTCTGCCGGCCTCTTTTCTTACCACATCCGTGATCAGGATATAGCCCGCATACTCTCCGTCCACAGCTACGTGAACTGCTGTTCCGATATCAGCCACCCGTTGATAAAAATACCCCTGCTGGTTCATAAACTTGGAATTTCCAATCTCCAGTTGTTTTCCGTCCACAACAGCCTCAAGACCAAATCCCGGAAATTCTCTGACTGCCCCGATCCTTGCTTTGTCGATCGGCCTGCCGTAAGCCTCACTTAAAGATCCGGAGATCGGATGACTGGAGTATGCTTCCCCATATGCTGTCAGTTCCAGAAGTTCCTCCGGAGTCATCGACTTCGGACACACTTCTTTTACCCGGAATACTCCCTCTGTCAGAGTACCGGTCTTATCAAATACAAAAGTCTCTGCCTTTGACAATGCTTCCAGAAAATTGCTTCCCTTGATGAGGACACCCTGTCTGGAAGCTGCTCCGATCCCGCCTAAGAATGCCAGCGGCACGGATACCAGAAGTCCGCACGGACACGCTGCCACCAGCACGATCAGCCCCCGATAGATCCACGCCCCCTGCTGTGCCCCTTCAAACATCATCGGCGGAAGGATCATCACCAGGATTCCGAAAAGCGTTACAAGCGGTGTATAATACCGGGTAAATTTTTCTGCAAAATTCTCTGTCTGCGCCCGTCTGTTGTCCGCATTGGATATCATATCAATGATTCTGGATGCTGTCGAATCTGCAGACGCCTTCAATACCCGTGCTTCCAGCACACCACTTAAGTTGATACTTCCGCTGTAAATATGACTGCCGATCTTCACATGCCTCGGCTCCGATTCTCCTGTCAGCGCCTTGGTATCTAACGTACTGCTCCCCTGTGTCACGATCGCATCCACGGGGATCCTCTCCCCCGGCTTGATAATAATAACCTGCCGCGGATTCAGATCTTCCGGCGGTACCTGCATCTCCCCGCCGCTGATCTTTAAATTGGCATACTGCGGACGGATATCCATAAATTTCTCAATAGATTTTCTCGTCCTGCTCATGGAAATAAGTTCCAGCAGCTTTCCAATCTGGAAAAACAGCATCGCTCCCACTGCCTCCGAATAGCGATGAACTGCAAATGCACCTGCTGTGGCAAGCAAAATCAGCAGATTCTCGTCAAACAACTTTCTTTTCTTCAGATTGTTCCAGAGCAGCCTGACCGTCGCAAAAACCATGATCAGATACGGAAGCAGAAAAATCAGCAGACGCATCTCTCTTTCCAGCTCCGCATACGAGCTTCCCACGATCGCAACAATATACAAAACGGCAGCTGCCGCACATTCTATGGCTCTTCGCTTTACTTCTTTCTTCATATCTATTCCCTGATATGTTCCATCCCCTGATTCATGATCGTCTTAATATGACTGTCCGCCAGTGAATAAAACACCGTCTTCCCCTCTCTTCGATTGACTACCAGTTTCATCTGTTTCAACAGTCGGAGCTGATGAGAAATCGCCGACTGTGTCATATCCAGTGTCTGCGCCAGATCACACACACACATCTCGGAACAGGACAGCACACACAGAATCCGGATCCTGGTGGCATCCGCAAATACCTTAAAAAAATCTGCCAGCCCTCTGATCTCCTGCTCTTCCGGAATCTTTTCCTGTATCTGTCTGACTGTATCACTATGAGAATGTATCAGATCACAATGTTCCACTTCTAATTTTCTCATATTCTTTCTCCCTTCCGGTTCCCCCAAAACCTGTAATCCCGCTCTTGTTTTTGAGGCACCGATTGACTTTTATTATACGAAAAAAACAGGTGCGGGTCAACGTCTTATCTGTTTCTATAAGAAAACAGAGCGGCAGAGCCTTTCGACTGTGCCGCCCTGCGGTAATATCATTGATTTTGGATTTAGAGTTTCTTATACAGAATGCGGATTGCATTCAGAATACAGATCACCGCCACACCGGTATCCGCAAACACAGCCATCCACATATTGGCCAGACCAAGCAGACCAAATACCATGACCAGTGCTTTGATTACCAGAGCAAATGCAACATTTTGTTTTGCAATTCTTCCCGTTGCTCTTGCAATCTTCAAAGACTGCGGGATTGCTTCCATAGAAGAGGTCATAAATACCACGTCTGCAGCTTCAATCGCTGCATCCGCTCCGCTTCCCATCGCAGCTCCCACATCTGCGCCTGCCAGAACCGGCGCATCATTGATTCCGTCTCCGACAAACATCACACTTCCCTGTTTCTGTCGGATCTTCTGTAATTCTGTTACCTTATCCTGAGGCAGAAGCTTTGCATGCACTTCATCAATTCCAATCTTCTCTGCCACTGCCTGCGCATTCTCTTTTGCATCTCCGGTCAGCATGACTGTCCGGATATTCTGTTGCTTCATGGCTGCCACTGCCTGCGATGCACCCTCTTTGACAGTGTCTGAAATCACAAGATATCCTGCATAGACACCGTCTACTGCCAGTAATACTTCTGTTCCATACGCTTTCGGCTGATATGCAGACAGATCTACTTGATTCTGCTCCAAAAGCCTTCTGTTTCCACAAAGTACAGTTCCTTCTGAGAGTTCTGCTAAAATTCCATTTCCGGAAATTTCTTTTATCTGTTTTGCATGCTCAACAGAAAGTCTTCTCTCGTTTGCCGCTGCCATAATACTGACTGCGATCGGATGAGAAGATGCTTCTTCACAGGATGCTGCTGCCTTTAGGAGCTCATCCTGACTGTATGATCCTGCCGGAACAATCTCCTGTACGACAAAATTTCCTTTTGTGATCGTTCCCGTCTTATCCATTACAACTGCTTTTACATTCTGAAGCGCCTCGATCGCAACTCCGCCCTTAAACAAGATTCCTTTTTTAGAACCCGCTCCGATTCCTGAGAAAAATGCCAGTGGAACACTCAACACAAGCGCACATGGACAGCTGATTACCAGGAAGGTAATGGCCGTGTAAATCCAGTAGTTCCAGTCCCCGGTCAGGATCGACGGGATAATTGCTGTTGCCACTGCCAGTGCTACCACGACCGGTGTGTATACTTTTGAAAACCTTGTAATAAAACGGTCGATCTTTGGCTTGCTGGCTGCTGCATTTTCTACCGAATTCAAAATCCTTGTAACCATAGAATCTTCCAGAACCTTCTCTGCACGCATTTTCAGCACACCGGAAAGATTCACACATCCGGAAGTCACACTGCTGCCCGGTACAACGGCAACCGGAACCGGTTCCCCTGTTACCGGTGAAGTATCCAGACGGCTTTCCCCCTCCAGTACAACACCTTCCAGTGGAATCCGGTCTCCTGCACGGACGAGAAGCACATCTCCAACTTTTGCCTCCTCTGCCGGAATCTCCCGTATCGTTCCATCCTGCTCTACAAGATTCACAACCTCAGGACGCAGATCAACTGCCTCCATAATCTGACTTCTGCTTCTTGCAACTGCGATATCTTCAAATAACTCCCCTACACGATAGAAGAGCATTACACCCACTGCTTCTTTGTAATCTCCGATTACGATCGCTGCAATTGTAGCAACTCCCATCAGGAAATTCTCATCAAATACACGACCCTTTCCGATATTCTTTGCCGCAGTGATAAGAACATCCTTTCCAAGGATCAGATATCCTATGATCAATGCGAAAAAGGAAATCCATCCATTCATCTCCTGTGTAGACAGACCCAGAACAAACAGAACAGCTCCGATTCCGATCTCCCACAGATCCTTTTTATTTTCTGAAAATCTGCCTTTTGCAGACTCCCTTTTTCCGGTTGATCCTCCGTCTCTTTTTCGCACAACCACTTCACTCTCAATGGATGCACAGATTTTCTGAAACTCCTCTAACAGCTCCGCATCCGTATTCGTCACAACCTGCAGTTGTTTTGTCGCGAAGGTAATTGCAGCAAACTCTACCTGCGGCAGTGCCTGAATCTTTTCTTCCATCTTAGACGCGCAATGTGCACATCCCAGGTTTTCCAGAATATACACCTGCTTCTCTGCATGATCAAAAGTATGATCTGCCTCTTTGTGCTCCTCATGATGATGCTCGTGTCCACAGCCGCATGCATCTTCGTGATGGTGATCGTGTCCGCAGCCGCATGCATCCTCGTGATGGTGATTGTGTCCGCAGCCGCATGCATCCTCGTGATGGTGATCGTGACCACATCCACATGATTCTTCATGGTGGTGATGATCATTTTTATGTCTTTTTTCTGTCAATACTTCTTTTGCCATATCCTTTCCCTCCATATATAACATATGAATAACTGTTCATATGTTCATATAACCACAATGTAAGGGATTTGTCAAGGTATTTTTCTATTATTCGACTGTCAAACTCCCGTTTATGACCTACCTCTTCTATTGAAAAAGGCAGATATCATTTAACTTTTATTGCTATTTTATAGAGTGTGTCTTATAATTATTTTAATAGATTTGGCAATGATTTCAGACAATGTAGGGGGTGGTTCTATTGGATGTTATTATTTTAGACCTTATACTGCTTTTATTAGTATTGATCCCTATCTTATATTTCACAATTAAAATGGCTGTAAAACATGCTATCGAAGAAATTCTTGTGTCTAAAGAAAAATTTAAGGAGAATACAGATAAATAAACACATGGGGAAAATTCCCCGTGTGCTTATTTCGTAATTCTTTGATTTTTATGTAATCGTGATTGCCGAAAGCGGCATCTCCACACAGGCCTTAAACTGATCACAGTCGATTTTAATATCAAACTCTCCGCCAAGCGCTTTCACATACGTACTTACGATCGCAAGTCCCAGTCCATTTCCCTCACTGGACCTCTGCTTATCCCCACGAAAAAACCGCTCGATAATCTCTTCCTTTGTAAAATCCATTGGATATCCTGCGGTGTTCGTGATCTCCAGACACAGATGATTTGAAGACTCTTTTTGATAAGTTTTCACGAACACTCTCGTATGTTTTGCCGAATACTTCAATGCATTCTCAATCAGATTCTGGCAGATCCTGTAAAAATACATATTATCAGAAATGATTTCTGTATTTTCCTCTGTAAACTGTTTTACAAACTGCAGCTCACTCTCTTTCACATGATCATGCATATCTGCAAAAATCTGTTCTACCAGACGATTCAGTTCAAACTTTTCCGGATGCAGTTCGATATTACCGCTGCTTGCTTTTGCAAGAGAAAACAAACTGTTTATCATTTCTTTTAATTTTTCTGCTCTTTCAGACAGCACATCCACATAATCTCTGACAAGGTCGCTCAATTCTTCCTTTTTGATGAGTTCAATATAGCCCACCATGGAAGTCAGCGGCGTTTTCAGATCATGCGACACATTGGTAATCAGATCAATTCGAAGCTGGTCACTGCGTGAAACTTTTGCAAGGCTCTTTTTTTCGCTCTCCAGCGCTTCTGCAATCCGTTTTTGATTGATTTCCTCCAGTTTGCCCATCAACATTTCTCGTCTCTTCTCATCAAACCGTCGGCGCACAAACTGCCACACCATATACTGAATCAATGCTGTAAAGAGCATCACATAACCGGCAGCATAATTGTAATACCAGCTCCAGTACTCTCGAAATTTACTCTGCAGCACAAAAAAGATACCTGCTGCTGCAAATGCCAGAATACCGATCACTTGAAGAAGATGCTCCATTTTTTTCATTTCTGCTCTCCATTCCTGATAATAAGCATCTCCTTTTGGGATCCAGTTCTGATATTTTCGGTTCAGTCCCTTTTCTAACAGATATGCAGTCCCGCTTCCTAACAGAATATTCCCGAGTATCCCAAAATACAGGATTTTTTCTGTTGGATAATAGGTTCGATAAGCGATCAGGATATAAAAGACAAAAATTCCACATCCTGCCAACATGACACTTACTAATACCTGCCACTGTTGCTTTAACAAACGTTTTCCTGTCTCAATGATATTTTTCCATTTTGTAGCCAATGCCCCACACCACCTTTACATATCTTGGTTTCTTTGTATCAATCTCAATCTTTTCCCGGATATGCCGAATATGTACCATCACTGTATTTTCCACCGTATAATTTGCCGATTCTTTCCATACATTTTCATAAATCTGTTCTGCTGAAAACACCTGCCCAAGATGTCCCATCAGCAATTCCAGTATCTTATATTCTGTAGCCGTCAGCCTGACTTCTTCTCCTTCCACAAGAATCAGACGCTGCTTTTTATCAAGTACAAGACCGCCGTTTACAAGCGTGTCGCTGTCTGTTTTCGGCGCTGCGCCTCCCCACGCGTGATAACGCCTGAGATGTGCTTTCACACGGGCAATGAGTTCCGCCGGATTATACGGCTTTTCCACGTAGTCATCTGCTCCCAGAACAAGACCTGACACCTTGTCACTCTCTTCCGTCTTCGCTGACAGAATAATAACCGGAATACGGTAGTTTTCCCTTAATTTCATCAGTGCAGATAATCCGTTCAGTTTCGGCATCATCACATCCAGCAGGATCAGATCGATCTGGTTTGTCTCCAGAGCTTTCAGCGCTTCCATCCCATCATAAGCCTTTACAATCTGATATCCTTCATATTTCAGTAATTCACTGATCGAGTAGACAATTTCCTTATTGTCGTCCACTACAAGTATCGTTTCACCGTTCATGCTGCCCTCCTGTATTCCTTTACTCTATGTAAACTATAATAGGAACGGCTTAAAAAAAACGCAATGCAATTCTTAAATTTTTCTTATATTTTTAGAACTCCTTCCCGAAAAAAGCGCCGCAGCTTTTATGATTTTTTCATCATAAAAACTGCAGCGCTTCTATTTTTATTTCTTCTTATTTTTCTTCTCTGCGTCTTGCCAATTCTGCACAATTTTCTTCCACACGTTTTTTGCTCAGTGGATAAATGAAGATCAAAGCAAGTGCAACCGCTGTCAAACCTACGATCGGTACGATACAGGAGATTCTAAAGATGCTCTCTGTAACAGCCGGCTCAAAAGCAGTCGCTGCCGTATAACCTGCCAGTGACAGCAGTCCTCCTACCATACCGGAAGAGAATGCCTGACCAAGTTTTCTTGCGAAAGAATACACCGCATAAATGGTACCATCTTCTCGAATTCCGTTTTTCACCTCTGCGTCATCAATGACATCTGTAATCATTGCCCAGATGATCGTATTGAAAAATCCGAGTCCAACGAAAGACATTACATAAAAGATAACATATACCCATACATTTTCCGGATGCAGGATCAAACAAACCACATAACTTGCTGCACCAAAGAGACAGGAAACTGTAGCCAACTCTTTTTTTCCGAATTTTGATGCCAGCTTACTTGCAAGCGGAGCACAGATCGCGATGATCGCTACGTTGCTCAACAATGCCACAACCGACTGCGCCTGTGTACTTCGATACACATTTGGGAATACATATGCGGACATTCCCTGCATCCCCAGCATTGCCAGAAGCAGAAGCAGTGCTGCCGCAATAATTCCGAGAAGAGCACGGTTTGTGATCAGGCTCTTCCCAAGAGCAACAATATCCAGTTTCTGATTATTTGCCGGCACCGGTACACGTTCACGTACCAGGTTGTAGCAAAGCAGATAACAGATGACTGCCAGTACAGAAAATACACCTGCAATGATCGTCATACGACTTCCGGAAAGCACTGGATTGCCATCTACCGTAACATATGCAACCAATGGAGTTCCTGTACCGATCACAAGGCTGGCCAGAGAAGCTCCTACAGAACGCCATGTAGATAAGGAAGCTCTGTCTGTCGGATCCGGCGAGATTGCAGACGCCATAGATCCATATGGAATATTAATGGAAGTATAGAAAATAGATCCCCATAACAAATATGTCACAACCATGTAGGCTACTTTCACTCCATACGGCATATCTGCAAGTCCTGACTGATAGATCAGGAAACTGGCAATTGCCACAGGCCCGCACATACGTTTGATCCATGGACGGAATTTCCCGTCTTTGGTTGGTTTTGAACGGTCCACGATCTGTCCCATCGTGACATCTGTAAACGCGTCTACAAAGCGTGCTGCCATCATGAGCATACCAACAACTCCCGCTGATAAGCCCATAACATCTGTATAAAATTTCATCATGAACATTGAGGACAATATGAAGGTGAAATCGTTTCCGAAATCACCAAACATATACCCCAGTCTATCCTTCATCCCAAATGCCGGGACAGTGGAATTATTTGTTTTCCCCATTTTCATTTTCTCCTTGTTTTTCCTATGAACTTCCAGCTTTTAATCATACCTTTTTGATCTGGATCAGTTTTCCATTCAGACTTTCAATAAATCCTTCCGGTGCCAGAGAACCTGCCATTTCTCCAAGTCTTTCCAAAGACATACCTTTCATCATATCCCACATACCTTCTCCCGGAGAAACTACCATATTCATTGTAAGTTTCACCGCTTTGGCTGCAATTTCAATTGCTTCCGGGCATTTTGCCAATTCTTCCAGGCTGTCTTTGATACTGTACATTCCTTCCGGGAACTCCATCGGAGCTTTCAGATCCATGTCTCCAACTGTACTGAACCAGTTTGCAACGCCTTCTGCACGTTCATTGACTTCCGGCAATACATAAATCTTCGGTTCTTTTTCTACTTTTTCCAGAGTCATCGTATCTTTGACCTCTCCTGCCTGTGCTGTCAGAATATTAAATCCGTCTTTCAATGCCACCGTAAATACAAATACTTTTTCTGCTGAAAGCTCTTCCACTTTTTCTCCATTTAAAAACAGTGTGACCGAAGGCTGGTTCGAATATACACGGATTTCTGTTGTTTCACCTGCACGCTGTGCATATCTTTTTCCGCAGAGGTGAACCATTGGCTGTTTGTTCCAGTAAGCCTGATAGATATAATAGCTATCCTTTTTCACTTTACGGTCAAGAGTCACCAGTCCCTTGTTGTTTCTTCCCGCTACACCGCCTTCGTCTCTGGCTGCACA
>PPYF01526489.1_pt1 | contig 12649 bp, 10 predicted proteins | sample 1559871 | NCBI WGS metagenome assembly PPYF01 (sample SAMN08240021, study PRJNA423297) | Human gut metagenome, whole genome shotgun sequencing project. | reverse complement strand
TAGCGGCCACTTTAGGAAACGCCGATATGCAACGGTTGAAAATGACAACCCGCATGGGCAATGCCGAATGGCGGGCTACTGACGATAAAGGTCAACTGATTGAACTTCCATTGGCTATCGAACTCAAGGATTTTACTATCGACGAATATCCTCCAAAACTGATGCTGATTGACAACGAAACCGGGCGTACGCTTCCCGAAAAATCTCCTGAACATGTATTGCTGGAAGAGGGAGTGACAAAGGGAACATTACAGGACTGGCAATTGACAATCGAACAATCTATCCCGATGGCAGCTTCTGTGGCTACTGAAGATACCTTGAAGTTTACAGAATTTCATTCGATGGGAGCAACTTATGCTGTTTACCTGAAAGCTGTCAATCAGAAGAATCAAACAACAAAAGAAGGCTGGGTAAGCTGTGGCAGTTTTCTTTTTCCTTATAAGGCAATCCGGCTGGATTATTTGACCAGTCTTGTGATGCCGGAACGGGAACCGCAGCGATTTGCGTCGGAAGTGAAAATCTACACACAAGAAGGAACGATAACGGAAGGTACCATTGAAGTGAACCGTCCGATGGAGATAGAAGGATGGAAAATCTATCAACTTAGCTATGACGAGACAAAAGGACGATGGAGCGATGTCAGTGTCTTCGAACTGGTTCGCGATCCGTGGTTACCGGTCGTTTACGCAGGAATTATAATGATGATGGCAGGAGCTGTCTGCTTGTTCGTCAGTGCACAAAAGAGAAAAGAGGAGGACAAAGCATGAATTGGGAATACTTTATACTATTTGCAATAGCTGCACTGGTTTGTTGGGTTTTGGGAGCTTTTGCTGCCTGGAAAGGAACAAAACCGGGATGGGCTTACGGATTTACTTTCTTAGGGTTGGCTATTTTTTTCAGCTTCATTATCGGAATGTGGATTTCATTGGAACGTCCTCCGATGCGAACCATGGGGGAGACCCGGCTGTGGTATTCTTTCTTCCTTCCGTTGGCGGGATTGATAACCTACGTACGTTGGAAGTATAAATGGATTCTTAGTTTCAGTTGCATCCTTTCGTTCGTCTTTATCTGTATCAATATCTTCAAACCGGAGATTCACAATAAAACGTTGATGCCTGCTTTGCAAAGTCCGTGGTTTGCTCCTCATGTCATTGTGTATATGTTTGCTTACGCTATGTTGGGAGCGGCGACGGTGATGGCTGTCTATCTGCTTTGGTTCAAGAAGAAAGAGATTGAACGGAAAGAAATGGATTTGTGCGATAACCTCACTTATGTAGGTCTGGCATTTATGACATTAGGTATGCTTACAGGAGCTATCTGGGCGAAAGAAGCTTGGGGACACTACTGGGCTTGGGACCCGAAAGAAACCTGGGCAGCGGCGACTTGGTTTGCTTATCTGGCATATATCCATTTCAGATTGGGAAAGCCATTGAAGGCACGTCCGGCATTGGTTATTTTATTGGTCTCTTTTGTCTTATTACAAATGTGTTGGTATGGAATCAATTATCTTCCGTCCGCACAAGGAGTCAGTGTACATACGTATAATTTGAATTGAAATATCGAATCATTTAAACTGCACTATCAATGAAAACATTTTATTGGTCATTCTTGCTTATGCTATTGCCAAGCATGGCATACACACAAAACACTGAGAAAGAGAATGAATTTACGATGTCTATGCAAATCAGACCTCGTGCAGAGTATCGGAACGGTGCCTTGACTCCACGGGATGAAGGGGTGGCTCCTACGTCCTTCATCAATAACCGCGCGCGTTTGTCGATGGATTATAAACGTTCGGATCTGGAACTGAAGATGTCGGCACAGCATGTAGGTGTCTGGGGACAGGACCCGCAGATTGAAAAGAACGGGCGTTTTATGCTGAATGAGGCTTGGGCAAAGATGAACTTTGGCGAAGGATTCTTTGCCCAACTGGGACGTCAGTCGTTGATTTATGATGATGAACGTATTTTGGGAGGATTGGACTGGAATGTAGCGGGTCGTTACCACGATGCGTTGAAGCTGGGGTATGCCAACAAAAATAATGAAGTGCATTTGATTCTTGCTTTTAATCAGAATAATGACAATAGAACAAGCGGAGGTACTTACTATGATTCTTCTACGGGACAGCCTTATAAGAATATGCAAACCGTTTGGTATCACTATAAGGCGGACAATGTTCCGTTCGGGGCTTCTTTATTGTTTATGAACTTGGGATTGGAAACGGGCGATAAAGCTACGGATGATTCTCACACCCGTTACTTACAAACAATGGGAACCTACCTCACTTATAAGAACAGTAACTGGAATCTGGATGGTGCTTTCTACTATCAGATGGGTAAGAATAAAACTGCTGATAAAGTTTCAGCTTTGATGGGAAGCATACAGGCTGCTTATACGTTTGACCATACATGGGGAGCTGTGGCTAGCTTTGATTATCTAAGTGGTGATAAGGGAAATGGCGGTAAGTACAAAGCTTTCGATCCTCTTTATGGAACTCATCATAAATTCTATGGAGCAATGGATTATTTTTATGCTTCTACCTTTGCGAACGGTTATGCCCCTGGATTGATGGATGCCCGTATCGGAGGCCGTTTCCGTGCTTCTGACAAAGTGGATATGGAACTTAATTATCACTACTTTAGCACAGCCGTAAAGGTTCAGGACTTGAAGAAATATTTAGGTTCGGAAGTCGATTATCAGATAAACTGGTCGATCATGAAAGATGTGAAACTCTCTGCCGGATATTCTTTTATGCGTGGCACGAAGACGATGGACGCTGTGAAAACCGGCAATCATAAAAGCTGGCAGGATTGGGGTTGGCTATCGTTGAATATTAATCCGAAGATATTGTTTGTGAAGTGGTAAATCCAAGGGAATAGATAGAATTTAAATAAAGAGAGAGTTTTTGAAAGTTTTTGAATTTATAAAATCATCCTTACTACAGTATATCTGAAGTGAGGATGATTTTTTGTTTTAACCACTTCTTGATAGTACACTCTTATTGTTACGTCTGTTGTTACGGATATTTTTCTAAATACGTCGTTACAGATACTTTTCCAAAGTTGTTTTATCTAAAATCTCGATTCGTTTTCCTTCCATGATGACGAGTCCTTCTTTCATCATCTTATTGATTTCTTTAGATAGAGCAGGGCGTGACACATTTAAATATTCGGCGAGCTGGGATTGGGTGTGCATGATATCTACTACTAACGAGTCACTGTCCTCAAGAGCAGTGAAAGTAGCCGGCAAAGTATTGTTCGAATTAAAAAGATGAGGAGTGGCGAAGGTACGTGGAGCGATAATGTATTCAATCATCACCTCATTACCTAATCCGTCAATAATATCTGTACGTAGTTTTCCTTCCAAAAGTACAAATAACTTGTTGCAGGGTGTTCCTTGTGTAACGACTATCTCTTTTTTATTAGCCGCATAGATTACAAAATCCAGCTTTTCCAATAAGGACTCTTTGATGTTTAAAGGTAAATCCCTGAATAAGGGGATTTGAAACAGCTTTTCTTTATGTGAGTCGGTCAGTTGTATTTTTTTCATTGTATCATGTTGTCTGTATCACGGGCAAAGATATAAATTATATATTAGTGAAAGAAACTTTCAGAACTATTTGTAGAATAACTATATACAAGAAAGTTGTTAAAACGAATGTAAAATATAGAATCTGTAATTATGGTATCTTTCTCTGTAATTTATCTACATGCAGGATACCTTTATTTGTCTATTTTTGCAACATGAATCATTGATAAAAAGAATTCTGAAAATAAAAAGTAATAAAAGAAAGTTATGGCTAAAAAAGTTTTGATAATTTCGTCCAGTCCACGTAAAGGTGGTAATTCGGATTTGCTTTGTGATGAATTTATGAAAGGTGCTATCGAGGCGGGCAATGAAGTAGAGAAGATTTTTCTGAAAGACAAAACGGTTCATCCTTGTACGGGATGTAGTGTTTGCAGTATGTACGGTAAACCCTGTCCACAGAAGGATGATGCAGCGGAAATCGTGGAGAAGATGATTGCTGCCGATGTAATTGTAATGGCAACTCCTGTTTATTTCTATACCATGTCCGGGCAGATGAAGATTATGATTGACCGTTGTTGCGCACGTTATACGGAAATAACTAATAAGGAATTTTATTTCATTATTGCGGCAGCAGAAAACGATAAAGCAATGATGGAGCGTACTATCGACGGCTTCCGTGGCTTCCTCGATTGCTTGGAAGGACCACAGGAAAAAGGGACGGTCTATGGAATCGGTGCATGGAAAGTAGGAGAGATTAAAGATACTCCCTACATGCAGGAAGCATATAATATGGGAAAAATGGTGTAACTGTTTGTTTTCCATATTAAAGATATTCATAAAGAATATGATAAATGGATTTGTTCGAATATTTGAGATATCGTTTCGAACTTAACTTTTAAAACCTGACGGGAAATCTGGAAAAGACGGTTATGTTTTCCAGATTTTCCCCTTTTTACGATTACTTAATTGACTGGATTGCTTGTTCTGCCACAGAATTATTATAATTTTGTGGCAGAACTTTTTATTTTGTATAATTCGTTTGATAACTAACTAAGTATCATGGGCTATAAAATAACGACTCTTGTGGAGAATTGTGTCTATGGACGTAAATTGCAGGCAGAACATGGTCTTTCTCTATATATCGAGACTCAAGAACATAGATTACTTTTCGATACGGGAGCATCCGACTTGTTTATCCGTAACGCCCGCTTGTTGCATATTGACTTGCAAAAAGTCGATTATTTGATATTATCTCATGGTCATAGCGATCATACGGGTGGACTACGTTATTTTTTGGAATTGAATACGCAGGCAACCGTTGTTTGTAAGTGTGAGGTTTTTTCTCCTAAATTCAAGGATGAACGTGAGAACGGGATGATGCATACACAAAACCTCGATCGTTCCCGTTTCCGCTTTATTACAGAGCAGACCGAGCTGCTTCCCGGAGTTTTCCTTTTTCCCTCTATTGATATTATAAATCAGGAAGATACCCATTTTGAACGTTTTTGGGTTCAGCAAGAAGATGGATGCAAAATACCGGATACTTTTCAGGATGAATTGGCGATGGTATTGGTGGAACCGGAAGGATTTTCTGTATTAAGTGCCTGTTCTCATCGGGGAATAACCAATATTTTGCGTACGGTTCAGGCTGCCTTTCCCGAATCTCCTTGTAAGTTACTTCTGGGAGGTTTTCATATCCATAATGCGGAAAAACAAAAATATCAGGTCATTGCAGATTATTTACAGGAATATCTTCCCCGACAGATTGGCGTTTGTCATTGTACGGGAGTGGATAAATATGCCTTCTTTTACAAAGACTTTGGTGACAGCACATTTTATAATTACACGGGAAAACTAATTCAAACCGATTTATCGGAATAAATTTATAATAATTTGATATGAAGAAACTAATAACTTCTTTAGCGCTGGTACTATCAGCATTATCCAGCTATGCAATTACTCCTTTGTGGATGCGTGATGCACGTATTTCACCGGATGGATCAGAAATTGTTTTTTGTTACAAGGGTGACATTTATAAAGTCCCTGCACAAGGAGGAACAGCTGTTCAACTCACCACACAAACCTCTTATGAAGCCAATCCGGTTTGGTCGCCCGATGGCAAGCAAATTGCGTTTGCCAGTGACCGGAATGGAAATTTTGACTTATTTATTATGCCTGCTGACGGAGGTGCCGCCCGGCGATTGACCTATCATTCTGCATCAGAAATACCGTCGGCTTTTACTCCGGATGGAAAGTATGTCTTTTTCTCTGCTTCTATACAGGATCCGGCAAGCAGTGCCCTGTTTCCTACAGGAGCAATGACGGAATTATATAAAGTTCCTGTTGCCGGCGGACGTACCGAGCAAGTGCTGGGCACTCCTGCAGAACTGGTCTGTTTTGATAAAACAGGGAAGAACTTTCTTTATCAGGATCGTAAAGGGTTTGAGGATGAATGGAGAAAGCATCATACTTCTTCCATTACGAGAGATATCTGGTTATATAATGCCCAAACGGGAAAACATACGAACCTGACAAACCGGGAAGGAGAGGACCGTAATCCTGTGTATGCACCTGATGGTAATGCTGTCTATTTTTTAAGTGAGCGTGATGGAGGTTCTTTCAATGTGTATACTTTCTCTTTGAATACTCCACAGGAAGTGAAAGCTGTGACTACTTTCAAAACTCACCCGGTACGTTTTTTGTCTGTCAGCGATAAAGGTACCTTATGTTATACCTATGATGGTGAGTTATACACACAGAAGTCTGGCGCACGTCCGGAAAAAGTAAAAGTAGAACTTGTCCGTGATGATGAGCAGCAGCTTGCTACACTTAAATTCTCGCAGGGAGCAACTTCCGCTTCTGTATCTCCGGACGGTAAACAAATTGCTTTTATTGTACGTGGTGATGTGTTCGTGACCTCAACTGATTATGCTACCACCAAGCAAATCACAAATACTCCGGCAAAAGAAGCTGCCGTTTCTTTTGCTCCGGACAATCGGACACTGGTTTATGCCAGTGAGCGAACCGGTAACTGGCAACTTTATACCGCTAAAATAAGTCGTAAGGAAGACCCGAATTTCCCTAATGCCACTCTTATTGAAGAGGAAGTATTACTACCGTCCAAAACGGTAGAACGTGCTTATCCGCAATATTCGCCGGACGGTAAAGAATTGGCTTTTATCGAAGACCGTAATCGTTTGATGGTACTCAATTTGAAAACAAAAAAGGTACGTCAGGTAACGGATGGTTCTACATGGTATAACACCGGAGGAGGATTCGATTACGAATGGTCGCCTGACGGTAAATGGTTCACTCTTGAATTTATAGGTAACCGTCACGATCCTTATTCGGATGTAGGCATTGTCAGCGCACAGGGAGGGGCAATTACTAATCTGACAAATAGTGGATATATCAGTGGTGCTCCGCGTTGGGTACTCGATGGGAATGCTATTCTTTTCCAAACCGAACGCTATGGTATGCGTGCGCACGCTTCCTGGGGATCGCAGCAAGATGTGATGTTGGTGTTTCTCAATCAGGATGCTTATGATCGTTACCGTTTGAGTAAGGAAGATTTCGAATTACTCAAGGAATTTGAAAAGGAACAGAAGAAAGTAAAAGAGAAAGACGATGAGAAGACGAAAGACGGAAAGAAGTCTAAGGCGGAAAAAGCAGATAAAGGAAATGCTGACAAAGACAAGATCGACGAGGATAAGGCAGACCAAAAAGAGATACTTGTCGAGCTGAACGGCATTGAAGACCGTATCGTACGTCTGACTCCCAATTCATCCGACTTGGGTAGTGCCATACTTTCAAAAGACGGGGAAGATCTTTACTATTTCTCTGCGTTCGAAGATGGATATGACCTTTGGAAAATGAATCTCCGTGAAAAAGATACGAAGCGTCTGCACAAACTCAATACCGGTTGGGCATCGTTGATGTTGGACAAAAAAGGAGATATCTTTTTGTTGGGAAGCCGGATTATGCAAAAGATGGATGCCAAGTCGGATGCGTTGAAGTCCATCAGCTATCAGGCTGAAATGAAAAAGGACTTGGCTGCCGAACGTGAAACGATGTTTGACCATGTGTACAAACAGCATCAAAAACGTTTCTACAATGTCAATATGCACGGGGTTGACTGGGATGCTATGACTAATGCTTATCGTAAGTTCCTGCCTCATATTGATAACAATTATGACTTTGCAGAATTATTGAGTGAGTGGTTGGGTGAGCTGAATGTTTCACATACCGGAGGACGTTATTCTCCCAAAGGAAAAGGAGATGTCACTTCTAATCTCGGACTCTTGTTCGACTGGAATTATCAGGGAAAAGGAATGCAGATTGCCGAAGTAATAGAAAAAGGTCCGTTCGATCATTCACGTACCAAAGTAAAGGCTGGTTGCATCATTGAAAAGATTAATGGAGAAGAGATAACTCTCGATAATGACATAACCTGCTTGCTGAATAATAAAGCAGGGAAGAAAACATTGATTTCAATCTACAATCCACAAAGTAAAGAGCGTTGGGAAGAAGTGGTGATGCCGGTTACCAACGGGCAACTGAATGGATTGTTATACAAACGTTGGGTAAAACAACGTGCGGCAGATGTTGAAAAATGGTCGAAAGGACGTTTGGGATATGTTCATATTCAGTCGATGGGAGATGACAGTTTCCGTACTGTATACTCGGATATTCTTGGAAAATATAACAACTGCGAAGGCATTGTGATTGATACCCGTTTCAACGGTGGTGGCCGTCTGCATGAAGATATTGAAATACTGTTCAGTGGTCAGAAATATTTTACACAAGTAGTGCGTGGCCGTGAAGCATGTGATATGCCGAGTCGTCGTTGGAACAAACCTTCCATTATGCTGCAATGTGAAGCTAACTACTCGAATGCACACGGAACTCCGTGGGTATATAAACATCAAAAGATTGGCAAACTTGTCGGTATGCCTGTTCCAGGTACTATGACAAGTGTGTCCTGGGAAACTTTACAAGATCCTTCACTGGTTTTTGGTATTCCTATCGTCGGTTATCGTTTGCCTGACGGCAGTTATTTGGAAAATACCCAATTGGAACCGGATGTAAAGGTTGCCAATAATCCGGAAACAGTAGTCAAAGGAGAGGATACCCAACTAAAGGTGGCTGTGGATGAACTTCTGAAAGAGATAGATAGTCAGAAGAAGTAAATACGAGTATAATTATATCTAAAATAAAGAGTCGCTTCTTTGAAAGAATCAATCAGATTCTAACAGAGAAGCGACTTTCTTTTATAGCGATTTTCTTATATTGACCTTTTTATATGACTCCTTTTATAAAGCGTTTATTTTAAATAGATATAGGGCTTACTTCCAGACCGGCAGTAATCTATGGAGGGTTTTTCTAGTCATTATCTTCTGATTCAGGAAGCTGACGATATACCCCGTTATACAAGCGGCAATGAGTGATCCTTCGCGTACTCCCTGAATACCTTGAGTCAGCAGGAGCGAGAGAATCACGGCTAATGTAACCAAAGTAATATCAAAATAAACTTTGAACTTTCCAAATTCCTTGTTATAATGGCGGGATGCATATTTCACAAATGCTTCTGCGCTCATCATGGCTACTCTTGGTTTCAGTTCAAGCACTACTCCGATAGACTGCACCATGCATCCTGTAAGTAATAAAGCAATCGACATACCATAATTAGCGGGATGCAGTTCGCTTGTCAGCATCATATTGAAATCAATGAATGCCGAAAAGATAAAAGAGAACGGTAGTTGAAGAAGAATTTCAATAATATCCTGTCGGGTTCTATTCTTTCGGATTAACCAGAACTGTCCCAGGATAAGCACCATGTTGATGATAAATGTGCAAGTACCCAACGATAAAGGACTATTCAGGCTTAACACATAATTGATGCTCGATATGGGAGTAGTTCCCAATGCCGAGCGTATAATCAACACGATACCTGCCGCTAAAAAATAGAGTCCGATAACAAACACTAAATACCTCTTAAAAATCTCTTTCATTTCCATGTCTTTTTAACCTCTTTCTATTGATTCCTTTCTCATGTATTGAAAAGGATATGCAAAGGTCTTGTTTTTTACTCTGAAATAGATTATCTAATTCCATACAGTTTTTGTCATATCCGAAACAAATCGTATTTTTACGTCATAAAATAAAGGTGTAAATGGTAAAATCTCGTATATTTGATAATACACAACTATTGAAGGAGCATCCTGAACTTCCTCATTATAAAGAGGAGGTAGTCTGTTTCCGGAGTGAATATAAAGACAGAAGTTATCCGGCAAATGAATGTTATTTCAATCGGGAGCTTTATATGATATTCGTTCTTGAAGGCCGTTCGGAAATTCTACTGAATGGAGAGTTTATTGCGATAGAACCGAATATGTTACTTATTCATGGAGCAAATTATCTCACGGAACATCTTTATTCAAGTCGGGATATTAAATTTATCACTCTTGCCCTTTCCGAATCTATGCGGACGGACGATTCATATCTGACACAAATCACGGCAATCCTGTTGGCAACCATGAGGCGGAATAAGCAATATACGATTCAGTTGACAGAGTATGAAGCTCAAATCATCCATAAGGAGCTGGAAGTATTGATGCATCTGATGAATATTGAACATCATTTCCTTTTCCGGCGTATACAGGCAGCGTGCAATTCTCTGTTTTTGGATATAGCAGATTTTCTTTCCCGAAAGACCGTTATCAAAAAAGAGATCAGTCGTAAAGACCACGTTCTGCAAGAATTTCATGCACTCGTTACCCGTAATTTCAGGGAAGAACATTTCGTGAGCTTTTATGCGGATAAACTGGCTATTAGTGAACAGTACCTGGCACGCATTGTACGTCTTGGAACAGGTAAGACTATCAATAGCCTTATTAATGAATTGTTAGTAATGGAAGCGCGTACTTTATTGAGTTCTACCAAATTTACGGTTGGCGAGATTGCTGCTAAACTGGGGTTTAGTAATGCAGCCGGTTTTTGTAAGTTCTTTAAAAGAAATGCGGGACAGACTCCGTTGAATTATCGGAAAGGATTATTGATTTGAACGGAAAGGATTGCTGAACTGAATGGGGAATTACTGAACTGAATAGGGAATATAATGAATTTAAATAACAAAATGATTGATTTGAATGAAAATGGAAGTAGGTTGATGCAGCTGTCCTTAAAGACCGTATACATCAACCTACCTGAATATATAGTGAATGGGTTTGATTTTAACCGATCACTGCTGTGATATCTTCTACAATCTGTTCATCCGTCAAATGATTAGCACGGAGAAACTCCTGTATATCATATCGGTCAACAAATTCTTTTTTAGCTCCAAAGTTCAGAACTTTCATGTTTGTAGCACCATAATAACGGGCAATCTTTTCACCGAAACCGCCATCCAATACACCGTCTTCCAACGTAATCACTAATTCGTGATCTGCTTTCAGTTCATCCATCAGTTCGTTGTCTACACCGGTGATGTAACGTGGATTGATGAGTGTTGCATCAATATTGGCTTTTTCTTTCAGAAGTGATGCAACCGACTGTCCCAATCCATAGAACGAACCTAAAGCAAGAATGGCTACTTTCGATCCACGATGCGTCACTTTATAGCGATTGAGAACACTATAATCAGTCTCCACCGGTTCCCCACAAGTAATTACATCTGTTGCCGGCACACGGATAGCAACCGGGTGTTCATTTTGGCGGATGCTCCATTCTAGCATAGCAAGATATTCCTCTTTGCAAGTCGGTGCCAGATAAACCATATTCGGAATATTACTGATAAGCGGAATATCGAAGAAGCAGAGGTGAGTTACATCATTCATTCCGGACAGTGTACCCCAGAATACCAATAAAACAGCCGGGTTATTATTGATACAGAGGTCTTGCGAAAGTTGATCGTATGAACGTTGGATAAATGTACTATACACTCCGTAAACAGGTTTTCCGCCATTGGCTGCGATACCCGAAGCAAGAGCTACTGCGTGTTCTTCTGCAATACCGACATCTACAAACTGTTTGCCAGCTTCCTTGCGGCGGTCCGGAGTGAATCCGAGAACGGCAGGAGTACCCGAAGTGATTGTCACCACACGAGAATCTTCTTTCATCTTTTTCAGCAGATATTGAGCAGTTACTTCGCTGTAATCTTCTTCCTCATAACTGACTTTTGCTTCTCCGGTTTCCGGATTGAATGGAGTGCGCCAGTGATAAGTCTCTTTATCTTGTTCGGCACATGCATAACCTTTACCTTTCAAAGTGTTGATGTGTACTACTATCGGATGCTGAATATCTTTCACTTTGGAGAATGCTTCAATCAACGCCTGTACATCGTTACCGTCATTTACATATATATAGTCCAGTCCCATCGCCTTGAAGAAGTTACATTCGCACTGACCGTTACTGTCACGCAATTCTTTCAGGTTCTTATATAGTCCACCGTGATTTTCGGCAATAGACATCTGATTGTCATTGACAATAATAATCATGTTTGTACCAAGCTCCGCCATATAGTCCAATCCTTCAAATGCTTCGCCGCCACTTAAGGAACCGTCGCCTATCACAGCTATGATATTCTCATTGCCACCGATCAGGTCGCGTCCTTTTGCCAATCCGCTAGCCAGGCTGACGGAAGTGGAAGTATGACCGATAACAAAAAAATCATGCTTACTTTCTTGTGGTTCGGAATAACCGGATACGTTGTCATACTCTGCCGGATAGAGAAAAGCATCTTTCCGTCCGGTCAGCATCTTATGTACATAACTCTGATGCGATACATCAAAAACAATCTTGTCTTCTGGTGAGTTGAATACATAATGTAAAGCGATAGTCGCTTCCACCATTCCGAAATTAGGGCCGAAATGCCCGCCGTGTTCACTCAACTTTTGCAGGAGTGATGCACGGATTTCATTACTTAAATCATTGAGTTCTTTAAACGATAACTTCTTTACGTCTGCAGGAGAGTAAATATTTTCTAAATACATATCAATTTGTTTTTTACGTTTATACCTATTATCTTTATCACACTGCAAAGATACTGCTGATTTTAGATTCGGTTTGTATATAGATTACGGATTATTTTACCTATATTACCGACCTTGGAAAATAGGACTGA
>PPYF01209016.1_pt1 | contig 12650 bp, 11 predicted proteins | sample 1559871 | NCBI WGS metagenome assembly PPYF01 (sample SAMN08240021, study PRJNA423297) | Human gut metagenome, whole genome shotgun sequencing project. | reverse complement strand
CCATAACCATGCTGGTGGTTGCTGCCATACTTACATTTATCGTGGTCAGCAGTATGAACAACTATCTGAATTCCAAGAAACGTCAGGAGTTGTCCTATAATGAGTTCGTCCAGATGGTTGAAGCCGGCGAGGTGGACTCCATCAAGGTGGGCAGCACGGAAATCACGGTCATCCCTAAGAAGGGTAATACTAAGTATTCCCAGAATCTGGATTATTATGTGGTGAGGCTGGAAGGCGATTATGATTTCGTCAGCAGGATACTGGATAATAACGTGGTCACCAACCGTGAGAAGTCCGACAGCAGCACCCTTCTTCTGGTCCTGCTGAATTATGCTGTCCCATTCCTGTTCCTGCTGTTCCTCATGAACTTCACCATGAAGCGAATGGGCGGCGGCGGAATCATGGGCGTGGGCAAGTCCAATGCCAAGATGTACGTCCAGAGGGAGACCGGCATCACCTTTAAGGATGTGGCCGGTGAGGACGAGGCCAAGGAGTCGCTGACTGAAATCGTGGATTTCCTCCACAATCCGGGCAAGTATACCAAGATTGGCGCCAAGCTGCCCAAGGGCGCCCTTTTAGTGGGCCCTCCCGGAACTGGTAAGACCCTACTTGCCAAGGCAGTGGCAGGCGAGGCCCATGTGCCCTTCTATTCCCTTTCCGGTTCTGACTTTGTGGAAATGTTCGTGGGCGTGGGTGCGTCCCGTGTCCGTGATTTGTTTAAGAACGCCACTGAGAATGCGCCCTGCATTATCTTCATTGATGAGATTGACGCCATTGGACGCAGCCGTGACAGCCGTATGGGCGGCAACGACGAGCGTGAACAGACCCTGAACCAGCTTCTTTCCGAGATGGATGGATTTGATTCCACCAAGGGGCTTCTGGTTCTGGGCGCCACCAACCGTCCTGAGGTCCTGGATCCGGCCCTTCTTCGTCCGGGACGTTTTGACCGCCGTGTGGTGGTGGATAAGCCGGACCTTAACGGTCGTATCAACATACTTAAAGTACATTCCAAGGATGTGCTCCTGGATGAATCCGTAGACTTTAAGGAGATAGCGCTGGCCACCTCGGGCGCTGTGGGCGCGGACCTGGCCAACATGATGAACGAGGCAGCCATCAATGCGGTTAAGCACGGGCGCAATGCCGTGTCACAGAAGGATTTGTTTGAGGCAGTGGAAGTGGTTCTTGTGGGTAAGGAAAAGAAGGACCGTATCATGAGCAAGGAAGAGCGCCGCATCGTATCCTACCACGAGGTGGGCCACGCTCTTGTAAGCGCACTCCAGAAGCATTCCGAGCCGGTACAGAAGATTACCATTGTGCCAAGGACAATGGGCGCTCTTGGATATGTCATGAATGTGCCGGAGGAGGAGAAGTACCTCAATACGAAGAAGGAGCTGGAGGCGAGGCTGGTAGAGCTGATGGCCGGCCGTGCCGCCGAGGAAATCGTATTTGAGACAGTTACCACAGGAGCGTCCAACGATATCCAGCAGGCCACCAACCTGGCCAGGGCCATGGTTACCCAGTACGGCATGTCTGATAAATTCGGCCTCATGGGGCTTGAATCCCAGGAGAACCAGTACCTGACAGGACGGGCCGTGTTAAACTGCGGCGATGCAACGGCAGCTGAAATTGACCAGGAGGTCATGAAGATACTGAAGGCTTCCTACGATGAGGCAAAGCGTCTCTTAAGCGATAACAAGGATGCCATGGACCAGATAGCCGCATTCCTCATTGACAGGGAGACAATCACCGGCAGGGAATTCATGAAGATATTCCGCAAGGTTAAGGGCATTCCGGAGCCGGAGGAAACAAAAGAGGATTCAGACAAATGTAATGATTCAGACAAATGTAATGATTCAGAGAATAAACCGGAGGATACAGTGTGGAGTCATCCTGGAAATGACAGGAATCTGTAGGATTGGCTAATACAAAGGTAGCATATATCAGACAGGATTATACGTATTATGACTACAGGGACTGCCCTCTGTGTAAACAGGGAAAGAAGTTCTGTAATATAAGAAATAGAGATATAGGTTAAAAAGGCCGGGGAGCATCGCTTCCCGGCCTTATCAGCGTGCGCCTAGCGGCGCACGTTTCCAACAGGTGCAAGCAACACAAGACCTGTTTATGAACAATGACAATAAAAACAGGACCTGGTATTGGAATTGAGCTGATTCCTGATGTGGAAGATAAGTTCCCATTTCAGGCACACAAGATTAACACACGTCTGTATGAAGACGGCTCCATCTGCGACCAGTAAATCCTAGGGCAGATGGTCCCCTTACTGTTCCGTTGTCTGGAGCCAGAAGTTAGAACCTGAGCCTGCCAGGGTAACGGTTGTGGATGTGTTCCGCTGGAATGACATCCAGGTATCCACGATTGGCGTACGCATGTTGTTGTCGCTGTAGATGGTAATGCGGTAGCGGCCTGGCGCCACATTATAGAACCGGGTGAAATCCAGGAAACCAAGATTGGATACAACCAGACGGTTATTTATATAAATCTGGATTGGGCCACGTATTGCCGCATTATAAAACCGAACCCGCGCAACGGAGACAGGGAAGACCGTACCTGGAAGGATGAATCCCCAGTTCCACGACCAATCCGGATTCACTATAGGAGGAACTGGCCTCGGAGGAACTGGCCTTGGAGGAACTGGCCTTGGAGGGTTAGGTCTGTCGGGCCGTTCGGGAGGATTTGGCCTATCGGGTCTTACAGGAGGGTTAGGTCTGTCGGGCCGTTCGGGAGGGTTGGGTCTGTCGGGTCTTACGGAAGGATTCGGCCTGTCTGGCCTAAACATTGCTGGCTGGGCCTGCATGGGTTGGGACTGCATGGGCTGATCCTGCATGGACTGGGCAGTGCGTCCGGACATGGGGGCGCCAAAAACCTGCTCATCCTCCGGGCTGTCTGTATATGGGATGATTGGGTCATACTCCTGTGAATTAACCCAGTCTTCTGAATAGTCCATATCATGTAAATCATCAGGCTGCAATTCATCTGTCTGCAGATCATCATGCATGGATTCATCCATCTGCAGGCCATCAGGCTGTAATTCAGAACCTGCTGCAGGGTAAGAATAGAGGTCTTCCGGCATGGAAGGATAGTAGTTATCGTAATACATACAATAACCTTTCATAATACGCTTTGTCATATCTTATGCGGCGGAATTGGATTGGTGAGTTGGCTATGCGATTCAAAGAAGTTTTAGAACTATTTTACAAGTCTTGACGTAACGGTGGAACAGCAAAATAATGCATATTACTATGCAAAGACAGAATAATCTATGCGGGGCGGAAACGACCAAATCAAAGAAGCCGTTGAAAGATTGGCCTGCAGCGCTGTTTATTCAGGCCGGGTTTGTGATTGCCTCCCATGCTGCAAATCGTTCCCACAAAACGGCGGCAGGCGGCGTAGTAAGGCATTATGATATGGCGGTTCTCTGTGTCCTGATGGCAGCCGTTGTCTCAAGACTTATGTTTTTCGGCGAGGAAACGGAATGGGCGCAGATGGTTTGCCTGACAGGTGCTGGTCGGAATCACTTCTTTACTGAGGTACCGCCATTTCAGGCGCATGGAGCGCTAAGACGTATTTGGTTCATGGATGGCTGCACGGCTCTTCTTTCTGTATTCAGAAGGAGACTCCTCATAACTTTTTTTAAAGATACGGGAAAATGCAAGCTGGTCATCAAATCCTAAAGAACTTGAGATTACCGAAACAGGAAGTTCTGTAGTAGTCAGCAATCTGCGGGCTTTTTTGGTTTGATATCCATCAGGTACTGTTTGGGGGACATTCCATATTTGTTGTGAAATATTCTTGTCAGATAGTTGGGATGGACGCCAAAAGATTTTGCTACGTCTTTTAGCTTCAGCTTTTCCGCATAATGCATATCAAGATAAAATTTTACTTCATCAATAACAGATTCTTTTCCCCAATTGTTTTCATTAAATGAAACGTCTTCAAAAAGGGAAGACATAATCAAAAAAAGAAGGCTGTTCGCTTTAAGGTATTCGCTTGTAGTGTTTCCTTCCAGTGTCAGTATTTCAAAAATGCAAGCTTTATATTTCTCTGTATCCAGATTGTGGATAATATAGATGTCATCAGAAGACGTCATCAGCTGATAGATATATCTTTGTGAATTAATTCCCAGAAAACTAACCCAGGCATAACACCAGGGAGCCTCTTTCGATGCCTCATAGTAGGAGACCTTTCCAGACGGTATGATAAATGCATCTCCTGCAGATAACTGGAATACATGCTCATTAATATGTAATTCCCCCTTACCGCTGAGCACAAAATGAATTAACTGATAGGACCTGAATCTTGGCCCATAGCTGTATCCGGGGCTGCATTCCTCATATCCGGCACTATAGAAAGATAAGTCAGAGGTTGATTTGTACATTAAGGTATGTTGGGTTTCTTTATATTCTTTCATGATTTGATTATAGTACAAAAGGTTAGTTTTTTCCATATATATTTGATGAAATGCTATAGAAAATCAAGATAGAATATAGTTTAATATGCTCATAGGTGCCAAGTAAAAAAGAGGAGATAGAAAATGACAGGAAAGATAAGACAGCAATATCATTTGGAACCGGATTGCGGCTTATTGAATGATCCGAATGGATTGGCTTATTTTAAAGGAAAATATCATGTCTTTTTTCAATGGAACCGATTTGCCAAGAATCATTCTTATAAAGAATGGGGGCTGTTTACCTCACCAGATTTGTGTTCATGGGAATTTGAAGGCAGTGCAATTCTTCCGGATCAGAGCTATGACAAGGATGGAGTATATTCCGGCAGCGGTTATGTAATACAAGACAAATTATATTTGTTTTATACAGGTAACACCAAAACCTGCGGAAAACGAAAAAGCAGACAGTGTATGGCTGTTTCGGAAGATGGGAAAAAATTCTTAAAGACTGGTCCGGTATTGGAGACACCGGAAGGATTTACGGAACATTTCAGGGATCCTAAAGTATTTAAAGGGAAAGGCAATCACTATTTTATGGTAGTGGGAGCGCAGAGAAAAAATGGAAAAGGATCGATTGCACTGTGCCGCTCAAAAGACGGAATAACCTGGGAATACACAAATATGCTGGCGGTAACCGAACAGTATGAAATGATAGAGTGTCCTGATTTATTCCAACTGGACGGAAATTATGTGCTGTTGTTTGACCCGCAGAAACGAGACAATGAAAAAGATGAACCAGAGTACAGCTTCGCGGCATCTAAAATCGTAAATTTTGATGAGAAAACAGGAACACTGGATCGTGAAAATCTGGATGAAGGATATACGGTGATGGACAGTGGTTTTGATTTTTATGCGCCTCAAACTTTTCTTGCTCCGGATGGAAGACGAGTTTTATTCGCCTGGATGTCCAGGATGGAAGAGGAACAGGAAAAGGCATTTGCAGAAAATGAACCGAACATTCATTGCCAGACGATTCCGAGAGAACTGTCTGTAAAAGACGGAAAATTATATCAGCATCCGGCCAGGGAACTGTATCAACAACTTGGAAATGAAGTGACTGTGATTTTGAAATCACAGAATGTAAAAAAGGCTTATCCGGAAAATCGTGCTTTTTCTATGCGGATTCAGAATATAGATTTAAAGCAGAACCTGTGCATGGATTTCCATCAGGGGGAAGCAAAAATAGAATATAATCCCGTTGAGAAGAAAATCGTGTTTTCAAGATGTAGCTGGCTTACGGATGAGAGGGAATCAAAAGAATGCCGGCTTGAGAATCTGCAGGAAATGGAAGTATGGTCAGATAATTCCAGCCTGGAAATCTTTGTAAATGGCGGAGAAAAAGTATTTTCATCCAGAATTTTACCGAAAGACAGAAAACCAGAGCTCACATTTGCAGGCATAACCGAACGTACCAATATAAAAATAAAAGAGATTATTTAGAAGGAAAAGGAGAAAATTATGAGTGAAAAGGAACTTGCAAAAAAGATTATTGAACTTGTGGGTGGAGAAAGCAACATCGTGTCCGTCAGACACTGTGCTACCCGCCTGAGAATCGTTGTATCTGATAAAGAAAAAATTCAGACAAAAGATGTGGAAGCACTGGACAAGGTAAAGGGATCTTTTTTTAACTCCGGGCAGTACCAGATCATTCTGGGAACAGGTCTGGTAAACAGAGTCTATGATGAAGTAATCAAAATAACCGGAGATGAGGGAGAAGCACCGGCATCTGATAAAAAGAAAGAAACCGTTGTTTACGGCAATAAATTCCAGAGGGCAGTCCGTATGTTCTCGGATGTATTTGTTCCGATTATTCCTGTCCTTGTTGCAACCGGTCTTTTCATGGGACTCAGAGGATTACTGACGCAGGAAGCCGTGTTGGCGGTATTTGGCTTAACACCGGAGAACGTTTCGCAGACGCTGCTTACATTTACACAGATTTTGACGGATACAGCATTTGCATTCTTACCTGCATTAGTTTGCTGGTCAACCTTCCGCAACTTTGGCGGAAGCCCTGTTATTGGCATCGTATTAGGACTTATGCTGGTAAGCCCAAGCCTGCCGAATGCCTATGCGGTAGGTGCAGGGGAAGCAGACCCGTTGGTATTTTTTGGATTTTTGAAGGTTACCGGTTATCAGGGTTCCGTTCTGCCGGCCTTTGTGACAGGTATTCTTGCAGCCAAGTTTGAAAAATGGCTCCGCAGACATGTGCCGGATGCAATTGACCTGATTGTAACACCATTCGTAACCCTTTTAGTTGGCAGCATCCTTGCAATTTTCGGAATCGGACCCTTACTTCATTCTTTAGAAGCAATTATTTTGAAAGTGGTAGAGACGATTATTTTCCTCCCGATGGGAATCGGCGGATTCTTATACGGATGCTTTGGACAGCTCCTTGGTATCTTCGGTATCCACCATGTACTGAACTTCCTGGAAATCAGCATGCTGGCTCAGGACGGCTGGAATTATCTGAATCCGATTGGAACCTGCGGAAATATGGCTCAGGCGGGAGCGGTTCTTGCCGTAGCAATCAAAGCGGTATCCAATAAGACAAAACAGGTTGCTTACCCTTCCTGCTTATCCGCTATGCTGGGAATCACAGAACCTGCAGTGTTTGGTGTAAACTTAAAATTCGTGAAACCGTTTATCATGTCCATGATTGGCGGCGGTGTCGGTGGTTTCCTGGCATCGATCTTCCACCTGAGAGCAACCGGAATGTCCATTACCGGTATTCCCGGAACCTTATTATACTTAAATGAACAGCTACCGCTGTATATTTTAGTAAATGTGGTATCCTTTACAGTTGCTTTTGCATTAACATGGTCTATTGGATTTAACAAAAAAATGGAGCAGCAGTAGATATGAGTATAACATTTCATCAGAATAATCAGATCGTACATATCCAAAATACGTCAATCAGTTATGTGATGGAAGTGACAGACGGGAAATATCTGGTTCACCGCTATTTCGGACCAAGCATCCGGAAATATCGGGGAACCGGGATTCCGCAGTATTTTAAAAGAGGATACAATACCGAGCATGAATGCAGTGAGGAACATGTATCCTTTGACGATTTCCCATTTGAATATCCGGTGAGAGGACATGGCGATTATCGAATCCCGGCATTGTCGGTTATGCAGGAATCCGGGACAGAATTTACAGAGCCGGTGTTTAAAAGCTGGAAGGTTTTAGATGGAAAGCCTGAAATAAAGGGGCTTCCCAGCACATTTGCAGCAGACAGCAGGGGTGAGACGCTGGAGATAATGTGTGAGGATGAAGCAGCCGGAATCCGTATTTACCTGTATTACTCTGTTTTTGAAGACAGGGGAATCATTGCCCGTCATCAGAAAGTAGAAAATATCGGAATGCAGACGGTAAAACTTCAAAATGTGCAGAGTATGTCCTTAGAGCTTCCGGCAGAAAATTATGATTTCCTTTCCTTATATGGGACCCATGCGAAGGAAGGAAATAGAGAACGTTTTTCATTGCATCATGGCGTTCAGAGAATCGAAAGTGTCAGAGGCAGCAGCAGTCCGCAGCACCAGCCGTTTTTTGCACTGATCTCAGAGCAGACAACGGAACATTCAGGTGCAGTATATGGATTTCATCTGGTATACAGCGGCAACTTCCTTGCACAGGCTGAAAAAGACCAGTTTGGAAATGTACGTGCCCAGATTGGGATGCACCCGGATACGTTCTGCTGGGAATTAAAACCGGGAGATATATTTGAGACACCGGAAGCAGTTTTGAATTTCAGCCCCGATGGATTAAATGGTATGAGCCGGAATTTTCACTGGCTGTATCAGAATCATCTTATGCCGTCCCGTTTTAAAGACAAGGTGCGTCCTGTCCTGTTAAACTCCTGGGAATCCATGTACTGTGATGTGAGTCTGGAAAAGATTGAAGAGCAGTCGGAGCTTGCAAGGCAGACTGGCGTGGAATTATTTGTTCTGGATGATGGGTGGTTCCGGAAAGAAAATAATACCAGAACTTCTATGGGAGACTGGAAATGCAATGAAAATAAGCTCCCAGGCGGCATCAGACGTGCTGCAGAAATCATTCATGGAAAAGGGATGCAGTTTGGGCTGTGGTTTGAGCCGGAAGCGGTCAGCGAAGACAGCGAGGTGCTGCAAAAACATCCGGAGTGGGCCTTACAGATTCCTGGATACCAGATGGTAAAGGGACGCCATGAATATCTGTTTGATTTATCCCGAAAAGAGGTAAGAGAGTACCTTATTTCCTTGCTGGATTCCTATTTGAGGAATGGGGACATTGACTATATCAAATGGGATATGAACCGGCCGCTGACAGATGTGAATTCTCTTGTACTTGATAAGGACAGAAAAGGTGAAATCAGTCATCGCTATGTGCTGGGGCTGTATGAAATACTGGATACCATTACAAAAGCCTATCCCAAGATACTGATTGAAGGATGCTCCAGCGGAGGTGCAAGGTTTGATCCGGGAATGCTTTACTATGTTCCACAGAATTGGACCAGCGATAATACGGATGCCTTTGACAGAACACAGATTCAGTCAGGATACAGCCTGCTGTATCCACAGATTGCAATGGGAGCTCATGTAAGTATCACACCGAATCACCAGACAGGAAGAACAACTTCTCTGAAAACAAGGTATCAGGTAGCGAGGCTCTATAATCTGGGGTATGAACTGGATTTGACAAAATGCTCTGAGGAAGAAAGAGAAGAGATTGCTTGTCAGATTGCAGAACATAAGCTGGAAAGAGAGTGGATTCAAAAAGGAACTATGTGCCGTCATGAAGTTCCAAACGAAAATTATGTCATGTGGTCTGTTGTTAGTGAAGATAAAGAAGAATGTGCAGCGATTATTTTCCAGAAATTCCATAATCCGATTTTTTCTCACGGAAGATTTAAAATGTGTTCCCTGAATCCGGATTTTGATTATATGGACCAGGATAGTCAAGTGATTTATGGCGGAGATGAATTGATGCAGATTGGTATTACAGTACCAATAATAAAAGAAGATTTTTATGTGTTTTCATTTCGTTTTACAAAGGTGGATGAAAAGAATGGCAATAAAGCTGATTGTGAGTGATCTGGATGGTACTTTGTTGAATGAGAATCATAAGATTTCTGAAGTAACAGTAAAAGCGATAAGAGCTGCCGAGAATGCTGGCATTCGATGGCTTACGGCAACAGGACGTGCCTGGAATACAGCATTTCCACTATTGGAAGAGGCCGGAGTTACGTGTGATTTTGTATTGCTGAATGGAGCGGAATTCCGAAGTTCAGGCGGCAGATTGATTCAGGCTGAAGCTATTTCGAACAGGGAAGCCGGGAAGACTATCAGGATTCTGCAGGAACAGGGGATTGGTTTTGAACTTAACACGGAATCCGGGGATTATTCTACAGATACGGAATTATGCAGCACAGCATCCGTGGAGCCTGCATCCTCAATGGCTTTGATGGCAGCCAGGTAGGAATCGTAACCCAGAGCGGAGACAGCCGGGATGATGTCTTCCTGCTTTCCCTTTACCAGGTATTCCTTGAAGCCCTTGATGAAGACCGCAGCCTCGTCGTTGGCCGGCTCCGCCTCGTCGAAGAAGGTGGAGAGCACTACGCCCTCTGAGTCAGCTCCTGCTTCGTTTGGGGAGCTGGTGGAAGTGATTTTTGTAGGCCCTGAGAAAGGTGGAATAATGGCTGAAGCCGGAACGGAAGCAGGCGTCCGTGGCGTTTACCCCCTCGCCAAGCAGGTCCCTGGCGTAAAGCAGGCGTTTTTCGGTGATGTAATTTCCTATGGTACATCCTGTTTCTTCCTTGAAAATACGCATCATGTGGTATGGGCTGATGCAGCTTAAGGCGGACAAAGTCCCGATGCTCAGGTCCTCGTCCAGATGTTCATTTATATAGGATATAAGGCCGGAGACCCGGTAGTTTAAGACGCCCGTGGGAAGGTACTGGGCGTTGTCATCCATGGAGGCCCTGTTCAGCTCCACCAGGAATTCCAGGCATAAAAGGCGGCTCATGAGGGACCCGGCAAATTCTTCCTGCTGCCAGTTCTGGGAGCGTTCCAGCCGCTTTAAAAGGGAGAGCATGCTTACCCGGACCTCATCCTTAAGCCTGAGAACATTAGAATGGCGGTAGGCTGCCGTGGCAAAACACCGGTCCAGGGAATCCTCGTTTTCCCTGTGGCGGTCCAGAAAATCCTGGGACAGGTAAAGTATCTGCCGTTCATAGGGCTGTCCCGGGTCCACCTCCGGCCGGTGAATCTGTCCCCGTCCCACCAGCACAATATCAAAGGGGTGAAGGGTATATGAACGGCCTTCTATGACATAGTTCACCCTTCCCTCCAGCAGCACCATGATTTTCAGGAAATCGTGATAGTGGAATTCATAGCAGGGACTTACCTTATCTTTTAAATGGAACAGCCGGAAGTCCTCCTTCAGGAATCCCTGGCGCTCAAACGCAGGGGCGTCATCTGTGATGGGCATGGAACAGTTACCTCCTTTATTATATGTCTAATGTTACTTTATCTTTATCTCCTTTATATATAACAACATCAATTTCTCCATGTATTTTATCTCCATACAATTGAAATAATGATGTTATTACTCTCAGTGAATCATTATGTGATAATCCTGCTCTCGAAAGGTTTGTTCCCATCAATGGAATTACCAATCTATGCCCTTGCCCATGTTGATCATAAAAATTAACAAGTGATTTTATACACCATTCTAAATCATCAACAGAAGTGTGTGCAATATTATCTTTATCAAATTCAGAGATTGCAAGTAATAAAAAAGTACTATTATTCTTGCCCCTAATCATCGCTACTGTACCCAAATCATATACTTCTTTTTTTCCACGTTCTTTATCTTCATCGGATATAATCCTTTTAGGCACTAACTTTTGCATTTTCCAAACATTTATGTATTTTACTATCAATATCTTCTATGGTAAATCCATTATTAACCATTGCTTTTATCCATCTTCCATGTAAGGAATTAGGCGACACCAATGGTTTTGAACAGGATGATATATCTCATCACCTTTAATACTAAGTAAGGAATTGATTAGTTCTGGATCAGGCAATGCTCCAAGAGCACCTTTCCTATATTTTTCCATAACATCTGTCGTATCTCTCACTCCCTGCTGTGCTGTAAAATCAGCAAGTGAATATACATATACGCCTTCTTCATCTTTGTGGATAAACCAAATCTGCTCCTTCCGGAACATTCTCTTGCAATCCATAAGATTAATATCGTCGTGTGTTTCATAGGAATATCGTTCATCTTGATTATGTCAATTTTCTCTGCAAATCCAACAAGAATCTGCTTCATCTCGTTGATGTGTTCAAATTTACTTGTATCTATTACATAACACAGCAAATTATTTTTCGATACAACCGGAATCATTGCCAGCACATCCTCATTAACACATTCGTATATTTCTTTAATGGTATCCTTTTTCAACCAGCAAACTTCCTTTTCATTGTTATACTGATCTTTGAATATCTCCGAAAATGATTCATATATATACTCTTCTTTTTCTGCATCATACTTAAAGTCATAAGAAAACTTTCTTTCAGATGCCATAAATGTTACGCCTAACTCACATACATCACTCTCCGTAAATATATTAGGCATTAAACCATTTTTCTTATTCAAAAGCACTCTCTTTATTGCCCTATTGCCCTAATGCACTTGATCAAACAGGTTTTTCCTGCATTGTTTGGACCGTATATTCCCACCGTTTTAAGCACATTAAAATTGTTCTCTTTATGAACATTGGATCCAAATTTCTTATTTCGCATATCTGCTTTCATTGAAAATGTAATATCATCCTCAAATGCATAACAGTTTTTTGCTCTTATTTATTCCGCCATATAAATCTCATGGTGTAAACGCTGTTCATTTATATCATTCTCATAGCCCTGCTCCTTCAGGTAATCTTCCATCAAAGCTAATGTTAAGGGTTCCGAATCAAATGAACCTAGATGCATAATCTGGACGAGGATTTCCCTTTCCGCGAACTGCAACATAATTCATAGGAGGAATTTTTATAATTTCCGGTTTATTCTTCGGCATATAAAATTCCTTGTACTCTTTTTTTAAAATCAAATGCCATTGTATTTTCAGGGATTACACCACTTTTTCAAAGAAAAAAGCAATGACCTCCCTTTTTGTGTCAATACTTTAGGTAAAC
>PPYF01158135.1_pt1 | contig 12650 bp, 10 predicted proteins | sample 1559871 | NCBI WGS metagenome assembly PPYF01 (sample SAMN08240021, study PRJNA423297) | Human gut metagenome, whole genome shotgun sequencing project. | reverse complement strand
ATCATGGGGGATGTCAAATTGTAACGATAAAACTGTGTTTTCACAAAACTCACATGTCCATCCTGTTGACACAGTTCTATAGAATGCCGTATAATACCTTTATATCTTAAAACGAGCTATGAATGGGTATAAAGGCTTACAGGTCCTGCTTTCAGAGAGTTGCCGGTTGGTGCGAGGCAATAGAGGTTGTACGCTGACACTCTCCCGTGAGCTTTGGTGGCGAATACAGCAGTAGTCATCGACGGTGGTTCCGTTATACCCACAACGAGTCCCAATTAGGGTGGTACCGTGTTATGAATATAACGCCCCTTTGAGCAACGACAGTTGTTCTGAGGGGCTTTTTTTTATGAAAGTTTAGTCAACCATACTACGTGACCGAATTAAAGTGGTGCTCTGACGCTCCAGCTAGCTTAACGGTCTTCGGCCTACTAAAGTCGCTTGCGAGCACGCACTTTAATTCTACGTTTTGTTTGACTAAACTTTCACAATTGATAGATATAATACAGTGTTATGTTTTATTAGTACAGAAAAGGTGAAGATTATGGATCAAAATCGCGTATATTTCTTCGATACAACCCTTCGTGATGGGGAACAAACACCAGGTGTATCTTTACAAACTCCTGAAAAAATTGAAATTGCGAAAGGCCTTGTACGCCTCGGCATCGATGTAATCGAGGCTGGTTTCCCAGCAGCATCCCCTGGAGATTTTGAAGCAGTACAAACGATTGCACGCGAAGTGAAAGGCGCAACAATTTGTGCGTTGGCACGTGCTAATGAAAAGGACGTACAAAAAGCGATTGATGCGTTGAAAGATGCGGAACGTAGCCGTTTGCATGTATTCATTGCTATTTCTGAACTTCATATGGAATATAAATTAAAAATGACTCGCCAAGAGGTATTGGATAAGGTTAAATCTGTATTGGCATATGCAAAAGGTAAGGTTGATGAAATCGAGTTCTCCGGTGAAGATGCGGCACGCTCTGATTTAGATTTCGCATGCCAAGTATTTGGTGTTGCCATTGCTGGTGGTGCAACAATTATTAATGTACCAGACACAGTAGGTTACATGAACCCTAATGAGTTCGGTGATAAGATTCGTTACATCAAAGAACATACACCAGGTATTGAAAATGCAATTATCTCTGTTCACTGCCATGACGATTTAGGTCTTGCTAATGCAAATACGTTAGCCGCTATTAAAGCAGGTGCACGCCAAGTAGAAGGCACAATTAATGGCCTAGGCGAACGGGCTGGTAACGTAGCGATTGAAGAAGTTGTAATGGCTCTTAAAACACGCCATGATTACTTCGGCAATCTTCAAGTGAACATCGATACAAAACAATTTACGAAAGTTTCTAAACTAGTAAGTCGTTTGACAGGTGTCGTAGTTCCACCAAACAAACCAATCGTAGGTTCTAACGCTTTTGCTCATGAGTCTGGTATTCACCAACATGGTATGATGAGCAATCCTGAAACATATGAAATCATGACTCCTGAGTCTGTAGGTGCTGAAAAAACAGACCTCGTATTGGGCAAACACTCTGGCCGTCATGCCTTTGCCGATCATTTGGCAAAACTTGGTTTCCAATCTTTTACAGAAGAGAAAATCAACGACCTCTTCGCTAAATTCAAAGAATTGGCAGACCGTAAAAAACAAGTATACGATGATGACATTATCGCTCTTGTAGTAGATAACTTACATCACAAAAAAGCATTCGAGCTCGTGGCTCAATACTACAAATTAGGTGAAAAAGGCTACGCATATGCTGACGTTCGCCTCATGACCCCAGAAGGGGAGAAAGCAGATGCTGCCGTAGGTGACGGTCCAGTAGACGCATCCCTTAAAGCAGTTGAACGTGTGGTTGGCTTGCCAATTAGCTTAAAAGATTACCAAATCCGTGCTATCACAGCCGGTAAAGATGCCCTTGGGGAAGCAACCCTTAAGGTAGAATACAATGGTCGCTTATACCATGGTCGTGGTATTAGCACCGATATCGTTAAATCAAGTGTGAATGCATATATCAATGCAGTTAACTCAGTATTCCTAGCTATGGAGCTAGAACAAGAGGAGGAAAAATAATATGGGTATGACCATTACGGAAAAGAATATGGCTCGCCACGCGGGTCTTGATGTGGTAAAACCGGGCCAAATCATCGAATGTCATTTGGACGCTGTTTTGATGAACGACATCACATTCCCACCAGCACGCAAAGAGTTCTTGAAAATCGGCAAACCTGTATTTGACCGTCATAAAATCTACTTGGTGCCTGACCATTTCACACCAAACAAAGATATTCAATCCGCTACACAAGCGAAAGTCATGCGCGACTTCGTACGCGAACATGGCATTACAAACTACTTTGAAGTAGGTCGCATGGGTATTGAACACGTTATTTTGCCAGAAAAAGGCCTTATCGGTCCTGGCGAAATGATGATCGGTGCTGACTCCCACACTTGTACATATGGTGCGGTAAACGCGTTCTCCACAGGCGTAGGCTCCACTGATGCGGGCGTTGCTATGGCAGAAGGTAAAACTTGGTTCAAAGTGCCTGAAACTATTAAGGTTGAGCTTATCGGCAAACCTAACAAATGGGTAACTGGTAAAGACGTAATCCTTGATTTAATCGGCCAAATCGGCGTAGACGGCGCTCGTTACATGGCCCTTGAATTCGCTGGTGAAGGCGTACAACACATGACTATGGCTGATCGCCTTACCATCTGTAACATGGCTATCGAAGCGGGCGGTAAATGTGGCGTATTCCCATATGATGAAATTACTGAAGAATACATTAAAGGCCGCGTAAATCGTCCTGTAGAACCAATTAATCCAGACCCTGATGCAGTATATGCTCAAACTGTGACTATCGATTTGTCCAAATTGCAACCAGTGGTAGCATTCCCTCATTTGCCATCCAACACACATTATATCAACGAGATTGACAAAGATATTAAAATCGACCAAGTTATCATCGGCTCCTGTACAAATGGCCGTTACGAAGACTTGGTGGCAGCTGCAGAAATCTTCAAAGGTCGCAAAGTAGCTCCATTCGTTCGTTGTATCGTAATTCCTGGTTCCCAAGATGTATACGATCAAGCTATGAAAGATGGTTTATTGGACATCTTCATTCAAGCTGACTGCGCAGTGTCCACGCCAACATGTGGTCCTTGCCTAGGTGGTTACATGGGTATCATGGCTGAAGGGGAACGCACAGTTTCCACTACAAACCGTAACTTCCGTGGTCGTATGGGTCACGTTGATTCTGAAGTATATTTGGCAAGCCCTTATGTGGCGGCAGCAAGTGCTGTATTAGGCCGCATTGCAGGCCCTGAGGAGGTTTAATATGGATTTTGAAAGCAAAAAAATCTGGCGCTACGGCGACGATGTAGATACAGATGTAATCATTCCAGCTCGTTACTTGGCGATTGCCGATTGGAACGAATTAGCTGAACATGCGATGGAAGATATTGATACTACTTTCGCGCCAAATGTGAAAGCTGGCGAAATCATGGTAGCTGGTAAAAACTTTGGCTGTGGTTCCTCTCGTGAACACGCACCAGGCGTTATCAAAGCAAAAGGCGTACCTGTTATCATTGCATACTCCTTTGCCCGTATCTTCTTCCGTAATGCTATCAACATTGGTTTACCAGTAGTTGAAATCGGCGAACAAGTAGATCGTATCGATGCTGGCGATGCAATCGGCGTAGATTTATCTAAAGGTATCGTGTACAACTTGACTAAAAACGAACAATACCAAGGGACTGAGTTGCCACAATTCATTCAAGATATTGCGGCAGCTGGTGGTTTAGTGAACTTTGCGAAAAACCGCAAGTAATACTACGTTGCCGAGCCTCGGTGATGCGCTGCCGCTCCAGCTAGCTTAACGGTCTGCGGCGTAGCCTTGACCTACTAAAGTCGCGTTAGCGCATGCACCTCGGCTCTACGTATTTATCTTTTACGGTTTTGAGCAAAATTAAAATCCCTATAGCTAGCAATATGTTGAATGATTTGTGGCGGAGGGAAATTACTTATATTGGAGAGGTAAGATGAGCGAAAAGAATATCGTATTGATTCCTGGTGATGGTATCGGTACTGAGATTATTGCTGCAGCAAAGGCTGTGTGTGATGTGGCTTTTGAGAAAGCTAATGTAAAGGTTAATTGGATTGATAAAAAAGCGGGCGGTGCGTCTATTGATGCATACGGTGTGCCTTTGACTGAGGATACGATTGAGGCTTGTAAAGCTGCTGATGCTGTATTGCTTGGTGCTGTAGGCGGTCCTAAATGGGATAATGTAGATCCTTCTATCCGTCCTGAAAAAGCAATCCTTGGTCTTCGTAAGGAGCTTGGTTTGTTCTGTAACTTGCGTCCTGTAAAAATCTATCCATCTTTGCAAGAGTATTCTCCTCTTAAAAAGGAACTTGTACAAGATGTAGATTTCGTTATCGTTCGTGAGTTGACTGGCGGTATTTATTTCGGTGAACGCGAAGAAGCACAAGGTGAAGGTGCTAACGAGTTTGCTTGGGATAAAGAAACATATAGCCGTTACGAAGTAGAGCGCATCATGGATATCGCTATGGAAACAGCTCGCAAACGTAATAAAAAGGTTGTATCTGTAGATAAAGCAAATGTATTGGCCTCTTCTCGTTTGTGGCGTAAAATCGCTCAAGAGAAAGCGGCAGCTAATCCAGATATCGCAACAGATTACTTCTATGTAGATAACACAGCGATGCAACTCGTTGTAAATCCTGCACAGTTCGACGTTATCGTTACAACAAACTTGTTCGGCGATATCTTGTCTGACGAAGGCGCTGTTATTTCTGGTTCTATCGGGCTTTTACCATCTGCATCCATGGGTACTGGCACAGCATTGTACGAGCCAATTCACGGTTCCGCACCAGATATTATGGGTCAAAACTTGGCGAACCCATTGGGTACAATCTTGTCTGCAGCTATGATGTGCCGTCATTCCCTTGATTTACCTCAAGTGGCTGATGCAATTGAAAAAGCTGTTGAACAAGTGCTCGTTGATGGTTACCGCACAGGCGATATCTACCGCGAAGGCTTGAAACGCGTAGGTACCACAGAAATGGCGCAAGCTGTTATTGAACGTCTATAATCGTAGGGAACAAGGTTTTGAAAGCTCATCAAGTGAGCTAAATCATTTCAAAATCTTATCATATACATTATAATGCAGAAATATTATATAGGTTATTATATAAGAGCGGGCTAGTCCCTCTCTTTTTTGCGGGAGGAGTTATGTTATCTTATTTTTTACTTGCCTTATCTATAGGGCTTGAGCTATTTGCTACGACCATGTTGAAAGCATCTGATGGCTTTACGCGGCCGTTACAGACTATTGCCTGCGTATGTGGCTATGTAGGATCTTTCTATACATTGACGCATGTACTGAAATATATTCCTCTTAGTGTTACTTATGCTACCTGGTCTGGCGTAGGCCTCGTGGTGACGGCTCTCATTTCGGTCTTTATCTTTAGTGAGGGCTATAATATGTACACTATTTTGGGGATAGGTCTTATTGTGGTTGGTGTTGTTATCCTTAACTTGTGGGGCAGTGTAGGAAATTAAAGATATTTATAGTCCGTATTTAATATATTAAAAATTTATGCATTAGAATATTGTAGATGTAATCAGTGGGCAAAACATTTCCAAGGAGGCCTTTATGAATTCTTCCATGTATCGAAATTTAACTATTACTGCGTTATTGATGGCATTAGCTATCATGATTCCTATTATGATGCCTCTGAAAGTTGTCATTCCACCGGCTTCGTATACATTGGCTAGTCATGTACCTATATTCCTGGCTATGTTCTTGTCTCGTAAGATGGCTGCTTGTGTTGTTATCGGCTCTACGCTAGGTTTCTTTGTAGCTGGCTTCCCTATCGTTATCGTTATGCGCGCTGCATCTCATATCATCTTTGCCTTGATGGGGGCCTATTATATTAAACATCATCCAGGCGTATTGACTGGGGCTCTCTCTTTTGCTACGTTCAACCTTGTATGTGCCATCGTTCACGCCATCGGTGAAGTATTAGCATGCCTCTTGTTCTATACTACGACTACGATGCCAAATATCGATCTTATCTACGTCGTATTTGTCCTTGTTGGTGGCGGGACCATCATTCATAGTATAGTTGATGGATATATTGCGTTATATATCTATAAAGCTATCCCAGGATTATCTAAGCCTGAGAATAAATAATCGGACGTTATTCTAGCTTATTTAAGGTAGATAATAAACAACCCGCTATTAAAACTACATATGCTCGTAACCACTCATAGGAAATCTATTGTACGCTAATGTATAGAATTTGATTATCTGTGAGTGGTTTTTTAGAATAATTATCAAATCTGTACCTGCAGATACAGACTTATCAATGTGATATGGGTATAATAAAACCACAGTTAATGACCGAGTTGTGATATATGCATAGGTATATAGATAGGTACATATACACAGATACCACATAGGCCATACATATTGTTAATTGTGAAAGACTTTCACAAGAATTATGGAGGTTATTATGAGAAAGCATATAAAAAATAACGTGTCTTGGGTTGGTAAAATTGACTGGGAATTACAAGAGTTTCACGGTTCTGATTACAGCATTAATAATGGATCTAGCCAAAACGCGTACTTGATTGAAGAGGAGAAAACTGTCCTCATCGATACCGTATGGAAACCTCATTCCTCAGAGTTTATAGACAATTTGGAATCTGAAATTGATCTAAACAAGATTGATTTTATCGTATGTAATCACGGCGAAGTTGATCATAGCGGTTCCTTGCCAGCTTTGATGGAAAAAATTCCAAATACGCCGATTTATTGTACAGAAAATGCTGTTAAATCCTTGGTTGGTCAATACCATCATCCAGAATGGAATTTTAAAACTGTGAAGACAGGTGATTCCGTAGATATCGGTAACGGTAAATCTTTGGTATTCGTAGAAATGCGCATGCTCCATTGGCCTGACTCTATGGCAACCTATATGACTGGCGACAATATTTTGTTCTCTAACGATGCGTTCGGACAACATTTCGCGGTAGAAGAATTGTGGGCCGATAAGGCTGATCAATGTCGTCTATGGGCAGAGGCGATGAAATATTACGCCAATATTTTGAATCCATTCTCTCCATTGGTAAAAGCTAAGGTTGAAGAAATTCAAAAGCTCAACTTGCCAATTGATATTATCGCTACTAGCCATGGTGCAATTTGGCGTGAAAACCCATTGCAAATCGTAGAGAAATACTATGAGTGGTCTCAAGCATACCAAGAAGACCAAATTACAGTCGTATATGACACTATGTGGGATGGTACAAAGAAATTAGCCCATAAAATTGCTGATGAGATTGCTAAACAATCTCCTGATACACGGGTTAAGATCTTTAACATCAGTAAAACAAATAAAAACGACATCATGACAGAAGTATTCAAATCAAAAGCGATCGCCGTTGGTTCTCCGACAGTAGGGAATAGTGTTATCTCTTCTGTAGCTGGTTGGCTCGACTTTTTGCGTGAATTGAAGTTTAAAAATAAAAAGGCTGCCGTATTTGGTACCTACGGTTGGTCTGGTGAATCTACGAAGGTACTTCGTGAAGAATTAACTAAATATGGTTTCTCCGTGGTAGAACCTGAAATTAAATGTAACTGGAATCCAGATGCAGATGATTTTGGTAAAGCAGAAGAACTTGTAAAAGCTTTATTAGCATAATCATTGCTTATATGGCAAGATATTAAAAAAGGTGTACCAACACAAATGAACGTGTTGGTACACCTTTTTTTTATGTAGTAGCTTCTAGTTAGTATATGTATCAAACACAAAATCTATAATTGTCCGAATGGTTTCATTAGCTCCTATAATCTTGATTTGTTTATATGATTTGAGACCTAGAATTTTAATTGGATCTGCCAATAAAGCGGTTAAGAAGCTGTGTGTAGCTGTTATAGCGTGAGAGAAATCAAGGATTACGGTTTCTCCTTTTTGTATAGCAGGTATGATTTTTCGCTCTCTAAGATTAATGGCCTCTAATTTGACTTCACACCGTTCTCCGCAATAGTTATACATATCAATGTACAATTCGGGAGCGCGGACTATATTATTTCGTTTAGCTACAGTTTCGGTGGCGTGTTTTCTGAAATCCTCTAGGTGTTTATGAAGGTCATATGTTTTTAATCTATCAAAACCAATGGTCATGTATATAAATGTGCCGGGCCAAGAGTTGTTTAGCGTTGTGTAGGTTACATCTAATGGAGAAATATGTGCGACCCCATCGCCCGATACGATATACATATCTGCTTCTAATGTTTTGCCAAGATTACTAGATAAGTAAAGGCCCATGCCAGCATTATTTTGCTGTTTATAAGGTCCTATGTTGACGCCAAATGTACCCGAGATTTCAGGCTCTAGTGCCATAGCGATGGCATCTGTATTGTTTGTGAAAGGTGCATAGGTTTGTTCTAAATGTGTTTTAATACCTACACCAAGGTCAGCAAGAATAAATGATAGTTGGTTTTTATCTCGATACCAGTTAAATTGTAATAATGATGGAATCTGAGGATTAAAACCATGTTCTAATGCATTATATGTTAGTTCGGATATGATATAACGAACTGCATCCTCATATCCTCTAATTAAATCTGTAGGTAAGTCCATAGCGTAATCACGAATTGTATTTAGCATTTGTGTAATATTATGATCTTTGTATTTGATGGCGAATATGGGCTTGTTGTAGACGTAGTGAAAATTGTCTTGTGTGTTATTAAGAATTTTAAAGCATGAGGTTCCATTCATTCTTTGCCACATTTTTCCAAATAAAGAATGCTTAGAATATTGTAAATTTATATGAATCTTTTTTCTCTTTAATTGCCATATATAGAGTATGAGTAATGTCAGTGTTTGGTACTCAATACTTTGACAAAATCTTGCATCTATAATTATATGTTTTGACTTGGCAGACCAATCAAATATACTAAGTACATTGTTAAAATCAATAACTCCCTTTGCTTTAAATGTAAAATCATTTGGTAATGTTAAGATAGGAACATTGGTTAGTGTGCGATGTGTCTGTCTCATTTTCTCTCTCCTTTAATTGACATGAGTTAGGGCACTTGTTATACTTAACACATAAGATAACGTTTAGAGACCTAGATAGGACGGAATGTTCGTCTCTCGGTTGTCTCAGTTGACCCCATACAAAGTATGGGGTTTTCTTATATCTATATTATAGAACTAATGTTTGTAAAAACAAGAGAAATATAGCTATTATGATTTATTGATACATATCTACTATTATTTCATGATTTTTGCAGTTTTATCATACCGTTCCGAAGTAGTTTCATTCTTCTGTATGTCCAGCTATTTCCTCATCTTGAATTGGATGTATTAATTTTATACAATATCTGTAATATTAATTTATCGGGATGTAGCACGTTTAGGAGAGATAGATGAGTGGTCAGAACTGGTGGCGCCGCATAGGTTTAGTTATGTGTATTGCAGCGAGTGTAGGCATTGTAAGTGGCTGTGAGTTTAATATGGATAATTTAAGGAATAGCAGTCAGGTGAAAGCTACGCAAAGTGATAGTGAGAAGGAAATCTGGCGTGTTTTTAAGTTTTATTTAGCTGCCACAAATGAGTTTAATTTCACGAGTGTAAAATATAGTCATCAACATATGGAAACGGTGCAGCAAGCACGACAAAATATACAGTTAGCTGAGTTTAAAGAGCGGGATTATGAACGTCTTGAGCAAGAACTCATTGCTGCGCGAGATGCGGGGCATACACATAGTGACTTGGAAGCCGCTACGGATGCTTTATTACCGGTATTGCATGACATTGTGGTGGCTGTAAAAGAGCTAGATACGTATTATAAAGAAAAGCGCTATGAATCAGATAATTATGCATTTGCTCACACGCAGTTGGAGAAACTTTCATCATTAATGGATGTATTTGAACCAAAATATGATGCATTAGATACTATTGTTAAAACATATTATAAGCAAGAGGGCGAACGTTTTGTTAAGCTCATGCGTAATAATGGACAAACTAATGGTGCTAATATGTTGGAAATGATGATTATTTATAGCGATATAGTAGATCATATTATGGAGCGTAAATCCGATAGTGATTTCCAATGGGTGAAAGCACAGAAAGAAGCCGCCGATGGGGTTGGTGCAAAGATTACTGCCGCCGAGGCTCAGAATCGTTTAGAGCAAAAGAAACATCTTGATAAAGCGATTGAGGATTTTATTGCTGATCCTCGTAGTGAAACGGAAGAAGCCGTGGTTGAGCAATATAATGAAATGGTAAGTAGTCCAATGAATTTTGCATTATTAGATTCTGTGCAGAAGCCGTATGTGCCGCAAGAGTTATAATGTGAAATGGTATATGTTAAACATGATATAAATTTCGGGTAGAATATATTTGACAACCTACCCTTATGAGCCCTATAATTATCTATTATATGAATATTGCGTTGAAAAAGACGGCGTGTCTCAGACGGATTTAGTAGAGACCAAACTCATGGGCTGAAAGGTTTGGAAATCTAGAGATGTGCGGATCACTTTGGAGCAAGCAGGAACCCTGCCGGTGAACACCGTTATATGTCTAAGTGGCTTTCACAAAATGAAGCCTAGTTATTTCGTATGCTCGGAATATTCTAGCTTTCATAGAAGGTCAGTAGGGTGGTACCACGGATATTACGTCCGTCCCTTCGGGGGCGGGCGATTTTTTTATGTAAAAGGAGCACATCATGGATTACGGTAAGACGTTACATTTGCCTGAAACAGAATTCCCAATGCGCGGCAATTTGCCTAAGCGCGAACCAGAAATCTTAAAATTCTGGGAAGACAACAAAATTTATCAAAAACGTTTGGAATTGCGTAAAGACGCAAAACCTTTCATTTTGCATGATGGCCCTCCATATGCGAACGGTAAATTGCATATCGGTCATGCCCTCAACAAAACGTTGAAGGACATCATCATGAAATACAAGACTATGACTGGTCATTATACACGTTACATCCCTGGTTGGGATACGCATGGTTTGCCAATCGAGCATGCGGTTATTAAAAACACTGGTCTTAACCGTCATGAAATGGCGCCTCTTGATTTGCGCAACAAATGTAAGGAATATGCATTAGAATGCGTAGAAAACCAAAAACAAGACTTCATTCGTTTTGGTGTATTAGGTGAGTGGGAACGCCCTTATTTGACATTGCGCCCTGAGTTTGAAGTAAAACAACTTGGTATCTTCGGCGAAATGGCAAAACGCGGTCATATCTATAAAGGCCTTAAAACTGTATACTGGTGTACTCACTGCGAAACTGCATTGGCAGAAGCAGAAATCGAATACGCTGAGAAAAAATCCTTCTCCATTTACGTAAAATTCCCTTACGTATCCGAGAAAAAGGTAACATTGCCAGCTGGCGTAGATCCAAAACAAGCATTTGCTGTTATCTGGACAACTACTCCTTGGACAATGCCTGCCAACGTAGCAATCTCCGTTAACCCTGAGCTTGAATATGGCTGGGTAAAAGTAGGCGACGAATACTACTTGATGGCTACTGAACTCGTTGATGCGGCTATGAAAGATATCGGTATTGAAGACTACGAAATCGTAAATCGCTTCTCTGGTGCAGATTTGGAATTGGCTGAATTCAAACATCCATTCGTAGAACGTAATGCTACAGTATTGTGTGGTGACCATGTAACACTTGAAGCAGGTACTGGTTGCGTACATACAGCTCCTGCACACGGTGAAGATGACTTTAACATCGTTATGCGTTATAACAAGGAAGGCAAAACTGAACTTCCTATCGTATCTCTTGTTAATGAAACTGGTAACTACACTAAACAAGTGGATGACAACCGTTATGGTGATACTGAATTCCCATTAGCTGGTGTAGAAATCCACGATGCAGAGGTACCTGTAATCAAAATCTTGGCACACAACAATGCATTGCTTCACAAATCTAGCTTGCGTCACCAATACGCTCACTGCTGGCGTTGTAAAAATCCTGTCATCTACCGTGCTACAGAACAATGGTTCTCCTCTGTAGATGGATATCGTCAACAAGCACTTGATGCAATCGACAATCAAGTACAATGGATTCCTAAATGGGGCCATGACCGTATCTTCAACATGGTTCGCGATCGTGGTGACTGGGTAATTTCCCGTCAACGTATTTGGGGCGTGCCAATTCCTATTTACTATTGTGAAAGCTGCGGCGAGCACATCATCAACGATGATACTATCAAAGCATTACAAGAAAAAGTAGCCGTAGAAGGCTCCGATGCTTGGTGGGCTCACAGTGCAAAAGAATTGTTGCCAGAAGGTTTCAAATGTCCTCATTGCGGTCATGATGAGTTCAAAAAAGAAACAGATATCATGGACGTATGGTTTGACTCTGGTTCCTCTTGGTCTGGCGTACTTGAAGTTAATGGCTTAGATGTACCATGTGCTATGTACCTTGAAGGTTCCGACCAACATCGCGGTTGGTTCAACTCTTCCTTGTTAACTGCAGTAGCTACAACTGGTAAAGCACCATACAACTCCGTATTGACTCACGGCTTCGTTGTGGACGGCGAAGGTCGCAAAATGTCTAAATCTGTAGGTAATACAGTGGCACCTAG
>PPYF01028397.1_pt1 | contig 12650 bp, 8 predicted proteins | sample 1559871 | NCBI WGS metagenome assembly PPYF01 (sample SAMN08240021, study PRJNA423297) | Human gut metagenome, whole genome shotgun sequencing project. | reverse complement strand
TGCCGGAGCGGTGCTTAAGCCGCAAGGCGGGAATTGTGCGGTGTTGCCTTTACATATCCGGCGTAACCATCACAGCGCCGTAATTGCGCACGCTCAGCACATGGCAGCTGCCCGCGCCAAACACAGCGTCAATGGCGTTCTTGTAGGTTTCCAGCAGTGCCAGCGGAACAAATGCCTGGATGGTACCGGCAAAGCCGCCGCCCTGCAAACGCCATGCGCCGCGGCCGTTCAGCACCTTCTGGCTGATGGCCAATGCCAAAGGCACGCCCTGCTCTTGCGGGTTCTTGATGCTGTAGGCGTTCTGGTTGAACTCAAAGCTGGAATGGCCGCCCTCAATGATCAGCTGCAGGAAGCGGTCAAAATCATCTGCCTTGATGGCTTCATAGATTTCCCCGGCGCGGCGGCTGTCATTATAAAAATGGATGGCACGCACCACGGCGCGGTCGCCGGTCACTTTGCGCACTTCGGGGATGGCTTTCAGGAAGGTTTCCTCGTCCACATCGCGCAGAACCTTTTTGCCAAAGAATTCGGCAACGCTCTCCATCTCGCGGCGCACAGCGGCATAATCATCGGTCAGGTCAGCGTGGCTGCCCTTGGTATCGCTGATGCAGAGTGCAAAGCCCTTGGCTGCCAGATCAAACGGAACTTCGCGCACGACCGGATGGCCCACTTCCTTAAAGTCGATGGTGATGACCTTTCCCACGGCGCAGGCAGTCTGGTCCATCAGGCCGCAGGGCTTGCCAAAGAAAACATTCTCAGCATACTGGCTGATCATGGCGTTTTTGACCTGGTCGAAACGCTTCATGTCATTATCGTTGTACTCGCCGCGGAAGATAGCACCCATGCACACTTCAAAGGCAGCCGAGCTGGACAAACCGGAACCGCCCAGAACGTCAGAGGTGGTGTAGCAGTCAAAGCCGCCCACCTTGCCGCCGTCTTTCACAATGCCGGCAGCCACGCCGCGGATCAGGCTGGCGCTGTGCTCTGCTTCAACGGGCTGCGGGGTCAGGTCGTGCAGATTCACATCGTCGATCTTACCAAAGCCGTGGGAAATCACGCGTACAACGTTCTCGTCATTCTTGGCAACCACAGCAATGATATCCAGGTTTACGGCAGCTGCAATCACCACGCCGTTGTTATGGTCGGTATGGTTGCCGCCGATCTCGGTGCGGCCGGGTGCCGAGTACAAACACACTGTGCGGCCCGTGCCAAAGTTTTCTTCAAAATGGTCGATCATATCCACATAACGGACACGCTGGGCTGCCACAGTAGCATTGTCTGCCCCATACAGCTTGGCAAAAGCCTGGTCGTAACCGCCGTTCAAGATATTTTGTTTCAGTTCCGCACTCGTTGCCATCGTTCATACACCTTTCTTCGTTTGGCTGTCCCTTGTAAAATATGCACAAAAACCGCGCGTTCTTTTTAGCTATGCAGCGCATTTTAGGCCAGTATCACGGTTTCTTGTACTCAGTATAACAAATTTTAGCAGGATGTAAACATCTTTTTTCAACGCGATTATGGACTTTTGATGAATCTTCTGATATAATGGTAAAAAATATGCTCCATCCTGTTCCGGCCTGCTGCGGTGGGCCCTGTTTTGGGAGCAGAATGGCGAACCACAACCAGATTTTGCAAGAGTGAGGGATTTGGTATGCCGACCATCGCAAAGCAATCTTATAAGCAGAACTATACCGATAATGTAGAGCTTTCCATTTTTAATTGTGGCCACGAATACTGCCAGCCGGGCCACACCTGGGGCCCCGGTGTGCGTGACCATTACCTGATCCATCTTGTTGTTGCGGGCAAAGGTGTGTATCAGGTCAACGGCGCTGCCTATAATTTGCAGGAGGGTGATCTCTTCCTCGCCAAACCCAACCAGCTCATCACCTATGCAGCAGATGAAACCGACCCGTGGGAATATTACTGGGTCGGCTTTAACGGTGCCTGCGCCAACAAGCTGGTGCAGCAGACCCCGTTCAGCGATGTGCAGCCCGTGCACCACTGCAAAGACCCCCAAAGCACCCGTGAAACCATTTATAATATCTATCTGGCCCGCGGCCCGGAACCGCAGTGCGAAGCCCTGATGACCGGCTACCTGTACCTGTTCATGGCCCAGCTGATGAAGGAAGCGCGCGAAGCCATGCCCAACACGCCGTCTTCCAGCAGCCAGTATGTGCTGGCCGCTATCAAGTATATTCAGTTCAACTATTCCCATGATATTTCGGTAGATGACATCGCCAAGGCGGTTGGGGTCAGCCGCAGCCATCTGTACCGCGTGTTCATGTCCAATGTAGGCCAAAGCCCGATTGACTATTTAACGGGCTACCGCATCAGCGAAGCGTGTTCCCTGCTGAAAAACACCGGGCTTTCCATCGCCGAAATCGCGGTCTCCGTCGGCTTTTTTGACCAGTTCTATTTTTCCCGCGTGTTCAAAAAGGTCAAAGGCGTTCCCCCCAGCAAGTACCTTGCTGCGCTGGAAAAAGACCCGCAGCTGGGGCTGGTATAAGCCATTTTTACACAATGTCCCACCATACGGCAGCACCTTGCTTTTTGGTGCTGCCGCTCAGTTTTTACCGGCAGACTGATATATTTACCATAACATTAGAGCAAACGGAGCAAACCATGTCTTTGAAGAAAAATCAGATTTTTGAAACCACGATCGAAAACCTTTCCAGCGATGGCAGCGGCGTTGCCCATGTGGAAGGGCAGGCCGTTTTTGTGCCCGGCGCGGCACCGGGGGATGTGATCCGCTGCCGCATTGTAAAGGCATTGAAAAGCTATGCTTTCGGCCGCATTGACGCGATTTTAGCCCCCGGCCCCGGCCGCGTTGCGCCGGATTGTGCCGTGTGCACTCCCTGCGGCGGCTGTGGCCTGCGCCATTTGAGCTATGCTACGGAATGCGAGGCGAAAACCGGCTTTGTGCGGGATGCTTTTGCCCGCCTTGGCGGCTTTGATGTAAGCAGCTTTGAGTTTTCGCCCGTTCTCGCCCTGACGGACCACACCGCACACTACCGCAATAAGGTCCAGCTGCCCGTTGGGCTGGATGCCGATGGCCATGTCGTGACCGGTTTTTACGCCGGGCGCACCCACCGTATCGTCCCCTGCCCCGATTGCAAATTGCAGCCGGAGTGGATGAACGCCCTGGCCCGCCGGGCTTGTGCGTTACTGGAAGCCAACAGCATTGCCCCCTATGACGAGGAAACCGGCAAGGGCCGCGTGCGCCATTTGTATATGCGCCAGGGCTGGCACAGCGGTCAGCGCCTGCTGTGCTTTGTGGTAAACGGCAACGGCCTGCCCAACGAAGCCGAGATCTGCCGCACCTTGCAGCAGGAGTTCCAGCTGACCACCGTGCTGATCAACCGCAATACCGCCCGCACCAACGTGATTTTAGGGCGGGATACCCGCACCGTGCTTGGCCCCGGCGTGATTGAGGATACTTTGGCCGGAGTGCCCATCCAGATGGGTGTGCACGAGTTTTATCAGGTCAACACCCCCGCTGCCGAGCTGCTGTACGCCAAGGCGAAAGAGTTTGCCCGGCTGCAGCCGGATGACTTTTTGCTGGACCTTTACTGCGGTATGGGCACCATTGGCCTTTCGATGAAGCCGCACTGCCGCCGCCTGGTCGGCGTTGAGGTTGTGCCGCAGGCAGTGGAAGGTGCCAAAACCGTTGCTGCGCATCTTGGCCTGCCCCCGGAGGAAGCCGATTTTTACTGCATGGACGCCGGCGAAGCCGCGACCCGCCTTGCCAGCGAGGGTGCCCACCCCGATGTGATCGTGGTGGACCCGCCGCGCAAAGGCTGCGATAACGCCACCCTGACTGCCATTGTCCAGATGGCCCCACGCACCCTCGTCATGGTCAGCTGCAACCCCTCCACCGCCGCCCGCGATGCTAAGTTCCTGTGTGAACAGGGGTATACGCTGGAAAAGGTTCAGCCCGTGGATTTGTTCCCAAGGACAAAGCATGTGGAAGCGGTTCTCCTTTTGACCAAACTCCATGTCGAGCGGCACATCGAAGTGGACGTCAGCATGGATGAACTGGATGTGACCGCTGCGGAAAGCAAGGCGACTTACGATCAGATTCGGGATTATGTGTGGGAACACCATCAGTTGAAGGTATCCAATCTCTATATCGCACAGGTGAAGCAGAAACACGGCATTATTGAGCGAGAAAATTACCATAAAGCAGAAAACGAAAATGCGAAGCAGCCCCAGTGTCCGAAGGAAAAAGAGGATGCGATCGTGGAGGCATTAAAGCATTTTCAGATGATTTGATACGCAATCACCCCAGAGAGAATAGCCTCTTGTGCGTTCTCTCTGGGGTGATTTTTGCGTTATGCTACTTCCGGGTAGCGCATATATACATACTCGTAGATTTTCTTCTGGTAGGTCTGGATATCGCTTACATCATAGCTATTGGGAAGTTCTTGCCAAAGGGTATTGCGAATCAGGTTATCCACAATCGCCTTAGTTTCCTGCTTGTCCGTCCAATGGTCGAGTTTGGCAATCTGCTGTTTGATTTTTGTCAACAAGTCCACAGACACCTTCTTGATCGTTTCAATTTCCTGCTTCGTGAGGTTCTCCGAAAACAGCAAATCGTACACTGAAAGTTCCTCATCACTGGAAAAGCCCTCACGCACATAGCGCTGCTGCTCCGTGTCCAGTGAACTTGCAAGCTCCATCAGATCCATGAAGGTTTTCTCAATGGTTGCCCGGTTCTGCTCTGCATTATAGGCATCTATGATCTCCTGATAGCGGTCATAATAATCAATGCGCTGCGGGTTTGCAAACAGCATTTTCGCCAACTGCTGATTCACCAGTTCATCCAGATCGCGCAGCAAGAGATTCTTCCGCCGGGTGTGGGCAAACTCCCGGCTCAGCAGCTCAAAGTCAATTTTGCTGATGTCAAACTGCCGGGAAGGTACAGCCTCCTGATCCGGCTTTTCCACATGGATGTACTCGTTGACGATGCCGTTGATCTGCACCATCAGGTCGGTATTGTCCGCGTGTTTCCGCTTCTGCTGCAAGCCCTCGTAGATGGCGAGAATTGCGTTTTTCCGGGCGCGCACGGCATCGTCCACATCGTCACGGTCTGCGTAGCGGAACAGCCGCGCCAGTTCAGACGCATAGGTCTGGAAGGTTTTCTTGGTTTCCAACGTCTCGCACATCGCGTTGACTGCATCCTGTACAAGGCTCATCTTTTCAAAGTCCTGTGCGTCCACCAATTCCTGCAGCCGGAACCCGTGTTCTGCCAGAAAGCCGTCCGTTTTTCCGATGACCGTGCGGATGCGCTGAATCAGCTCCGTTTTGTCCACCGTTGGGTCAATGCCCGCCGGGCTGTTCTTGCTGACCGTATAATCTGCCAGAGCCTTGCGCAGCGCCTTTACGATACCAATATAGTCCACGATCAGGCCGTTGCTCTTGCCCTCCGAAACACGGTTTGCACGAGCAATAGTCTGCATCAGGGTATGGGCTTTCAACGGCTTGTCCAGATACAGGCAGGACAGACACTTTACATCAAAGCCCGTCAGCCACATGGCACAGACGAACACCACCCGGAACGGATTCTTGCTGTCCTTGAATTCTTTATCCAGCTCCCGCTTTTCCATTTTGGCACGGTGCGGCAGAATATCCAGCCCCCACTTTTTGAAGGTCTGCACCTCGTTCTGCTCCTGACTGATCACCACTGCCATTTCGGTTTCTTTCATCCATGCCAGTTTACGGGCAAGCTCCTGTGCTTCCTGCTGGGTCGCTGTGCCCTGCCGGGCTTCCAGTTCCCTGATCTTTGCCTGCCAGCATTCCTGCACATAGTTGTACATCCGCACACAGGTGACCTTATTCAGGCAGACAAACATCGCCTTGCCGCTGGTCCAAAGGTCAGAGTAATGCTCCACAAAGTCCTTTGCAATGGAACGCAGCCGTTCATCTGCGGTGAGAATATGGATTTCCTTTGCAAACTCGCGTTCCAGCTTTTCCTCCTGCGAAGGATCAAGGTCGGCAGCTTCAATGGCATCCAAAATCCGCCCGGTGATCTCCGGCTTGTCCAACTGGGCGATCTTATCCGCGCGGTTCTCATAGTACAGCGGTACCGTTGCGCCGTCCTCCACTGCCCGCTTGAAATCATACACCGACAGATACCCGCCAAAGGTGCGCTCGGTAATATGGTCATCCGCCAGCAGCGGCGTACCGGTAAAGCCGATGCGGGATGCCGTGGGCAGCAGGTGCATCATGTTGTCTGCAAAAATGCCGTACTGGCTGCGATGGGCTTCGTCCGACAAAATCAGAATGTCGTGATCCGGGTAGATGGGCGGTTCCTTGGGCAGGTTAAACTTCTGGATCAGGGTAAATACAAAGCTGGGGTTGCCCTGCAGCTTTTTTACAAGGTCTGTACCGCTGGATGCAATGAACTGCGAAGCCTTGGTTTTGCCCAGCAGACCGCAGTTTTCAAAGGTATCGCTGATCTGCCGGTTCAGCTCGTCACGGTCGGTCAGCACCACAATGGTGGGCGAGCCTGCAAACTTGCGCCGGATCTTCTGTGCCAGAAAGACCATGGAGTAGCTTTTGCCAGACCCCTGCGTGTGCCAGAACACACCCAGCCTGCCGTCTTTTAACTTGCGGTTCTCGTAAGCACTGACGGCCTCGTTGACGCCGAGATACTGGTGGTTGCGGGCCAGAATCTTGGTGGTATGCCCGCCGGAATGGTCGTAAAGGATGAAGTTTTCCAGCAGATCGAGGAAGGTCTTTTTCTCACAGATGCCCCGCAGCATGGTTTCCAGTTCCACGCTGCCTGCATCGCTTTCCTTCAGACGCTTCCACTCGTGGAAAAACTCGTACTTGCTGCCAAGCGTACCCACCTTGGCTTCCAATCCATTGGACAGCATGAGAAAGGCATTATAGTAGAACAACTGCGGAATGGTATCGAGGTAATCCCGATAATTGTCTATGTAGGCGTTCTGCACATCCACGGTGGGCTTTTTCAGCTCGATAAACAGCAGCGGAATGCCATTGACAAAGCCCACAATGTCTGTCCGGCGGCGGTACAGCTGCGAGTGGATCTTCATCTCTTTTACGGCAAGGAAGTGGTTGTTTTCCGGTTTTTTGAAGTCGATCACCGCCGCGCTCCGCGTTTCGGTGCGTCCATCCGGTCGCTTGACCGTCACCGGGATGCCATCCCGCAGCAGAAAATACTTTTCCTCGTTGATCTGCATCAGGGATGCGGTGGAAACGTGCGCCGTGAATTTCTTCTGCACCTCGTCCAGCTGGTTCGGGGTGAGCCATGGGTTCAGCCGCAAAAGCGCCTGCCGAAAATACCGGGTCAGCAGCACTTCCCCATAGCTGGTGCGACCCAACGTCCCGTCCGGCCCCAGCTTTTCGGAGTTGTAAGCCATCACGACCTCCCAGCCCAGAACATTTTGCAACAAATTGCCTGCGCTGTTCTGAACAAGGACATTTTCGGAGTATTCGCGGCTCATAGAATCACCTCATTCACATATTGTTGCTTTTGAATAAGTATTTTTTATTGATATATCTGCCGATTCCATCAATTCCCGGATAAATATACTTTTCATTTATCCCGCACAGAGCAAGTTGTCTTAATATTTTTTCCTTATCCTCATGCTTTATTTGAATTTTTCCTATTACTCCACATGCGCTATTTTGAACATTTTCATCCACAATATAATCATCTGGCACCATAAACTGTTCTAGTGGCCTTCTATCTGCTCCCCACAACATAAATACACTTTGCTGCATATTCATTCGCTCTTCCCGATAATGTGGTTTGTATATCCACGGCCACTGTATATACTGGCCCAGTCCTGCATGTTGAGCAAAATTCTGACTAATAATTTCATCAGTAATTATTCTGTTCACTTTATACTTTGATTCCGTTGCCTGTACTGCACGATACATGCCGAAGAACTTTCTATTATATCCAGGTTCATTTATTAAACAAACCGTCGCATTTGCAGTGCTTGCATCTGAACAAGCAAAATAAAGTGCAACTAGCGGATTTTCTGTAAAATCCAGCAATCTTGTCGGAACTCCAAAATGCTGTGCAATCTCAAGCCAAGCACCAATATCGTTTTCAGAAACTTTTGGCTCATACCGACATGTCTCTGAAATAAAATCTTGTAAAATATTATGTTCAAATAACGAGTACACTTCTATTCCTTCCGGTCCATTCTTTGACCGAAAAATTCCCGGAAGAATCGTATATCGATAATCCCCATGTCCTCTATATATAAAATGCGGCTTATATGTAAAGTTCGGAATCCAAGCAATTGATACGTTATTTGAAGTTCTGAATGTATATAGTTTTTCCAATTTCTCAAGTAAGCTGATATATTCTTGTATAGAATGGACTTCCATCATACAAATCACCTTCTCGCTTTTCACAAAACAATCTCTGCATACTTTTTTCCAAACTCTGTTATCGTAAACGATGTTTCTTCATCTTTAATTGTATCATTATCACCATCTGGAAAGTTTGGAGAATCTTGTTCATACATCAGCCCTAATGCTGTTAGCCTTAGCAAATCTCTGCATTGTGATTGTTTTCTTTTATGGTGCGGTTCCTTCAACAACATCACATCGCCCGGAATCAGTTGATTCAACATCGATGCATATTCAGCAAACTCCTCCCAAGACAAGCCGCCATCCAACCGCTCCAGATAAAGTCTGCCCAGCATCTGCGGCTTTTCGCTTTCAAGGTAATTTGTTACAACTATTGTAACGTACTCCAGTTCTTTTTCAAACTGCTTTGCATTTTCATTTAATACTTTGATATAGCGTTTTCTTCTTGCTTCATCCGTACATTCGGTGTCAATCGTCAGTAAGAATTGAGAAATCTGTCGTACTTCATGGCACTCTTTTACAGTTCTTACACCCGTTCTGCCAAGCATCAGCATTTTAATGATTGGTACTTCCTTGAAAAGATTTTCTGGTAGTTTAGAGTCAATCCAGCTTTCTCCTAAGTCCACCAAGCAGTCTTTTGCTTGTCCCAATACGTTCGTAATACTGGACACCATCATGTACTCGTTTGCCATAAAGTCACACCTCCACTTCTCCGCTCATCAACTTCGGTAAAATTAAATCTCTTGACTCTCTTAGGTTATGGTTTTGATTTTCCAGTGCTTCTTTCTTTCTGTAAATTGAATCAGCTACACTGTGAAATTGCTCCAACACCTTATCATCCGGCTTCAAAATATCGGCCACCTCAAAGTGTACAGGCTTAACCGCTGGATAAGCCGCACCATTTGTTGCGTTCACCAAATACCCAACAAATTCTTCTTGGGTGACCGCACAATAAAGATAGCTATACGGAACTTTTTTCGCCGACAGTACCGCAAAGCCAGTTGAAAACACATCGGTTTCTTTAGGATTTGTAACAAGCGCATATGCTTTCAGGTTCGGTCGAACCATCCCCCATATAATATCCCCATCTTTTGCACAACGTTTTGCTCTTCCCGGTGCTTCATTCAAATTATACCGAGTTCTTGTCTCTATATGACCACATCGAACCGAGCCCAAATCCACATAATCAATAAAATCCTCTTTATAATTTTTCGGCAAAGCACTACTATTTATGTCCGCAACGTCTCTCACTTTGCACCACTGCCACCCCTCCGGCACACCGTCCACAATTTTCGTGTTTTCATGCCCCGGAAAGCGCAAATTCACAAACCACTCTTTATAAAGCCGCTGGGCTGCTTCTTCCAGCAATTTGATCTGTCTCTGGTTGTTTTCAATCAGGTCATCATATACGGAGAGAATATCTGCGATACGATGTTGAGTTTTAATATCGGGTACATTCAAATATATCTGGCTAAAGTTTTTAATTGGCAATTGTGGTTGCGCACTTCCTGTACAATACTGCTTAAAATATGGTCGATAGTACTCACTTTTCAAAATTTGATACAGAAATCGTGCATCTACAATTTCCCCATTGGAACGTAGAATAACCATTCCCGAATTTATTCTAACATTTTCATAAGGCACACTAGAATTATAATACCCTGCGTTTCCTACAGTTCCGCGGGTAGTATATACAATATCTCCCCTTTTCAGCTTACCCTTTCTTAGTGCCTCATCTTTTTCTTTCATAATGAATTGATTTTCTTCAAAGATGAGACCCTCTTTTGTTACGTTTCCAGTATTCAAGAACAAGCAATATCCTTGAGGATAAAATTCGTCCTGTTTAGGATAGTTTTTCCCACGATCTCCATCTATAATTTCTGCAAGTTGTCCTATCGTATATCTCATACCCCCATCTCCTCCAGATTCTTCGAGATGGTTTCCATCAGACGGTTGGACTCTGCCTGCAATTTCAGCAGTTCCTTGTGGATTTCCTTCATCCGCTGGGCAAAATCCACGCCGTCATCCTCCACGGGTGCAACGCCCACATAGGCACCGGGCGTCAGGGATGCGCCTTTTTCGTTGAGGATGGTGTCGCGGCTGGCCACCTTGCACAGACCGGGGATATCCTGATAAACGCCCTCGCCAAATTTTTCGGTGAGCCAGACGGCCTCCTTGGCAACGGTCAGCTTCTCGTTGAGGGCTTCCAGTTCCTTGTCGAACTTTTCCTGCGTGGTCTTGCGCTCTTTGCGGGGTGCTGCCTCCACAGCGGCTTTGGCTTCTTCCCGCTTGGCCTGCACGTTTTGTTCCAGTGCGGCCTGAATCTCTGCAAAGGGGCGGTCGTCTGCCAGCTCTGCGTGATACTCTGTCAGAAGCGCCTTGTACTTGTCCACCTCGCCACGATAGAGCCAGACAATGGCGTTGAGGTTCTTCAGCTGCCAGTCGCTCCACTCGTTCTGAGTGCGGTCCACCACGGTATAATAGTTGCGGGCATCGATGAACAGTACGGTGTCCAGCAGATGCTCCGGCTTTCCCTTATCCAAAAACCACAGCGTACAGGGCAAACTTTTGGTGTAGAAGAAATTGTTGCCCACGCTCATCATCACGTCCACATGGCCGGTCTGGATGAGCTTTTCACGGATGTCCTTGTCTTTGCCCTGACTGTCGGTAGCCGAGGACGCCATCACAAAACCCGCACGGCCATGCTCGTTCAGGTAGGAGTAGAAATAGGACACCCACAAATAGTTTGCGTTGCCGATCTCCTTGGCCTTGTTCACGCCGGGCAGGCCAAACGGCAGCCGCCCGGCACTCTGCGCCGACTCCGACTTGACCTTGTCCACGTTAAACGGCGGATTTGCCATCACATAGTCGCAGCAGCCGTTCAGGTTGTGGGCATCGTGATAGAAGGTATTGGCTTCATCGCCGGACTTGATCACGCCGGTCAGACCATGCACAGCCATATTCATCAGGCAGAGCTTGGCATTGTACTCCACCTTTTCCTGTCCGTAGAAGGTCATGGTGTTGTTGGCGATCATGCCCGCATGGTTTACAAAGTCGCCGGTCTGCACAAACATACCGCCGCTGCCGCAAGCCGGGTCCAACAGAACGCCGTGGGCAGGCTCCAGCACATTGACGATCATTTTCACCAGCGATTTCGGCGTAAAGAACACGCCGTCATCCTGTGCCACATTCTTGGCAAACTTATTCAAAAAGTACTCGTAGATACGGCCGATCACATCGCCGCCCACATCGTCCAACGCATCATTGTTGAAGATGCGCAGCAGTTCCCCCAGCAGTTCATCCGAGAAGATGGTGTAGTCCTTCGGCAGAACGCCCTGCAGCTGCTCGCTCTGCTGCTCCACCAGTTCCATGGCGTTGTTCACCACTTCGCCCAGACTGTTCAGCGGATTGCCCTCGATGCCGGTCAGCCCCTGCTCCGGGATGTTGGCGGGCAAATTGACTAAGTAATTATACTGCGCCTCCTTGGGCAGAAACAGTGCACTCTTCTCGGCAAAGTCGCTTTGTTCCACCGGCAGCACCCGGCCACCGCGCATGGGGCGGTCTTTCAGAATCTCCTGCTCCACCAGTTTAAAGCGGCTGTACGCATACCGCAGAAAAATCAGTCCCAGCACCGGCATACAGTATTGGTTCGAGGTGAGTTTAGAGCCTGCACGCAGCAGATCTGCCGACTCCCACAGGTCAGCTTCCAGTTTTTTTACGTTCACATTATTTGCCACGAGGGGGTTCCTCCTGTTGTTTGGATTTTCATTTTCTATTGTATCACATTGTTCTGCAATGTTCATCTCAGTTCATCGCTATTTTCTTTTTTGACTGGAAAAAGTTGTTTACCAATGGCTGACAATGTGTTAGAACCATATACTTTCTCATTTGGAGACGCTAAGTCTGCATCCATCGAATGCAGTTCAAGGGTTTGGGTGTTCCCCAACAAGTATTTTGCAACGCAAAAGAAGCAGATTCGCAGCCTTTCTAGCCGATGTGATTGAGAAGTACGCATCGGTCTTGGAAATAGACAACGCAGTATCCTCAACCAACAACAAAAATCCACAAGATTCCGTTGATACTGCTCTTGCAGCATGATATAATATTCTTGTAATACTTGTCCCAACACAGTGGTAGGGTCTTTCTCTCCACTGTACTACATACACGGAACGAGGTGCTTAAAATGAATCGACCAGATGACTCTCCTAAAAATTCCATCCTCATTTACACCACAGAAGATGGCCTGACCAAAATTGATACTACCTTTGACGGTGACACCGTCTGGCTTTCCATTGACC
>PPYF01613013.1_pt1 | contig 12651 bp, 6 predicted proteins | sample 1559871 | NCBI WGS metagenome assembly PPYF01 (sample SAMN08240021, study PRJNA423297) | Human gut metagenome, whole genome shotgun sequencing project. | reverse complement strand
GCAATGCTCGCCATAATAAATCGGTAGTGTCCCGTGAATGAAACGGAGTAAAAGTGGTAATGGGTCAGGAAAAGCTATATATCGAGAAAGAACTCAGCTGGTTAGCGTTTAACGAACGTGTACTCCAGGAAGCTGCTGATAAATCAAACCCGTTGATCGAACGGATGCGTTTTTTAGGCATCTATTCCAATAACCTCGACGAGTTTTACAAGGTTCGTTTTGCCGAACTGAAGCGCCGAATCATCATTAGCGAAGAACAGGGTTCAAACTCTCACTCCCGCCATCTGCTCGGCAAAATCCAGGCCCGCGTATTAAAAGCCGATCAGGAATTTGACGGCCTGTATAACGAATTACTGCTGGAGATGGCGCGTAACCAGATTTTCTTAATCAACGAACGCCAATTGTCGGTGAATCAGCAGAGCTGGTTACGCCATTACTTCAAGCAATATCTTCGCCAGCACATTACGCCGATTCTGATTAACCGTGAGACGGATTTAGTCCAGTTTCTGAAAGATGACTATACCTATCTGGCGGTGGAGATTATCCGTGGTGATACGATCCGCTACGCGCTACTGGAAATCCCTTCTGACAAGGTTCCCCGTTTTGTGAATTTGCCGCCGGAGACCCCGCGTCGTCGTAAACCGATGATCCTGTTGGACAACATTTTACGTTATTGCCTTGACGATATTTTCAAAGGGTTCTTTGATTACGATGCGCTGAACGCCTATTCGATGAAAATGACCCGCGACGCGGAATACGATTTAGTGCACGAGATGGAATCCAGCCTGATGGAACTGATGTCATCCAGCCTGAAACAGCGTCTGACCGCCGAGCCTGTGCGCTTTGTTTATCAGCGAGATATGCCTAATGCGCTGGTCGAGGTGCTGCGTGAAAAACTGACCATTTCTCGCTACGACTCCATCGTTCCCGGCGGGCGTTACCATAACTTCAAAGACTTTATTAACTTCCCCAATGTTGGCAAAGCTAACCTGGTGAATAAACCACTGCCCCGTCTGCGTCACATCTGGTTCGATAACGAGAAATTCCGTAACGGATTTGATGCAATCCGCGAGCGTGATGTACTGCTTTATTATCCGTATCACACCTTTGAACATGTGCTGGAACTGCTGCGTCAGGCCTCCTTCGACCCAAGCGTACTGGCGATAAAAATCAACATCTACCGTGTGGCAAAAGACTCGCGCATCATCGACGCGATGATCCATGCCGCGCATAACGGTAAGAAAGTCACTGTCGTCGTGGAACTGCAGGCACGCTTCGATGAAGAAGCCAACATTCATTGGGCCAAACGTCTTACCGAAGCGGGCGTGCATGTCATCTTCTCCGCCCCAGGCCTGAAAATTCACGCCAAGCTGTTTCTTATCTCACGTAAAGAAGGCGATGAAGTCGTGCGCTATGCGCATATCGGGACCGGTAACTTCAACGAAAAAACGGCGCGCCTCTATACCGATTACTCATTGCTTACCGCCGATTCACGCATTACTAACGAAGTTCGCCGGGTGTTCAACTTCATTGAAAACCCATACCGTCCGGTAACATTTGATTATCTGTTGGTTTCTCCGCAGAACTCACGTCGCCTGCTGTACGCCATGATCGACAAAGAGATCGCTAACGCACAGCAAGGGTTACCTTCAGGTATTACGTTAAAACTGAATAACCTGGTCGACAAAGGTCTGGTGGATCGTCTCTATGCAGCCTCAGGCTCAGGCGTGCCGGTCAATTTATTGATTCGCGGTATGTGTTCTCTGATCCCGAACCTTGAAGGCATCAGCGATAATATTCGCGTTATCAGCATTGTTGACCGCTACCTCGAACATGACCGGGTTTATATCTTTGAGAACGGCGGCGATAAGCAGGTGTATCTCTCCTCGGCTGACTGGATGACAAGAAATATCGACTATCGTATCGAAGTCGCTACCCCACTACTTGATCCACGCCTCAAGCAACGCGTGCTGGATATCATTGATATTTTGTTTAGCGATACGGTGAAGGCTCGCTTCATCGATAAAGAACTGAGTAATCGCTACGTGCCACGTGGAAACCGCCGTAAGGTTCAGTCACAATTGGCGATTTACGACTACATCAAATCACTCGAGCAACCTGACTAACGATATGCCAATACACGACAAGTCACCACGACCGCAGGAATTTGCTGCGGTCGACCTGGGTTCAAACAGTTTTCATATGGTCATTGCCCGCGTGGTTGATGGTGCAATGCAAATCATCGGACGACTGAAACAACGCGTACATCTGGCGGATGGGCTCGGCGCAGACAACAAGCTGAGCGAAGAAGCAATGGAGCGCGGATTAAGCTGTTTGTCGCTTTTCGCCGAACGACTGCAAGGTTTTCCCCCGTCGAGCGTATGTATCGTGGGAACCCATACTCTACGTCAGGCGCTGAACGCGACCGATTTTCTCAAGCGCGCAGAAAAAGTTATCCCCTACCCGATTGAGATTATTTCTGGCAATGAAGAAGCACGTCTGATTTTTATGGGCGTTGAACACACCCAGCCGGAAAAAGGCCGCAAGCTGGTTATCGATATCGGCGGCGGTTCAACGGAACTGGTGATCGGCGAAGATTTCGAACCTAAACTGGTCGAAAGCCGCCGTATGGGCTGCGTTAGTTTTGCTCAGATGTATTTCCCGGGCGGCGCTATCAGTCGGGAAAACTTCCAGCGCGCCCGCATGGCGGCAGCGCAAAAACTTGAAACGCTAACCTGGCAGTTTCGCATTCAGGGCTGGAACGTTGCGCTGGGCGCGTCGGGTACCATTAAAGCGGCACACGAAGTGCTGCTGGAGATGGGGGAGAAAGATGGTTTTATCACCCCCGAACGTCTGGAAAAACTGACCGCTGAAGTGCTGAAGCACGCGTCATTCGATGCGCTCAGTTTGCCGGGACTGTCAGAAGAACGAAAAGCGGTGTTTGTACCCGGGCTTGCTATTTTGTGCGGCGTTTTTGATGCGCTGGCGATTCGCGAACTTCGGCTGTCCGATGGCGCGCTACGTGAAGGCGTGCTGTATGAGATGGAAGGCCGTTTTCGCCATCAGGATGTACGCAGCCGCACCGCCAGCAGCCTGGCGAATCAGTACAACATTGACAGTGAGCAAGCCCGGCGAGTGCTGGAAACCACCATGCAGATGTATGACCAGTGGCATATTCAGCAGCCAAAACTGGCCAATCCCCAGTTGGAAGCGTTACTGCGCTGGGCTGCGATGCTGCATGAGGTTGGGCTGAATATTAACCATAGCGGCCTGCATCGCCATTCTGCTTACATTCTACAAAATAGCGACTTACCGGGATTCAATCAGGAACAGCAACTGATGATGGCAACATTAGTTCGTTACCATCGTAAGGCGGTGAAACTTGATGATTTACCCCGCTTTACGCTGTTTAAGAAAAAACAGTTTCTGCCGTTAATCCAGCTATTGCGTCTGGGGGTGTTACTGAATAATCAGCGTCAGGCGACAACCACGCCGCCGACCCTGACCCTGCTAACCGAAGACAACCACTGGACCTTACGCTTCCCACATGACTGGTTCAGCCAAAATGCGCTGGTACTGCTCGATCTGGAAAAAGAGCAGCAATACTGGGAAGCGGTAACCGGCTGGCGTCTCAAAATTGAAGAAGAAAGCTCACCCGATATCGCAGCATAAGTTCTTAACAGGTGCCGGCTCGTCTGGCACCTGCTCTTCCAGCGTTTCGCGCAGCGGCAACGGTTTGCCAATCAAATACCCCTGCAGGTAATCAATTCCCAGCGAAATCACCGCGCTGCGTATTTCTTCGCTTTCGACATACTCCGCAACCACCAGCATTCTTTTCATCCGCGCCAGATGACAAATGGAGGCCACGATTTGGTAATCGAGGCTGTTCGAAACGATATTACGAATAAAACTGCCGTCAATTTTCAGGATATCGGCATTCACATTTTTCAGTCGCGCATAGCTGGCATATCCGGTGCCAAAATCATCAATCGCAATCTGACAGCCCAAAGATTGCAGCTGTAGTAACGTCGCCTGTGCCTGTTCCGCATTGGTTAAGGCATTGCTTTCCGTCACCTCAAAGATGAGTTGCCAGGCTTCAACTTTGTATTTCGTCAGTAATTGATTGATGTCATGCGGAAGCCGGGCACGGCATACCGATGTAGGTGATAAGTTAATGGCAAACCGACGGGCAGGCATTTGTTCCCGATTCCGCGCCATAAATTTCAGCGTGTTTTCAATCACCCACATGTCGATGCTGGATGACAAACCAAACTCGTGCGCTACCGGCAAGAAATTATCCGGAGCGATAGTTTCACCGTCATCCCCATGAAGTCGCAGCAGAATTTCATGATAGACATCGCCACGCACGCCAGCGATCGGCTGCGCCATCAGGAAAAAGCGATTGTGCTCCAGCGCCTGCTGCAGACGGTTCATCATCGCAACCTTATCTTTCAGGTCACGTTGCAAGTGCATCACGCCGCGTCGCTGCATATTTTCTGGAGAATTGGTCGCCAGAGATATTTCGGCAATGGTGCTTAACTCACCGAGCAATAAATAAATGTGGTTAACCGGAGCGCGAACATAGCAAAAGCTGATGCCAACCTGCGGCTGTAAAGGCATGCCATCCCAGATAAAGCGGAATTGCTTAATATGCCTGTCCAGGGCTTCAATGCGCTCCTGATGAGCCTCTGTGTTAAAACGCAAAACGAGATCATTACCCGATAATTGATAGACATGCTCATCCGGTTCTAACAGAGGTGTTATCCACTGGGCGAGCTTTTGCTTGTACTGGATACGCAGCATAATGCCGTAATTTTTCACCAGCAGTTCCATGCCGGGCACGCGCAAAAAGCAGAGCACTGACCAGGGCGCTTTTTTCAAATCCCGATTCAACGCACGCAAGTTTGGAATATGTACCATTGGATCGAAGAATGCCAGACGATGGTTCCGTCGGGTAACAAACCGCTGGCGCGTTGCCAGTACGGCAATGAAATTCACTATAAAGGAGAAAACCAGATAGCTCGATGAGGTAATGGCAAGCTGGGTATCATAGCCCGAATACCAGGGCATATAGCGCTGATAATAATGAATTGCAGTAATAAGTACGACTGACCATATCACCGAAATAAATCTATAACCGTAACGCATTGCGCCCCATAGCATAACGGGCAGTAACAGTGACAAGGTATAATTCGTGCTAAATATTGAGCTTTGTTCATTTAGCGGCATACACAACATTGACATAAATGCGGCCAATATAATCGACCAGACTGCAAGCTCTGTTTTGGTAACTTTGCTGTCAAACTGCTGCTTTAACTGAGAAAAATAGCCTCTCAGGTGCAATGGATTGCGAATCGTTCGAATAATAAGATAGCACAGTGGTACCCCAACCAGATTCCCCGCCAGCATAGCCTGATAATTGATTAACGTGCCGGTGTTAAAGGGCATTACGCCCACCATGCCTGATTTGCTCTCATAGACGCCCACAAAGGCGGCAAACTGGAAGAGAATCAGAAACAGCGTTGCCGGGCAGAACACCTGCCAGAACATTCGCTGAAACATCAGGTGAGAATCGCCGTGCGAAACATTGTTTCGCCGGGGAACGAATACCTTATACCCGCCCCAACTAAGCACTAGCGTAATTATAAAGTGAGAAATTATTGAGAGTGTTTCAAATAGTCCAACCTGCGGATATTTATACCAGATTATGGAAATGATAATTCCTGGCAATGCCGCCCAGCCAAAAAAGAGCATCAGACTAATCATCAGCGCCAATGGCAGATAGAAAAGTATTACGGTCCCCGTACTAATATGGGCATAGGTGTTGGCAGTGCTCAATATAGGCAACAGCAAAGAAGGCAAGATGAGAGGTAACGCCCACCATCTATCTCTAATACCAATATATTTTTTATTGAGTTTCATAGATGCTCAGTAGAATCCCACACATCCTGTAGGGGGTATTCAGACAGGCATCCCACCTGACTTTAAATCGTTAAAGTAATACATCATATTGATTCATCAATTCTAGTTGTCAGCAAAGGCCGACGTTTGATACATATCAAAAAAAATGCCCCTCATTAATCAATTATTACTCTTTTCATTATTTTTTATCGTTAATTCATTTTGTGAGCCAGGTTACCAGCCTACGCAAACGACACCGATTTAACAGTCGCATGATCCGGATCGTACTGCTTATCAGCTTCCTCTTCTTCTTCGGACGCTTCGTCTACTCCGCCATTGGTGCGTGGCATCACCACCAGGACAAAAAAGAATCTCAGCAGCTAACCCTGCCGCAACAGACCTCCCCAGCACAAACAGCCCCACGTTAATCGCTCGCAGACCGCGTTGATGTCCTGACCCTCAAGATTCCTTACCGGATGGCTAATCGTCTGACAGTTAACCATCCGGTAAGGGATTTGTGTTCCCTCCCGTCACTACTTTTATAATGCCGCATACTCCCCCAGCAAATCATTTTTTGATTTCCGCACAATTGCACTATATTTTCGTTCCTCGTCACCACACTATTGGCACTGAGTTACTATGTTTCTGTGTATTGGAGATAATAAACGTAAATACAGTTCAAATAGTCACTCACCGATAGCATTAGTTAATATAAATAACGCACACATTAATATTTAAAATGTAATCACATATTTATATAAGATTTTGGTCTTTTATATTCAACAAGGTAATACGATACAGGGCTTTACATTATTTCCGAAAATACGAAGCGGTATTGAATGACTCCCTGGGCACAGCGATGCTATCCAACATCGCCGCTGGTGTATTGTTGGTTTCCCTGCGACCTTTCCGCGCCGAAGAAATCGTGCAGATTGGCACTGTTACCGGGACAGTTGAAAAAGTGCATCTTTTCTCAACCCCCCTACCCACCGCTGATAGTAAAGAGGTGGTGATCCCTAACGGCAAAATCATCTCTGACAATATTGTTAACTACTCTCGCCCCCCGTTTCGCCGCACCGACCAGGTCGATTGTCGATTAAAATACGCTGGCAGGGGGTTATTCCCTCTGCTGGACCACATTAACGTTGATTAATAGCTTAAAAACCCACTCTTAAATAAAATTTGAAAATTAAATGCTAAAAAAGAGACCGTAAATATCATCATCGTTACATGTTTCCATGTCTCACATTACAGGCTATAAAAAACAACCTCCCCCCCTCCCCAACATATCTGTACAATACTCTCTATCGTTTTCTATGCGTTATTCATGATGAAGGAATCCATAAAAATGGAACAACCGGTCAAATGTGACCCACATATCCTGTCGTTACTGAAAAAAACCTCCCTCAATCACATTGACTATCTGGTCGACGTTCTGACAGACAACGGCAAGGGCCGGGTAGCATTATCATCGTCCGTTAAGGACTTACTACTCGAAGAGAAGGCAGAACAGGACTACAGCGAGCATGGACTGCGGCATCTGCTACATGAATTGCAGGAATATGGCGGACACTCGCTCGTTAATATTTTCCGCAGTGAGCCGTTGCCTTATTCTGAGTTATTAACCGATGTTCATAAAAAGCTCAATGGCAAAGACAGCAAGAAAAAAAATAACGCCACAAAAGAGCGGGAAATCGTCCTAAGTTTGTTTGGTGATGACTGGCAGTCATTAGCCGATCATGAACGTTGGGAGCGCTGCACAGAAACGAAAGTTGTCTCCGGTTTTTTCAAGATGCAGGATAATCTGCGCATCAACGATAAAGGGGTTGTTATCGGCCTGTCAACTGCGGCAAGCGTAGCGGCATTTGCCGCACTCCGCTTACATCCCGTCACTGCTATCGTCAGTACGATTGGCCTTGCTAACCAAACGCTTGGGGAGGCATACCGGGTGACAATTCCGTTCATTGCCCATATCGCGATGCTCAACATGCTTTACTCGCCCAAAATAGCGCAGTAAAAATACCGTAACTAACCCAGCAGAATTCACCCTATGTCAACTTTAGCGAACAACAATCAGATAGCTGAGCAAGAAGCGGCCTTCGAGTTGGACATCGTCGACGCGCAAAATAATCCCCTGGTGAAATTACACAGCCAGCCTGGATACTGGCAAGATATTGCGCAACAGGACTCGCAGACGGAACTTGATCCCAGCAGCATTTCACTCTTTAACCACTGGCTCAGTAGCGTACCCACCGTCGCCACTGCCGTTGCAGGTAACGCGACACAATTAATGACCTGTTCTTTCGAATACAGCCAACTGGTACAGGCGAAAGATGGCAGCGGAGCAATCGGCGCGGTACTTAATCCAGACACCAACAAAATTGGCGCACAAGCCCGATTTCACGAAGCTGAAAATCTGAAGTCGCTGGTCAATGCCAGCCTGGTTTTTAATATCGCGTCACAACTTCTGGCCCAAAAACATCTTGCCGATATTAATGAGAGGCTGCGGATCATCGAACAAAAGATCGATTCGATTAAAAGCCATCTTGAACAATCGCGCCTCGCGAAGATCCAGGCTTTCCATGAACATCTCAATATTATCGGTTTATTACTGAGCCGTAATGACATTATCACCAAAGAGTCGCTACTCAACCTGGCCAAAAGCGCGCAGGAAGTACGCTCGCAGGTTAAGCATCTTGAAAAGGATATCACTCAGGCATATCGAGAAATTGAACAATTTGAACCAACCAGTTGGTTTGGATCTGACGATCTCCGGGAAGCGCTCAAACTGAAAATCAGTAATGTTGAACGGTTGCAGCGTGAGTATCTGACGGGTATGCAATGTTTGTTGGTGGCTAATCTCATCCTGTTCATCAAGCATGACGGCAACCAAGAATTTGTCCTGACAAGCGAGGTCTATTTAAAAGAACTGAATGCCAGCAACGGCATATTTCAGCAATGGGAAAAAATAAAACGTAAAGTCGCCCATCATCTCAGCAAGATGAAGCCGTTATTTGAACGAGCAAGCAGCACCCAGGCAAATGCCTTACAGGTAGAACGCAAGCTAAATCAAACGGATAGCCTGCTTAATACTGATAACGTTTTACTTACCCAACTCGGCGAACGCATCCAGGCAGCCCAATCACCGCAGGTATTGTTAGAGATTGTGGATAATAAGGTGCTGAGAGGTCGCTTTTTGCGTTAGCGCACCGGCGCTAACTAACCGTCCAGAATTGGCTATACAATACGAGATGTCGCGGCTGGAAGCAGCGGCATCTCGCCAACCAAGCGGGTGAAGGCGTGCTGGCTGAGATTTCCACAAATTATTGATATTTGGCAATCTCATTCTAATGGCGATCAACTTGAAATATACGCTGTAAATTCCGCAAAGAATATATCCAGTTTTAGTAATAAGCAGGACATGGAGTCCCGGAAGTAATCAATATGGATATTCATTATTATTAAATAACTTTCTTTATGACTCGACCTGGTTCGACGATTACGTCAATTTTACCGTCAGGAACTGTGCGCCGCATAGAAAATTCATGAATACACATAAATAAAAACCCCCTGTAAAAACAGAGGGTTGATTGCAGTTTTACCTGTTCATGAAAACTCAGGAAAGGTTATCGGCTTATTCCCACTCAATCGTGGCTGGCGGCTTACCGCTGATGTCATACACCACGCGAGAAATGCCGTTCACTTCGTTGATGATGCGGTTAGAGACGCGGCCTAAGAAGTCATACGGCAGGTGCGCCCAGTGTGCGGTCATAAAGTCGATAGTTTCGACCGCGCGCAGGGAGACAACCCAGTCATATTTACGGCCATCGCCCATCACGCCAACGGAACGTACCGGCAGGAACACGGTAAACGCCTGGCTGACTTTGTTGTACAGGTCAGCTTTGTGCAGCTCTTCAATGAAGATAGCGTCCGCACGACGCAGCAGGTCGCAGTACTCTTTCTTCACTTCACCCAGCACACGAACGCCGAGCCCCGGGCCCGGGAACGGGTGACGGTAGAGCATGTCGTACGGCAGGCCCAATTCCAGACCGATTTTGCGCACTTCGTCTTTGAACAGCTCACGCAGCGGCTCAACCAGCCCCATCTTCATCTCTTTCGGCAGACCGCCCACGTTGTGGTGAGATTTGATGACGTGTGCTTTACCGGTCGCGGAAGCGGCAGATTCGATTACGTCAGGATAGATAGTCCCCTGCGCCAGCCACTTTACATCTTCCAGCTTCAGCGCTTCTTCGTCGAACACTTCAACGAACACACGGCCGATGATCTTACGTTTGGCTTCCGGATCGTTCTCGCCTTTCAGCGCTTCCAGGAAGCGCGATTCGCCTTCCACGTGAACAATGTTCAGACCAAAGTGGTCGCCGAACATGTCCATTACCTGCTGGGCTTCGTTCAGACGCAGCAGACCGTTGTCCACGAACACGCAGGTCAGGTTTTTACCGATTGCGCGGTGCAGCAGCATGGCGGTTACGGAAGAATCCACGCCGCCGGAAAGGCCGAGGATCACTTTGTCGTCGCCAACCTGCTCGCGAATACGGACAACGGCATCGTCGATGATTTTCGCCGGAGTCCACAGCGCTTCACACTGGCAGATATCGCGTACGAAGCGCTCCAGCATGCGCATACCCTGACGGGTGTGGGTTACTTCCGGGTGGAACTGCACGCCGTAGAAGCGTTTTTCTTCGTGCGCCATAATGGCGAACGGGCAGGTCTCGGTGCTGGCAACGGTGACGAAACCTTCCGGGATCGCGGTTACTTTGTCGCCGTGACTCATCCATACGTCGAGCAGCGGTTTGCCGTCGGCGGTCAGAGAATCTTCGATACCGCGAATCAGCGCGCTGTCGGTCTGTACCTCAACCTGGGCGTAGCCGAATTCACGCTCGTTAGAACCTTCAACGTGGCCGCCCAACTGCATTGCCATGGTCTGCATACCGTAGCAGACGCCGAAGACCGGAACACCGGCGTTGAAGACGTACTCAGGCGCACGCGGGCTGTTTGCTTCGGTGGTGCTTTCCGGGCCACCGGAGAGGATGATGCCGCTCGGGTTGAACTCACGGATTTGTGCTTCAGTAACATCCCATGCCCACAGTTCACAGTAGACGCCCAGTTCACGTACGCGACGTGCAACCAGTTGGGTGTACTGCGATCCGAAATCGAGGATGAGAATGCGATGTTTATGAATATTGTCTGTCATTTGACGATAATTCCGAGGCAAGTGAAACAATAACAAAACGCCCGGTTTAAAACCGGGCGCGGAAACTTATCAGGAGCCCAAGCGGTAGTTCGGGGACTCTTTGGTAATGGTCACGTCGTGAACGTGGCTTTCCTGGATACCCGCACCGCTGATACGCACGAATTCAGCCTTCGTACGCAGCAGGTCGATGGTACCACAACCGGTCAGACCCATACAGGAACGCAAGCCACCCATCTGCTGGTGAATGATCTCTTTCAGGCGGCCTTTATACGCTACACGGCCTTCGATACCTTCCGGCACCAGTTTGTCAGCGGCGTTGTCGCTCTGGAAGTAACGGTCGGAGGAACCTTTGGACATCGCGCCCAGGGAGCCCATACCACGGTAGGATTTGTAAGAACGGCCCTGATACAGTTCGATTTCTCCCGGAGACTCTTCGGTACCCGCCAGCATAGAGCCAACCATGACGGCAGCGGCGCCAGCGGCAATCGCTTTAGCGATGTCGCCGGAGAAACGGATACCGCCGTCGGCGATAACTGGAATACCGGTACCTTCCAGCGCTTCAACCGCGTCTGAAACGGCAGTGATCTGCGGAACGCCCACGCCAGTGACGATACGGGTAGTACAGATGGAGCCAGGGCCAATACCGACTTTCACCGCGCTGCAACCAGCTTCGGCGAGTGCGCGAGCGCCAGCGCCAGTGGCGACGTTACCGCCGATGATTTGCAGGTCAGGATATTTAGCACGGGTTTCACGGATACGTTGCAGCACGCCTTCAGAGTGACCGTGAGAGGAATCGATCAACAGTACGTCAACGCCGGCAGCAACCAGCGCGTCAACACGTTCTTCGTTACCTGCACCTGCGCCTACAGCCGCGCCGACACGCAGACGACCATGCTCGTCTTTACATGAGTTCGGTTTACGTTCTGCTTTCTGGAAATCTTTAACGGTGATCATGCCGAGCAGGTGGAAGCTGTCATCAACAACCAGCGCTTTCTCAACGCGCTTCTCGTGCATTTTGGCCAGCACGACATCACGCGCTTCACCTTCACGAACGGTCACCAGGCGCTCTTTCGGCGTCATGTATACGCTAACCGGCTGGTTCAGGTCAGTCACAAAGCGCACGTCACGACCGGTGATGATGCCAACCAGTTCGTTGTCTTCAGTCACTACCGGGTAACCTGCAAAACCGTTACGTTCAGTCAGTTCTTTCACTTCACGCAGGGTGGTGGTTGGCAGCACTGTCTGCGGGTCGGTTACCACGCCAGATTCGTGTTTTTTCACGCGGCGGACTTCTTCAGCCTGGCGCTCGATAGACATGTTCTTGTGGATAAAACCGATGCCGCCTTCCTGTGCCAGGGCAATCGCCAGGCGCGCTTCCGTCACGGTATCCATTGCTGCGGAGAGCATAGGAATGTTCAGGCGAATCGTTTTGGTCAGCTGAGTGCTAAGGTCAGCCGTGTTCGGCAGAACGGTAGAATGAGCGGGAACGAGGAGGACGTCGTCAAACGTCAGGGCTTCTTTTGCGATACGTAGCATGG
>PPYF01024945.1_pt1 | contig 12652 bp, 14 predicted proteins | sample 1559871 | NCBI WGS metagenome assembly PPYF01 (sample SAMN08240021, study PRJNA423297) | Human gut metagenome, whole genome shotgun sequencing project. | reverse complement strand
AATAACATAAGGGCTTGTGCGAGGGAGATTGTGGAAAAGGAAATTATTTTTGCATAAACAGATGATTAGTGGCAGGGGGAAATCCTGCCGCTTTTTCTGCTTTAGTTTGTCAGCTTGACAAATAAAGGGTTAAGGAATATAATTAGATTCAGTATTATACAAGGAGTTAATAAATATGCGGCAAGGTATTCTTAAATAAACTGTCAATTTGATAGTGGGAACAAAAAGTAGCAGTCCCGTTTCACTTTTAATATGGGGCTTAGTTTTTTGTACCCAGTTTAAGAATACTTTTATCATGTAATTTTATATGCCCGAAAACATATAAGTGTTTTGGGGCTATTGGAGTTATTTACCCAGTGATAGGAGTATTTATCACTGGGTATTTTTATGCCCTTTTTTGGGTGTTGATAGGAGGAAAATCACATGAAAATAATTAACTTAGGCATTCTGGCTCACGTTGACGCAGGAAAGACAACATTAACGGAAAGTTTATTGTATACCAGTGGTGCAATTGCAGAACTAGGGAGCGTAGATGAAGGCACAACAAGGACAGATACAATGAATTTGGAGCGTCAAAGGGGAATCACTATCCAGACAGCAGTGACATCTTTTCAGTGGGAGGATGTAAAAGTCAACATTATAGATACGCCAGGCCATATGGATTTTTTGGCGGAAGTATACCGTTCTTTATCCGTATTAGACGGAGCAGTATTATTAGTTTCTGCAAAGGATGGCATACAGGCACAGACCCGTATACTGTTTCATGCACTACAGATAATGAAGATTCCGACAATTTTTTTCATCAATAAAATTGACCAAGAGGGGATTGATTTGCCAATGGTATATCGGGAAATGAAAGCAAAGCTTTCTTCGGAAATTATAGTGAAGCAAAAGGTTGGGCAGCATCCCCATATAAATGTAACGGACAATGACGATATGGAACAGTGGGATGCGGTAATTATGGGAAACGATGAACTATTAGAGAAATATATGTCAGGGAAACCGTTTAAAATGTCAGAACTGGAACAGGAAGAAAACAGGAGATTCCAAAACGGAACGTTATTTCCCGTTTATCACGGAAGCGCTAAAAACAATCTGGGGATTCGGCAGCTTATAGAAGTAATTGCCAGTAAATTTTATTCATCAACGCCTGAAGGTCAATCTGAACTATGCGGGCAGGTTTTTAAGATTGAATATTCAGAGAAAAGGCGGCGTTTTGTTTATGTGCGTATATATAGCGGAACATTGCATTTGAGGGATGTTATTAGAATATCTGAAAAAGAGAAAATAAAAATCACAGAGATGTGTGTTCCGACAAACGGTGAATTATATTCATCCGATACAGCCTGCTCTGGTGATATTGTAATTTTACCAAATGATGTTTTGCAGCTAAACAGTATTTTGGGGAACGAAATACTGTTGCCGCAGAGAAAATTTATTGAAAATCCTCTCCCTATGCTCCAAACAACGATTGCAGTAAAGAAATCTGAACAGCGGGAAATATTGCTTGGGGCACTTACAGAAATTTCAGATTGCGACCCTCTTTTAAAATATTATGTGGATACTACAACGCATGAGATTATACTTTCTTTTTTGGGGAATGTGCAGATGGAAGTCATTTGTGCCATCCTTGAGGAAAAATATCATGTGGAGGCAGAAATAAAAGAGCCTACTGTTATATATATGGAAAGACCGCTTAGAAAAGCAGAATATACCATCCACATAGAAGTCCCGCCAAATCCTTTCTGGGCTTCTGTCGGGTTGTCCATAGAGCCGCTCCCTATTGGAAGCGGAGTGCAGTATGAAAGCAGAGTTTCACTTGGATATTTAAATCAATCGTTCCAAAATGCGGTTATGGAGGGGGTTCTTTATGGCTGCGAGCAGGGGCTGTATGGATGGAAAGTGACAGACTGTAAAATCTGTTTTGAATATGGATTGTATTATAGTCCTGTAAGTACCCCCGCAGACTTTCGGCTGCTTTCCCCTATCGTATTGGAGCAGGCTTTAAAAAAAGCAGGGACAGAACTATTAGAGCCATATCTCCACTTTGAAATTTATGCACCGCAGGAATATCTCTCACGGGCGTATCATGATGCTCCAAGGTATTGTGCAGATATTGTAAGTACTTTGTTATACCCTAAATTACCCTCTGAATTTGTTTTTAAATTTGGAGGGATTTTTTTATGTCCTTTTTTCGGGCAGTTACAGGAAAAGGGAAAATAGCAGTAAAGCCGGATAAAATCCGGTTATATGTCAACAAGGAAGAACTTTGCAAAGAATATGAAGATACTCTCCGAAGGTCAACAGAAGATACAGAGCTTCTCAAGGATTTGTTTGAGAAACTTGGTTTTCAGAGAAAAGACCTTAAAACAGTATATTATAATTCCGGTTTCCATCCAATAGTTACTGGTATATTATATCTCATTCAGTCTGGAAAAGCCACTACCAATTTCTCAATATGTCCATAAAATTTCAACATTTATCAACCGGTTAGGGGTGACGGTAGGGGTTCAAAAGGATATGTGCTCTTTTGTGACCCCTATATATTATTTATTCTCTATTAGAGATAAGCGTACTAAACTAAAATGGAATGGAGAATTACGACTATGGAAGAACTGGAACAAAAGAGAATTGCAAAAGAAATCCCTCAATATCATAGAGAAAAGATGTATAGAAATCTCATCAGAAATGAAAGAGTATCAGAATATTATTTACGGTTATTGGTATCCGGCATTGTAAAGAAACGCCTGCTGCCCACTGAAATCTCTGCTATAAAAAAACGAATGAAACGCTTAGAAGATTGCAATAGATTCTGGTTGGTAGAAACCTATGAGGCAAGCCGGATGAAGGTACTGCTGAGAACCTTCCTATGTAAGGATAAATTCTGTAATAACTGCAATCAGATGAAGAAACTGGTATTACAAAACCGATTTTTACCTTACATGGATAAATATAAGGATTCATTATATCATATGGTTCTGACAGTTCCAGCTTGTAACGGAACTAATCTGAGGAAAACCATACAGCAAATGACTACCTGTTTTAAGACGTTGGTGACGTACTTAAACGGCAATAAAAAAGTGAAGGGAATAGACCTTACCCAGTATGAATTTCAAGGTTGTCTGCGTTCCTTAGAAATCACGTACAAGGGAGATACTTACCACCCTCACTTTCATGTAGCCGCCGTTTTGGGGAACGGCGGCGGTATAGAAAATAAATATATGGAAAATGAGTTTTCCAACCACAGAAAAAGGCTGTTTTCTGGTTTTGAGATTATCATTCAGCGAATATGGTGGTTGCTCATAAACAGAAAAAGACTAACTGCTGATAATATAGTGGGGAATAACGATTCTTTTGGACGATATAGCTGTATCGCTGATAAATTTCAGCCAGAGGACTATCAGAATCTTTTCGGCTATATGACGAAGATGTATTCCGAAGATAGAAGTCTTATGACCTACGAAAATTTTAAAGCCTTGTATTATGCCTTAAATCGTGTCCGTCAGATACAAGGCTATGGCGTATTTTATAACATCAAAGAACCCAATATGGGAGAATATACAGAAAGCGATTATGAAGTGTTTGAAAACTACCTTGTAAATGAAGAAAAGCCTGTCACTTCCTATGAGCCTATCAGCCGCTTGACGGACGCTCAAGGCTATATGATTTTAAAAGAAAAACGCAGACCTAAAATTAAAATTTAATTTAAATGGCATAATTTTTTAAATAGTGAATAGCTTCAAGAATCCTTATCTGACACTATTTTAAATTGCTGTTTTAAACAGTCGGTATCGCTGTATTTCCAGTCAAGTCGCTTGTTTTAAAAGAATTAAAATTGTCCGTATGGACGAAAGGGGAAAATCATAGATAGAATATCCGATTACTGGATGCTCCAAAAAGGGGAAAGGACAAACTGTAAAAGCCTTCCCCTTTTTATGTTATCAAGAATTTTCGTCCAGATAGCCAAACATGAGTTTTACCATATTAATAGCCAGTGCTTTCTGTTCTGCTGTTCTTCCGCTCATGATTTGACTCCAAAGACGGTATTCTCCATCATTACCCGGAGTAACGGAATCAGAAAGCAGATAATCCACCGTCACTCCTAACCGTTTTGCTAAACGCACCAGTTTATCCAGTGTAAGGCTGCGCTCTCCACGTTCTATCTGCCCCAGATATGCGGTTGAAATCTCTATATCCTCTGAAAGTCGCTCTTGTGTCAGATTTAAGCGTAACCGTTCTTCCCTGATACGTTTTCCAAGCATACGATAATCCAAGGTGACCCCCCCTTCTTGAAGCTGATAGCCTACTAAAATACTACCCAACGTTAACGGAAGATATAATATGCTTAGTGCGTTATTTATATATGCTTATAGTTGTATTTTCCTATGCTGTGAGTTAAAATATAGAAAACCATTTAGGAGGAATCAGAGAATGTTCTGTATAAAATGCGGAAAAGAGTTGCCGGAGAATTGCCGTTACTGTCCGAATTGTGGAACTTCGGTTGATAATGGCACCATAAACAGTGGACGGAATAGGGAAAAATCTTCTGGTCATTCATACGGTAAGGGAAAATTATTGACATGCGAATTATGGCTTACCTTATTGCTTGGAATTTCCGTCAGTGAGTTTTACTATATTGTCTATTATGTATTTTTGAAAATTCAGTCACCTCAAACCGCCGCTGTGTCTTTTTATTTGAAATTTATGCTCTTTGTGACACTTTCGTTGGCGGTATCTTTGAAGTATGGAATGCCATATCTTTCAAAGGGATTCAGACAGATTCGACAACCAATCCAATTACGAGGTGTTATTGGCATATCATTAGGGGCAATCGTGGTGCTCTGGAGAATATTGTCCTCCATGGGGCAGTCTCTTGACAGGGCATCCACCGCAAATAGTTTGTTAGGGGAAAGTAGTTTTTTCATCACTATTTCCATTCTCTCTTTTGTATCTGCCAAGAAGAAAAATACAATAAAAGCGAATATGGTATCTCTGCTCTATCTGGCAGGAATCTATAACTGGCTGTTCTGGTTTATGGTGCTAATCGGTGGAATCTGTGACGGTTTGCTATCGGAGGGTGTTCTCAGTTTGTTTGCTCTGGTAATACTTGCTCTCCCTCTGGTAGTTTCCTTAATTGCCGGAATCTGCTTTTATCGCTGTAAACGTGGATAGAAATAAGCTGATAAGGATTAAATGCCGGAAAATCAAAATTAAGCCATACGAAAATCAAACTACGAGACGAAAGGAAGAAAAATTTTATGTATTGTAAGAACTGCGGAAACGAAATTCAAGCAGGGGAAAATTTCTGTGACAAATGCGGAACGCCTATAGGCGAACCGGCTAAGAAAGCGTCTAAGAAGAACCCCCGTAAAACCATGCCGATTATGATTGCTGTCGGCGCAGTCTGTGTTTTGTTCGGTTTCTGTGCTCTGGTAATGGGAAACAGTAACGATTCCGAAGAAATCAGCCAGATGAATGATTTACCATTATTAACACAGATAGAAAATGAATACGGCATAGAGATTACGGGGATAGAGGCAGCAGGTGGAAGTGCTGTTGATAACGTGGCTTTGGAAGATTATCTTCCAAGAGTGGATTCCAAACGGTTTACGACTGTGATAAACTCCGAAGATAATACAGAAAATCTAATAGAAGAAATGACCATAGATTTACCGAATGATGGTGGCGGATATAATTACAGCGTGTATAACTATCTGACTGAATTTATGGTACAAGGCGTTATTTTCTCGGACGAATCAGCTGAACTCTATTATATAAAACAAACGAATATGCTTGATGATTCCGTTGTGGATATGAATTTCTATATCGGACTTCCGGGGAAAACGTGGACGCTTGAAAAAAAGAATGAAAATACAACCATTGAAATGTCTATCGCTCCAGAGTTTTATACGGCCATTACGCCCTATGGAACATACGAAAACTGTCTGCTGAAATATGAACATAGTTCATGTGAAACCGCTTCATGGGCAAACAGCAACACCTTTACTGCCTATGCTCCTTATGGAGTGGGAAAAATTTACTCTGTAACATATTCAGAGGATTCCCCGGAAACTCCACTGACCTATTACACCTACATTCCAGAGGATTCCTATTCAGATTTGAATAGTGGCGGCGATTCCATGATAGCAGAGTTATCCCCGGAGATACAGAATATTCTTGATAATAGCAACCATTATACTAGCGATAGTGGACTGATTCTGGCATTGAGCTATGGAACAGAGTTATGGGTTATCAATCCCGATTCCAGTATGATTATCTACCATGGAAATATGGGTACACAGAAATATAGAGACGGGTGGCTCGTCACTGGGGATTCCAGTATAGGGTGCGGAGATGAAATCTTGAATTTCTATGATTTAGAGGACGGGCGGCGGCAAGCTACGCTTACCGTTGGGAGTGACCTTTACTATTTTGTAGAAGATATGTAAATAGATCAGTATCATAATTATAAAGGAATTAAGAAAACCGTTCTCTGTATTATGTAACAGAAAGCGGTTTTCTTATAATACTTATTAATGCCATTCAATCATTGATAGTTTAAACCCAAAATATTCTGGACGGATAAAAAAATACCAACCGTCATCTTCCTCGCTTTCTATTGATAATTGGTACAATGGTTCCTGAAAGAATATTCCATGTGGAAGTACGTTATTACAATATAAAGATTTATAAAATTCGGATTTATATGGAAGATATGGAGCATCTTTATGCGTATTCATCCATTTTTCCCAACGCATACATAAACGCTCATAGATAAAATCCCCCAATAAGATGATATAATCTCCATCTATGCATCCTATAGTTTTGCCACTGTCATAACAAGTTTTAAATATCAGAAGATCTCGAAACTCACCCTCACCATAATCACCTACACTCATACAGTTTTTTATTACTTCACGCAGAACTTCTGTAAATATTTTTTCCATATCTTCTGTAATACAAGCAACATCTTCTCGTTCTAAATCATAAAAATTCATCGTATCGCTCTCCTTTTAATTTTTCTTTTATCTTGATTCAACCAGTCTAAGAAAGCTTCCTTAGATACAACCATACGCTTATTTAAGTAGATGGTAGGAAAATCCTTAGAATTCATCAATTCATACGTTTTCCCTTTAGAAATACCTAAGATTGCTTGAATGTCTTTTGCGCTCAGAACTAAAGGTAGCGTTTCTTCTGAACAGTATACATTCATACTCACTCCTCCTTTCATAAATATTTCTTTATGTTTTTTATTTTTAAAGATTATATAACGATATATTGCTTATGTCAATATTTTTATAAAATATTCTTTTTATAATTTATTTTTAAGTTTTTTATAAAGAAATATTTACTTTTCATTCAAGAAGGTTTATAATACTCTTCATAAGGAGGTGTTGATAAAATGAACGAATATAAGTATGTAGAGTTAGGCAATCGCTTGAAAATGCTTAGAGAGCAAAATGGTATTAAGCAGGGGCAATTCGCAGATAAAATCGGAATTACCAGAATGTCTATGAGTAACTATGAGAGCGGTAAGCATTGTCCAGACGCAAATGTTCTAAAACGAATGGCAGATTGCCTTGAATGTAGCGTAGATTTTTTAGTAGGAGCAACAGAACATAGAACCTATGAAAAACAAGCGGAATACGATGTTAGTTTAGCTGAATTGTCTGAAACCCTCTGTACAATCCCAGAACCAGTAAGGGGTGCTTGGCTTGATACATTTGTTGAAACTGCAAAATGCATAGAAAAAGACTTAAATGGTGATGTGCTATTCCATCAGCCTGTGTTTACACTTTTCCATTCGTTGATGTCGCTTATGGAATGTTGTTTCAAAGCAGAAGAAAATGGTGTAGAAAAAAACAACAAAATGCGATTTAATGCTATGCTTCAATTAAGAAATGAACTGAATAAGTTGGACGCTGATAGTTACGCTTACATCAACTCCAAAAGTGAAAATAACTCAGACAATATGCCAGATTCAGAACGGCAAGAGAAATTGAATCGCTTGAAGGAATCCTTTGAGTCCATATTTACTGATAAAGGAGATGAATAATATATGGCAAAGAAACGTGGTCAAAATGAAGGTTCTATCCGTAAGCGAAAAGACGGAACTTGGGAAGCAAGGGTAACTGTTGGCATTCTGGCGAATGGAAAGCAACAGCGGAAATCCTTATATGGGAAAACCCGGCAGGAAGTATCTGCTAAAATGACGGACTTGCTGAATAATCTGCAAAAGGGATTAATTACAAATCCCACAGAAATGACATTGGATGAGTGGATGGACTATTATATGCTTGAATACAAAAAGCGGTATGTAAAGCCTACCACCTACATCAATTATTCAGTAAAAGTAAATAATCACATTAAACCAGCTATCGGTCACTATAAGCTAAAGGCATTGCGGCAGGACATTATTCAGAAATTCGTGAACAGCCTGTCCGATAAGGGGTTATCCCCCTCTACAGTAGAAGATATATACAAACTTCTGCATAATGCCATAGAGACAGCGGTAGACGATGGATTAATAGTCAGAAACATAACCAACAAGGTCAAACTACCTAAAAAGTCTAAACCGGAGATAAAGGTATTGACACAGGAACAACAAAATGCTTTTGTGGAGCAGGCAAAGAACACTTATATGGGCTGTATTTATATTTTCGACCTTTGCACAGGTATGCGTCTAGGGGAATTGCTTGGACTAAAATGGGAAGACATAGACTTTAAGGAAAATCAGCTTCATGTTGTGCGTACTCTCCGTAAGGTAAAAGACCCGGATAATGCGGAGGAAAGTTGGCATTTGGAATTCGGCACACTAAAAACAGAAGCCAGCAGACGGACGATTCCCCTCAATCAGACAGCAATCAAATTACTGCGTGATGTCCGTAAAGACCAATTACTCAGTAAGCTTAAAGCAGGTTCAGCCTATGAGGATAACGGACTTGTCTTCGCAACTCAGTTAGGCAGACCGCTTGACCCTACAAATATGCGGCGTACCTTTTATAGTATTTGCGAAAAGATTGGTCTAAGCGGCTTACATCCTCATTGTCTCCGTCATACTTTCGCCACCAGAGGGGCAGAAAACGATATTGACGTAAGAGTTATGCAACGTTTCCTGGGTCACGCCACCATTCAAGAGACCGCTGACACCTATACGCATGTTCTTACCGACTTAAAGCGGAATGAGATTCTGAAATTGGATAAGGCTGTAAATTATTAAAATGACAGTTAGAAATAAAAAACATTGAAAGGAAAAGAAAATGATAAAAGCAATCAAAAAATTCTTAAATCGAAATCGAAATATATCCATTATAACAATTGTTGCACTATTTTTTTGTATTGTATGCAGTATCTTAAAATGCAGCAAAAAAATCAATGTGCCATATTGGTTATATCCGTGGGGTGAACTTGGCTATTGGATTTCAATTTCTATCATAGCTGCCACTATCTTTTATGTGTTTCAAACATATATACCAACGCTAATGGCAGAAAATTTAAATCGTCCGGCTATGGCAATTACCTATAGAAAATTACAATTACTCCTTGTTAGATTAGATGACCTAATTATTGAACCATATAAAAAAATAAAGAATGCAACAGAAGTTGATATATCATTTGATGACTTTTTTAACGCAAGTTTTTTGAAAAGCATTTTAACAAATTTTGATTTATCGCAAAATAGTCCATGCCACTATATGCAGCACCCTGAAACATGTATGTCATATAAAGATTATTTCATTTCTCAATGGAATGAAGCTAAAACTTACGCAAAAGATGCATTGATAACGCCGTATGCACAAACAAATCCTGAATTATCATATCAGTTGGAGTATCTAGCATCAGAAAGCTCTATTAACATGGTGTTAACATTTCTTCAAAAAGGACAAAATATTGAGTATTCGTGCATATTAGGTTTAAACCAGTTGGGCGATGAAGTCAATACAAATAATTTAGAAAATATAAAAGTACTTCATCAAATAGCATTTTCATTATATGACAATCTAAAAGAAGATAAAAGACTTAAAAATATTTATCAGCCTTTATTTTATACGCCCCGCAATTAAAAATACTTTCTGACGAAATTGATTAAAAAATATTGGATAGGGGTAAGGTAGGGGTAAAACGTCAAAAGGAGTTGCCAAACCACATCGGCAACTCCCATAACTTTCAAGGACTTTATGATATTACACATTAAACCTGAACATTTTAATGTCGATACAGAATATGAAAGCTATCAGGACAGAGATAAGAGCTGGAAGCGAAGATTTAAAGGTTATAAGTATAATCACCATATGAAAATAGAGTTTGCAGCTGATAATAAAAGATTAGGGCAAGTCCTTTACGCTTTGGCTCATAGCTCATTAAGGCCAGAGTTTTCTATTGAGTATACAGTGGCAGATGTAGAAAAATGTAAAAATGAGCTGTTACATAAAGCAATCGAGGATTCCATTCAAAAGGCACAGGTGCTTACAACAGCAGCAAATGTGAAATTGGGTGAAATACAGGCAATTGATAACTGTAATATGGGAAATTGCATAAAGAGGAAGATATAAATAGATTAGACGAAAAGCAAGAGGCACCGTTAAAGTAGGTACCTCCTTCTTTTTAGAGAGTTAGCTCTTTTTCTGATATGGGAATTTGCATCTCCGGAGCATTAAGTAGTGCTGTGAAATTCTGTCTAATGATATTCAGTGTCTTCTGCTTTTTCTGCAATTCTTGTTTTTCCCGGACAGTAGCAGCTTGTTCAGATTCAAGATTTTCTATCCTATTCTGGATTTTATTAGAGCTTGGGATTTTGGTAACACCGAGATCCTGAAGCTCTTTTTTTAGTGAATCGTGCAGTTGGTATTCTGCTTGATGTTTGGTTCGGTATGCTTTTGGATTTTTAGCAGATTTGCAATCTTCAATCACTTTTCGGCAGAGACGGTAAGAATCACAGTGTTTTTGAATGATTTTCTGTGTGCTCAGCTCACTGTTGATTTGCGTTATTCTTTGATCAGCCGCTTTAACAGAAGCATCAACATCAGAAACATGCTGTTGGAAATCTTCATAATTCAGCAGGTTATTTTCGGAAAGATAGTTGAAGGTGCGTGCCGCTTCTTTCAGGTTATTTAGTTTTGCCCATCGTTCAAATCCTTCTCGATTGCCGGTCGTAACATAAGTGGAGATATTGATATACAGGCGAGCTTCTCTGGACAGATGCCTTGGAGCTTTTATTTTGTTACGGTTTTTTGCCAAACGGATGCGGACATTTTCTTCTGAATAATAGCTTCCAAGAGATTTCATATAAGTGAAGTTTTTCTGTTCCGGTGCACGGAAGGACAGGTGTTTTCCCTGTCGGACTTCATATCCGGCTAACTGCATTTTTTGTAAAAATTCCTCATAGTTGATGGAAGTCCAGATTGCTTTATCAACTGCAACACGTAGCTTGGCTTTCCAGCTGGTGCCACGATGATATTCCATGTTCTCCTTATAACTTTTGCCTTTTTCTCCGGTTGGCATACTGGTGGCAAGTCCATTTTCATGGCAGATACGATTACTGATCCGGCAGATTTTATGGTAGCTCCGCTTATTGGAAACATACTTGTGATGATCAACAAAACTTGCTGCATTAAAGATGATGTGGTTATGGATATGATTTTTATCAACATGGGTGCTTATCACATATTCATATTTTCCTTTCAGTACTTCGTTTGCAAATTGTTGCCCTAAGCGATGGGCAGTTTCGGCATCAACTTCTCCAGGTTTAAATGACTGGATCAGATGAAATGCCAGGTTATCACCTTTGTCCATTCCATTCTTTTTTGCCATTTCTCTTGTCATAGAAAATTCAAGATCTGCAGTTTCCGGGGAACAGCCAAAACTGGAAACTAACAGTTTTTCTTCTGTTTTATCTGGATTCGTGATGTAGTCCAGAGCTTTCTTGTCTGTTACTTTAATTGGGAAGATCTTAAGATACGCCATAATTCTTTCACCATCTCTTTTAATTCTTGCTTTTCTTCCGGATACAGATCACCGGTGCTGTTTACTTTTTTGGCAATCTGATTAATATTCACACCGATCTTATGCATTTCCTCATACTGTTTCTTCAGTGGAGTGGTATCGGTGTTGACGATGTAACCGTCGATTGCCATTTTACGAAGATAAGCTCCCATATTTTTTGTCTTTGATTCAATCATCTTTCTACGAATAAGCTTTTTTTCTTCTGGGGAAACACAAAACAAAATCTGTATATTTCTTTTTCTCTTTGCCATAGGCAGATTCTCCTTTCTTTGGTTCTTCGAAGTAGTGACTTCTGTGTTTTTAATTTAGGGCAGGGTTCCCTAAATTGCTGGTTTTCCGGAAGTGTATATACACTTCCTGTCCTTGCTATTTACCGGTGGCACAGCCGCCGGAAGAGAGTCTTAAAAAAGAACCCTCTATAAATAAGGTACTGAGAGAAGAAAAAGAGGACATCGAAGCTCAGAAGTATGACGCAAGCATGATTCTGTGGTATAGTAAAATCTGAATGAAAAAGAAGAAAAGAGGTCAAACCGATGTCACGGAAAAACCATAAGATGATAGATGGGAGATTACTGCAAACGAATAAGAAGTATTCCCAGTTAAAAATGAAGCAGAAAGAAAAGATTGCGGAATGGATGTTTCAGGCAAC
>PPYF01246237.1_pt1 | contig 12654 bp, 15 predicted proteins | sample 1559871 | NCBI WGS metagenome assembly PPYF01 (sample SAMN08240021, study PRJNA423297) | Human gut metagenome, whole genome shotgun sequencing project. | reverse complement strand
CGTTCGTCCTGCCCGGCGAGCTGTGCCAACTGCTGCCCGAACACTGTGGAAAAAGAGCTGTCCGGCGCGACGTCCGGATCCGTCAGATGGTTTACATCGAAAGCGGAAACGCCGTGAAATTCGCCGGGATTTTGTTCCGCCGGCGTAAAGCCTTTCCCCTTTATGGTCAAAACGTGAACGAACAGCGGCGCGCTTTGCTCCTGCCGGTATGCATCAAACAACATGGAAAGTTCTTTGACGTCGTGCCCGTCAACCGGGCCGACGTATTGGAACCCCATTTCCTCAAACATTGTGGAATGATACAACGAACGCCGAAATGCAGATTTCACCGTTTGGATGCCTGCCTTGATGGCGCCACCCACGACCGGCGTGGAGTCCAGGAGAGATTCCACATCCCGTTTTGCTTTGAAATAACGCGGGCTGGTGCGCAGTTGGGTAAGATACTGCGCCACCGAACCGACGTTTTTAGAAATGGACATTTTGTTGTCGTTGAGCACGACGATCAAATTGTTCAGGCTACGGATATTGTTCATGCCCTCATAGATCATGCCACCGGTAAAAGCGCCGTCTCCCACGACGGCAATGACCTTGCCCGGCTCATGCCGAAGCTTCTTCGCCTGGGCCATGCCGATGGCAGCGGAGAGTGAGGTGTTGCCATGTCCCGCGATAAAAGCGTCGTGTTCGCTTTCCCGCGGGCTTGGGAACCCGGAGATGCCTCCCAGCATGCGAAGCCGGTCGAATCCTTCCCTGCGCCCGGTAAGGATCTTGTGCGTATAACACTGATGTCCCACGTCCCAGACAAATTTATCGCTGGGTGTAGCAAACACCTTATGCAGCGCAACCGTCAGTTCAATGGTACCGAGATTGGAGGAAAGATGCCCTCCGGTTTTGGAGACGGAGTCAATCAAAAACGCGCGGATCTCCGCGCACAGCTCCTGCAGCTGTCCGAAATCCAGCCGTTTGACATCGGCCGGGGAATGGATCGTGTCTAAAAGGCGCGTGCCGTTCACGTCCTTTCTATCAATTGTTTTACTGCCTTCAGGGTGCGGGGACGATCACAGCGATCAAAATTCCCAATAACGCGCCGGAAAGCACTTCAAATGGAGTGTGCCCCACTTTTTCCTTCAGCTTGCGGCCATTCTGCGCCAGATAGGCAGGTGCGTCCTCGTCTTCGCTCAGCCAGTCGGATATCATACGGTTGAGTACCTTGGCCTGTTCGCCGGTCTCACGCCGCACACCCATGGCGTCGTACATTACGATAGCGGCCAGGATAAATGCAATAGCGAAAATGGGCGAGTTGACGCCCTGGCTTTTTGCTGCGGCCATAAACATGGAACAGACGAGCGCCGAGTGTGCACTGGGCATGCCGCCTGCTCCCCACATGCGCTCCGCTTCAAATTTGCCGCTCAGGATATAGTTGATGATCGTCTTACATATCTGCGCCGCCAGCCAGGAGAGCAGAGCGACGGACAGGATGTAATTCCCGAAAAAAAGCCGTTGCAAAACATGCATTACGATCTGGTCCTTTCTACTGATTTCGTTCCAGCAGGCTGGCCGCTAAGGTCTCCAGAAACTGCGCCCGGCCGCCGAATGCCGCGCGCAGGACGCCACAGGCCCCGTCTGTCAATTCCTGCGCAATCCCGCGGGAGCGTTCCACGCCGTGCAATGTAACAAACGTCGTTTTCCCATTGGCCGCGTCGCTGCCAATGGGTTTGCCCAACTGCTGCGCCGTCGCCGTAACGTCCAAAATATCGTCAATGATCTGGAACACCAGTCCTACGGAAAAGGCATATCGCGCAATGGCCTGCCGCTGAATATCGTCCGCACTTGCCGCCACCGCTCCCAGCTGCGCCGCCGCGTTGATGAGCATTCCGGTCTTGTTGCGGTGCACCTCGCGCAATTCTTCAGCCGTGGCAGGCTTTTCTTCAAAAGCAAGGTCAAGCTCCTGACCCCACACCATACCGTTTGCCCCGGCCGCACGGCTCAGCGCACAAACAGCGGCGGTGTTCTGGACGGCAGTGCCTGGTGAACCGGAAAGAGTTTCGAATGCTGCCGTAAGCAGAGTGTCGCCTGCCAGCAGAGCCGTAGCCTCCCCAAAAGCTTTGTGGCACGACGGACGCCCTCGGCGCATATCGTCATTATCCATGCAAGGAAGGTCGTCATGGATGAGAGAATAGCAGTGCAGCATCTCCACCCCAGCCGCATAACAGGCTGCCGCGTTTCTGTTGCCGTCCAGCATATCACACACGGCCAGGCAAAGCACGGCGCGCACACGCTTTCCGCCGCCGAACAGGCTGTACCGCGCCGCCTCACACACGCGGGAGCGTTCGTTAAAGCACCGGTCCGCCTGCTGCGCCAGCGCCGTCTCGGCCGTGTTCAAATATGCCTGGTACTGCGCGTTGTAATCCATAGAACGCTCCTTCTTTATTCCTGCTTCCCGGCGTTTTTTGCGTCGATCTCATCAATGGTGATCTGCGCCTTTTGCAGTGTTTCGTTGCAAAAGGCGATGAGTTCTGCCGCCCTGGCGTACAGCACAAGGCTGCGGTCCAGAGGCGTCTCCGAGTCGGAAAGCTCCGCAAGGATAGCGTCCAACTCCGTGCCCGCCGCTTCAAATGTCATTTCTTTTTTCATAGCTCTTCCTCTGTAATAATCGTTTCCACCCTGCAGCCCAGCCGTCCTGCGGCCAGCTGTACCTCTACCCTGTCGCCCTCCGAAGCGTCCGCGCTGCTTTTGAGCACAGAGCCCGCTTTCCGGGCGATGCTGTAACCGCGCGCCAGTACACTGTATGGACTGAGCGAACCGCAGAGCATGGCTGCGTGAGCAACGCGCCCCTTGGCGGCGTCCATTTTGCCATGCATGGCAGCCCGGGCGGCGTCAGCCTTTTCTGAAAGCTCCCGCAGCAGGCCCAGCGGCAGCGAACGCGCCGCCGCAAGCTGGGGCTCATGCCCCACGGCCGAGACTACGGGCGTACTGCTGGCAAATGCCGCGCGGGCGATACTCTCATTGTTGAAAACCCACAGATCCTCCCGTGAGCCGCCGCCCCGCGCAACGATGATCACGTCCACACGTCCGCCCTTGTCCAGCCGCGTAATGGCGTTTGCGATCTCCGGAGCAGCCTCGTTTCCCTGTACGGTTACAGAATAAAGCAGAAAACGTGCAATAGGATAGCGCCTTTGCGTCACGTTGAGGATATCCTGCAACGCCGCGCCCGTTTTGGAGGTAACCAGGCCGACGCATTTCGGCATTGCAGGCAGGGGCTTCTTGTGCTCCGGAGCGAACAGACCTTCCTTGTCAAGCTTTTCCTTGAGCTGCTCGAATGCCATCTGCATTGCACCAATACCGTCCGGAAACATATCTTCCACATAGACCTGAAACGCGCCGTCCCGCTCGAACAGAGAAATCCGGCACCGCACGATGACTCGCATGCCGTTCTGCGGCATGAATGCCAGATTCTGTGCATCACGCCGGAACATAACTGCTTTGACAGAGCATTGCTCGTCTTTCAGGGAAAAATAAAAATGTCCGGTCTTATAATGGTTCGTAAAATTGGATATCTCGCCGCGCAGCGCCACATCTGTTAAAACAGAGTCCCGCTCCAACAGCGTTTTCACATAACGGTTCAGCGCCGTTACCGTGATCACATTGGCCATGCCTGAACCTCCTTTGCCGCCAGAACGGCCACGCCGATGGCGTTGTCGCTGGAATACCGGCCCGGTACGAAATAAATATCCGGCTGCGTCCGCTGTACATAAGCGCGTATGACATCGCTGCTCATCAACCTTTTACGCTTACCTTTGGCTTTATCTCTTCGCTGCATTCAGAAGCGAGGCTGGAAAGCTCCGCCCCTGCCGGGAACGCAAAGCCCAGTTTTACGCCGATGCGGTCCACCGCCTGGCCGGCATAAAGGTCGGTGCTGCCGCCCACCCGGCACACGACAGACGTTCCGCTGCACAAAAGGAGCTCGGTGGTTCCGCCCGAAATATGGAACACAAGCACGCGCCGTGCGAAAAGCGACGCCCCCGCTGCGGAGAGCAGAGCGGCGGCGATATGCCCCTGTTGATGAGTGGTGCGCACCAAAGGGACGCCGCGCGCCAGCGCCAGCCCCTGCGCCACTGCAAGCCCTGTGAGGAAGCACGGCATATATGAGCCTTCCACCGGGCGCGGTTTCTCCGAAACGCCGACGGCGTCCACTCTGTGCAACGGAAACTCGGCATCCAGCTCCCGCAGCAGCTCCGGAAGCGCAGCCGTATGGTGAAACACGGCGTCGCTCTGCCGGAGGCCCAGTTCGCCCGGCTTCACGGGTAAAAAACGTTTACGGTCACAAACAACCTCTTCGGCCGCGGTGTCGAACACAGCCAAAGAGGTTGCATAATTACTCGTATCAATGCCAAGGGTGTACATAATGCTCAGGCTTCCTCCGAAGCGGAGTCCGCCGGAACGGCAGGCTCGTCCGCTTTTGCGCTGTGCGCCTCCCGGGAGATTGCCCCCAGCACGCCGTTGATGAACTGGTAGTCCTCTTCTCCGGCGTATTTTTTCGCCAGCTCTACCGCTTCGTTAATGACGATACTGTCCATATCGTCGCTGCCGTTGAACCGCATTTCGGTCACGGCGAGGCGCAGGATGGCCGCATTTACGCGCGGCAGACGGGCCAGCGTCCAATCTTTAAGCCTGGCCTTGATCAGATCGTCCACTTCGGCGCTGTGTGCGTAAAAGTTTGCCAGCAGCGCTTCGCCATACGCATCGACGGCATATTCGTCCTGCTCGCGTGATGCGGCAACGATCTCCTCGATGCTGTTGGCGTTGAAGCTGGCTTCAAAGGCGGCGATAAAAGCGTTTTCACGGGCAATTCTTCTCTTCATGATATTCCTCACAAAAACAAACCCTCCTGCAGAGAGCGGGAGGGTCATGGATTTTCTCGGTTACTCCGCTTCCGGGCCGGCAGTTTCCTGCGCGACGCCTGTTACCACAATGTTGACTTTAGAAACGGTGATGCATGTCATGTTCTGCACAGAACTTTTCACGTTTTCCTGCACCTTCTCGCAGAGCTGCGGAATCTTATAACCATACCTCACCATGATATTCACCGTGATCTCCGCCACATCATCAGTGAGCTGGACGAGGATCGGCTTTTGAAGATTCACCTTATTGAACAGGCTCTTTACACCCATCGTTCCGGTGGATACTTCCTTCACGCCTTCGATCTCAAGCGTGGCGAGCTTTGCGATCTTCGCAATGACATCCGTGGATATCTGCAGGCTGCCGCCGATGGTGCTGGAATTTGTAACGTCCATTTCAAAGCCTCCCTGCCCGCTGCGCGGGCGCACATGCAAGTTTTCAGGAGTGCCGGGCACGTTTTTTCACTGCCGGCATCCCACAAGCCGCTGGCGGCAGGAAAGCCGGCGCACCAACTGTGCGCCGGCCGCCCGTCGAAGCGGCTTTGGAATTATTATACCATCTTCCGGCTGCTTTCACAACACCTATTTCACTTCGACGATACTGATATTTTTCGCCTCCGTCTCCATTTTACCCAAAATGATATCCCGCAGCTGCGCCACCTCACTCTTATCCAATCCTTCGCTGCCTGTTTTCACGGCAAGGTTGATCTTTTCTCCCTCGATAAATGCGACGCAATCCGCAAAGCCTTTCGCCTTTACCATGTTTTCGATGTCGCTTTCCACTGTGATGCGTGCCGTCTGTAACAGTTTCCACGGCTGCGTTGGCGCTTACAGCACCGGGGTCCTGCAGTGCGAAAGGCGCGTCTGTTTTCGCGTACTCCCAGTTCAGGTACACCGCAACGCCCAGCGCCACCACCAGGGTAAGCAAGGTGAATTGTCTTTTGCTTTTTGCGCTTTTCATATGCATCCTCCGTCTAAATCATTTTTGTAACGCATATCCGGTTGGTCGAAAGCCCCAATACAACCGAGACCAGATCGGTAATGCGTTTTATCACAGTAATATCGTCCCCGCCCTCGCACACCACGGCCACGCCCTTCACCTCCGGTTCGATGTGCGTTTCCACAAGAGGTTGTTTTCCATCCGCCGCGTCAACGATGATATGCTCGCTTTTATAGGATTCCTTTCGGTCCGTCACACCGTCCGATCCGTCCTGCGTCGTCTGTGTATCAGATTGTTCGTCGCGTGCATACACCGTTTCTCCGGCGCTTTCCAGTGTGATCATCACCTGCACTTTGCCGGCGCCCTGCACGCTCTCCAGCATTTCGGTCAGGCGGGTCTCCAATTCCTGAACGCCCGTCGCTGCGCTCACAGCCTGCTGTGTGCTCTGCCGCGCCGCGCCCGTGGAACCCTCCCGGCCTCCGAACAGAATGTCGGATAAAAAAATCAGGCAGATCCCCGCGAGCCCGACAAAGAAAAGCCAATTCTTTTTCTGGAACAGCCCGTGCAGCATTTCCTGCCAGCCCCCATGCTCCGCTTTCTTTTCCATTTGCATTATCCTTCTTCATTTACCGTTACCGGGACATGTGTTCCCAGCGCTTTTGTGACAACATCCTCCACGCCCGAAGCATCTGTGCCGCCGGGGACTATTACAGTGACGTCCGCCACCTCTACGGTCTCGCTGTCGGCGTCCAACGCCACGTCCACTTCGGTGTACGCAATCCCGTTCTCCGCAAGCGCGCTGCGCACAGTATCCTCCAACCGTGTGCACACCGTGTTCAACACCATTGCTTCCGTATCCGGCGCCTGCACTGTCTGCGGCGCTTCCGGAATGTCGAACGTTACATGCCCATCGCCCAGGCTTTGCAGCGGGGCGAATGCGGTTATTAAAATATATAGGGTGAGTATCAGCTTTATGACAGAAAACCGCGTCCGGGAGGAAGAAAGCTGCCCGAGGATGCCAGCCGCGATACACGCAAAGCACACGGCCAGCACCCAGGCCCTGATTTGTTCCAATTCTACCCTCCATTCCCCAGCAGGATCATCACAAGCGTGGAAGAAATGACGATCAGGCTAAAAAAGACAACCATCGAAATGTAAAGGCTCACACAATCCGAGAGGCCGGAAAGCAGCTTTGCGCTTTTGGTGCCGCCCGTTGCCGACGCCACGATGTTTCCGGCGGAAAACACAAGGTGGTACGCACAGCACTGTATGAGCAGCGGCAGAAACGACGCCGCAATGACGGCGATCACCGCAAACCCTACTGTGCCTTTGAGCATTTTCAATCCGGCCAGCACACTGCCCATTGCGTCGGAGATTGCCCGTCCCACAACGGGCACGCCGCTGCTCAGCAGAAATTTCCCGGTTTTCAGCGCGAGTGTATCCGCGCTCTGCGCAAATATCCCCTGCAGGCCGATGAGCGCGCCGAACACCGTGGCGCAAAACGTGAGCAGCCACTTCGTCCATCGGCATACGGAGGCGGTCAATTGCGAAAGGTCCAGCGTACTGCCTACGGCCGCAGTAGCATTCAGCGCCAGCAGCACACGCGTGAGCGGCAGCCCCACTCTGCACAGAATATCTGCCATAACCATAGCCGCACCGAAGAAAAAGCCACTGTACAGCGCCGCGCCGCCTACCTGTCCGCAGGCTGTCAGCACAGAAGCGAACACCGGAACAAAAGAAATGATATAAACGCGGCTTGTTTCGATTGCATCCTGCAGTACACCGGTGAGCGCCAGCATGCAGGAAGAACAGAGCGTGAACACAGCCAGCGTGACAACAGTATCCACAAGGCCCGCGAGTTCCGGCGACGTTCGCTCGGTGCACATGCTTTTTCCCACGGCCGCCAGCAGCAGCAGGCCGCACAGCCTTGCCAATAGTCTCAAAGGCTCATGCAAGCTCTCGCGCAGTATTTCCGCGCCCTTTTCCAGCCAGTCGGACAATGTCATCCCGCTGAAATCCCCGGCGGTCATTGGTGCTTCCTGCGTGACCTGCGCCCATTCCTCAGGTATCCCGGATTGCCCGCTTCCAGAGTCTCCCGCCGCCTCCTGCGCCAGCGCCGGCACGCCGGCCGCCGCAACGCAGAACAGCATGGCTGCAAGGCAAGCCAGCCGTTTCCAAATCCTTCGTGAGTGAAGCGGCTCCTTCATCGCAGCAGCGCCAGCAGCGTATCCGTCAGCACCGTGAACAGCGGCATAGCCGCCAGCAGCACGGCCACCTTGCCCGCCAGCTCCACGCGTCCGGCAAGGGCCGTTTGCCCTGCTTCCATGCACAGGTCCTTGATGGTGTCGAACAGGACGCTGATCTGGCTGATGATCATCATCAGCACGACGATAAGCCCCGCCAGCGTCGTCATCATGGCCTGTTCCTCCCGGCCGGAACGGATCAGCAGCTGGTTGAGCACAGCTACAATGATGCCGATGGCGGCGATCTTGAATACAAAATCAATGTTCATTTTTCGCTTCGCTCCTTTTTCACATACAGCGTGCTGCCCGGAACGCCGCCTGGCTCACAGCAGCAGCAGCGCGGCAGCCCCGCCCAGCGAGAGGCCCAGCGTCCGGTACAGCCGGCGCTGCTGGGCAGCCTCCGCTCTGGCAGCATCCAAAGCGGTTTCCAGCTGTGTTTGGGCGTAGGCCAGCCTTTGTTCCTCCTCCTGCGCAGGACAGCCGCCCAGCCCCTCCAGCGCGCCGCGCAGCAGCACGCGCTCTTCCCGCCGCGTCACGCCCGCAATCTCCCGTTCAGTGCGGCAAAGCGCATTGTCCAGCTCTGTCTGAAGGCCGCAGCCGGAGGCGAGATCGGAAAAATAAAGCGGCAGCGCCGACAGCCGGGTATTTTGCTGTGCCGCAGCGAGGATTTCCTCCGTTCGGCCGCAGCGAAAATGAAGGTCGTCCCGCACTGCGCCCAAAAAAGCGCAGATATCCGCCAGCACCTGTACGCGGCGCATGGCGGCGTTGCCTTTGCGCCAACCCATGGCTGCGCCCGTGTAAAGCACAAGTATCGCACCGATACATTTAAAAAACAGTTCCCGCATCCACGACCTCCGATATTCTGCCCGGTGTTTCCTTACCTTTTAAAAACGCCACATGACGGAAAGCGCCCGTCTGCAGCAGAGCCATGTACTGCGGCCTGCGGCGCAGCGTTTCCGCGTCAGGCGCGTGGATGGTCACCACAAGCCCGACGCCTGCGTTTGCCGCCTGCGTGATCGCCGCGATATCTTCCATTGCGCCAACCTCGTCACACACGATAACGTCCGGTGCAAGTGCGCGCAGCGCATGCTGCATACCGATGTGTTTGGGGTATCCCGAAAGCACGTCGCAGTGCTGAGGCAGCCGCGTGCAGAAGCCGGACTGCTCCACAGGGGCGATTTCGAAACGCTCGTCCACTACGGCTGTTTTTCGGCCCGCCGCGGAAAGCTCCGCCAGCACGGCGCGAAGCAGCGTCGTTTTGCCGCTGCCCGGCGCACCCGCGATCAGCAGCCCCACGCCGGGTGCGCACAGCAGCGGACGCAGAACGGCGTCGCAGGCACACAAGCCCGTGCGAGCCACGCGCAGATTGATGGATGTGATATTTTTGAGCGTAAAGGTTCCGCTGCCATCCACGAATGCCGTACCGCACACGCCCGCCCTGTGCCCGCCCGGCAGCGGAACAAAGCCGTTCGCGATGCAATCCGCAAAACTGTGCACCGAATATCCGCAGATGGCCTGAAAGCAGTTCTGCACCAGCGCGTGCGGCGTAGACAGCACGCCTGTATCCGGTTTTTCTCGCCAACCGCCGTCTATGGAAACAAACCGTGCGCCGCTCGGCGTGCTAAGCGACACCGGGCGGCCCGAACGCAGGCGGATTTCCGTAATGTCCCCTGCCCACCGGGGCGGAATGCGCATCAGCGCCTGCGAGACTGCACCGGGCAGCTGTGACGCAGCATGATAAAAAGCGTCCATCTCTTCCCGTCCTTTGCCATTCATTTGTTCAATGATATGAAACGCGGACAGGCGTTAGAACCAAAAATGCCCCGGGCGCTGAATGCGTCCGGGGCATACCTGTATTGTGTTATTCGTCGTTTTCCTGCTCGTAAGCTTCCTGTTCTTCCACAAGCCTTTCCCATTCGGCCAAGACCTCGTCCTGATGAAAACGGGTATCGTCCAGCTCATCGCATACGTCCCGCAGACGCGTGTGATCCCGCAGAACATCAGGGTCGTTCACTTCACCCTCCAACACCATAATGCGCAGGGCCAGAGTCTCCATTTCATCCTCCAGCGCTTTGATCCGTGTGCGAAGCTCCGCGCGGCGGCGGCGTTGCTCCTTGCCGTAAGCAGCCTTGCCTGCAGACGCCGTCTTTTCCGGTGCGATGTTTTTTTCAGGCGGCACAGCCCCGCGGTGCATCATCGCGTCATAATCTTCATATAGCGAAGTCTTTCCGTTTTCAATGAATAAAATTGGACAAGCAAGGCTGTTCATCAGATAACGATCATGAGTGACGAGCACAAGCGTCCCCTCATAGGAAGCCAGCGCCGCCCCCAGAGATTCCCGGGTATAGATATCCAAATGGTTCGTCGGCTCGTCCAGGAACAAAAGATTCGGCTTTTCCAGCAAAATTTCCGCAAAGCGCAGACGGGCCAGTTCGCCGCCCGAAAGTGCCGAACACGGCTTGAATACATCTTCACCACGAAAATTCAGCTTGGCCAAGTGGCTGCGCACCTCAAGTTCCGTGAATTTTGGATATTTGTCCCAAATCGTGCTGATGACCGTGCCGCCTCGGCGAAGCTGTTGCTGTTCGAACACAGACGGCTTTGCGCCAGCGCCTAAGCGCACTGTGCCCGCCTGTGGACGCAGCTTGCCGTCCAGCACACGCAGCAACGTAGATTTTCCCGCGCCGTTCGGGCCCGCGATGACCAGGCGTTCTCCCCGCTTTACAAGCAGATCCAATCCTTCAACAAGTCTTTTGCCGCCCAGTGTGACAGAAATATTCTTCGCCGTAAGAATCTCGTTGTAAGGCGTCACATCGAAGGTGAAGCGGAACTTCAGATCGGTGTGGGAGGTGCGCGGTGCTTCTGTGATCTCCATTTTCTCAAGCTGCTTGCGCCTGCTTTGGGCCATTTTTGTGGTGGAGGCGCGCACCAGATTACGCGCAATATAATCTTCCAGCTTCGCGGCTTTCTCCATATCCGCATCATGCTGCTTCTGCTGAAGCGCCACAGCCGCCTCTTTCTGCGGAAGGTAAGCGGAATAATTCCCCTTATATGCTGTAAGCGTATTGTCCTCGATTTCGAAAATGCGGTTGCAGACAGCATCAAGAAAATAACGGTCGTGGCTCACCACCAGAATCGCGCCCGGATAGGTTTTGAGATAGCTTTCCAGCCATTCCATCGTCTCAAAATCCAAATGGTTTGTCGGCTCGTCCAGAATCAGAAGATCAGGCTTTTGCAGCAGCAGCTTGGCAAGGCAAAGTCGGGTATGCTCGCCGCCGGAGAGCACAGCCACGCTTTTCTGATAATCCGGCGCGGGAAAAGCCATGCCATTCAATATCTTTTTGATCTGTGTGTCCATATTATAGCCGTCCGCCGCATCTACAACGGCGGAGAGCTGCGCATGACGTTCCAAAAGCATATGGTCGCCCGGACACTCCGCCATCTGACGCTCCAGACGCTTCATCTCGTCCATCGCGTCCAAAACGGAACGAAACGCGTTTTCCATTTCTCCATATACCGTGCATGCGGGGTCCAGCACGCTGTTCTGCTCCAGATAACCTACCGTCGCCCCGTGCGCCAGCGTCACGATTCCGTCATCCGGGTACAGCTCACCCGTGATGATCTTGATGAGCGTGGTTTTGCCCGCGCCGTTCTCGCCAATAATTCCGGCGCGGTCTTGTGCGTCCAGCACGCAGCTGATGTTCCTGAGACACAGCTCAGCTCCAAAATATTTTTGAATGTTTTGTATCGTTAATAACATAATTTTCTCATTAATCTGCCGCGTATATCGTTACGTCGGCGTTTTCATACACGACCACAAGCCCGGATAGCTGGCTTGTGTCGCCCGGATACTGTTTGGAACAAACAAGGTAGTCGATGCCGTTTTCCGCACAAAGTCGCAGGACTTCCTCCGGCGCCGTCGATGCATCGAACAGTGCAGTATTCACAGCCTGCTTTTGCGCAACAACGGCCTCGGAAACCCCCATGTTCGTCACTGCATAGGTATAGCCTTCCATATATGCCTGCCGGCCGCTCATCGCGGTATACAAGCTGGAGATACCGTCCGAGGCGTTGGCCATGCTGTGAATACGGTACCGTCGTGACCTGGTCAACCGCGAGCAGATTCATAAACATAATTGCAATCAGAACAAAATAAAGCTGGCTGTATGAGGGATGCCAAAACAGAAAATAGGCAAGAAAGCCGCCCGCCACAATGCCGTTTGCCAGCAAGCGTTCCGCCGGAAGCCGCAGCAATCCGCGGATGTCCCTACAAAGCCCTTTTAAATACAGTGGAAATTGAAAAGGCTGCATACAAAATGCATGCAAAACCGCTCCCAGCACCATGCATACCGCACCGGCCGCTGCGCTGTCTCCCATCCATGCACGCAGCCACTGGCGCGGTGCGGAAGCTTCCAACGTCTTGAATCCGAAATGAACACTGGTGTTTGTCCCGGAAGAAAAAATCACAAGGTAGACCACCAGGAAAACCGCCAGAACTCCAGCCAACGCGGTCAATGCCCGGCTCCAGCGCGGTTTGCGGAACAGTACAAACAGCATTGTGACCGCAAAGCTGCAA
>PPYF01028395.1_pt1 | contig 12654 bp, 14 predicted proteins | sample 1559871 | NCBI WGS metagenome assembly PPYF01 (sample SAMN08240021, study PRJNA423297) | Human gut metagenome, whole genome shotgun sequencing project. | reverse complement strand
GAAGATATAAGGGATTATTTAGATCCTAAACATTATGAGGAGAAGTTATGAAGAAAATAAAATTATTACTTTGTTTATTTATGTTAACAACTTTATGTGGATGTTCTAATTCAAACAAAAATGCATCAAGTAAGACACTTAATGCAGCTATGTTTTGGATTTCAACATCTTTAGATCCGACAAATAATTATGATGGTTGGGTTTTAAGTCGTATTGGGGTAGGAGAAACATTGTTAAAACTTAATGAAAAATATGAAGTGGAACCATGTCTGGCAAAATCCTATGAACAAATTGATGATACAACCTGGAAATTGACTTTAAAAGATTCTATTACTTTTTCAAATGGTAAAAAAGTAACAGGAGAAAATGTCAAAGCATGTTTAGAAAGAGCTTTTGAAAAAAATACAAGAGCGATTGATTATTTTGATTTAAATCATGTTGAAGCAAAGGAGCAAGATATTTATCTTTATTTAAATAAATCAAGTGGGGCAATCTTAAATAATCTTTGTGAACCACTCTTTACTATTTATGATGCAAGTCAAAGTGAAGAAGATATTGCCAATCATCCTCTTTGTACCGGTCCTTTTGTGGTGGATGATTTTGTTTCAGAAAAAACAATCGATACAAGCAAAAATAAAAAATATTACGATGGTAAAGCAAAACTTGACCATGTTCATTTTAGTCAAGTGGCAGATTCTGATGCACGTGTTTTAGCGTTACAATCGGGTGAAGTTGATCTTGCTAATACGATAGATTATTCAAGTTTAAAATTATTTAGAAATAATAAAGATTATCAGGTTTTAGAAGTTTTAGGGCCACGTACAAATGTTATTTATATGAATAATGAAACAACATTTTTAAGTGATTTAACGATTAGAAAAGCTTTATCTTATAGTGTAAATCGTAAAAGTATTGTTAAATTGATTGGGGGAAAAGAAGCAACTGGTCTTTATTCAAGTGCATTACCTTATGGAGATGTTTCTAATGGCTATAGTCTTAATTTAAAAGAAGCCAATCGTCTTTTAGATGAAGCGGGCTATGTTGATACGAATAATGATGGTATCAGAGAAAAAGATGGACAAGAAATCATTTTAAATTATTATGAAAGCGCGGATCATGGTTCAGCAGATGCAAATATTATTGCGCAATCTATGCAAAGTGAAGCAAAAAAGATTGGTATTAAAATTAAACTTAATCAAGTTGAAAATGTGAATGATATTAAAGCAGCAGGAACTTTTGATTTATGTTCGGCTAATGATTCAAGTGCACCTACAGGTGATCCAGAAATCTTTATTCAACAACGTTATTTATCAACGGGTTCAAGTAATACAGGACGTTATAAAAACTCAAATCTTGATAATTTGATTCAACAATTTTCCACAACTTATGATGTAAAACAAAGACAACAACTTGCTATTCAAGCAAGTGAAATGATTTTAGATGATGCTGCCAATATTTATGTTTCTTATGTTCCTTTAAATACGGTAACTTCTTCTAAGGTCAAAGGAGCTATTTGCCATCCGGTTGATTATTATATGATTACAAAGGATATTGATCTTAAATGAGTATATTAAATTATCAAAATTTAACATTGACTTATAATGAACAAGAAATTTTACATCATATAGATTTAATGATTCCTAAAAATCAAATTACAGTTATTGTCGGTCAAAGCGGTAGTGGGAAATCAACATTACTTAAAGCAACAATGGGATTGTTAAGTGATGATGCAAAAATTACAGAGGGAAAAATTTTATTTAAAGAAGATAATTTATTAGAAAAGGGTTTAGATTGTTATAGAGGGAAAAAAATAGGCATGATTTTTCAAAATCCTTTAACTTATTTTGATGATTATCAAAATATTGAAGAACATTTCTATGAAAGTTTACATACTCATTTTAAATATTCTAAAAAACATTCAAGAGAAATAGCTATTCATTATTTAAAACAAATGGGGCTAGAAGAAACTATTTTAAACAAGTATCCTTTTGAATTATCAGGAGGAATGGCTCAAAGAGTGATGATTGCTTTAGTATTATGTTTACAACCTTCACTTGTTTTGGCTGATGAACCGACAAGCAGTTTAGATGTCGTTATTCAAAAACAAATTTTAGATTATCTTTTAAATCTAAAAAAACAAACAACTTTTGTGTTTGTAACACATAATATTCAAGTAGCACGTTATATTGCAGATCAAATAGTTGTTATTAAAGATGGAATAATTGTAGAAAAAGGAAATGTAGAGACTCTTTTTAATGCTCCTAAGCATCCCTATACAAAGTCACTATTATGAAAGGAAAAGAATAATGCGTTTATTTGAAGCTAAAGACCTTACAAAAAAATACGATAAGACTGTTTTAAATCATCTTGATTTTAGCATTGATGAAGGTGAAGTTGTTGGTATTATTGGTGTGAGTGGATGTGGAAAAAGTACCCTTGCAAGACTTGTTTCAGGTATTGAAAAACCTTCTTCAGGTTCTTTATTATATCAAGGAAAAACAGTTGATTTTAAAAAGAGTCGTAAAGATATACAACTTATTCTTCAAAATCCAATTGAAAGCTTTTCGCCACGAATGAAAATCAAACAGTTTCTTTATGAACCTTATCATTATTTTTATCATTTAAATAAAAAAGAAGTGATGACTGCTATTAAAAAGATATTAGAACAAGTAAGTATGGATGAGACTTGTTTGGAAAAATATCCTCATGAATTAAGTGGAGGACAGTTACAAAGAATATCAATTGCTAGAGCATTGATTATACAACCCCAATTACTTATTTGTGATGAAATTACCAGCAGTCTCGATCAAGTGATTCAAAGAGATATTATCGAATTATTAAAACAATGTGTTTATAAATATCATATGGCTATTCTTTTCGTTAGTCATGATCTCTCATTGGTTCATGAGTTTTGCCATCAGGTTCTTGTTTTAAATGATGGAAAAATCATAGAAAAAGGAACAATACAACAATTATATAAAAGTGAAAATGAAGTTGTACAAAACTTATTAAAGGCAGCTTATTTAAATGGTTAGGATATTTTGAAATATCCTTTTTTCTTTACAATGACAAGAAGATATTGTTATAATTATAACAAGAGTTATATATAACATTAGTTATAGAAAGGAGGCTTTTATGCCAGCAAAAAGAAAAATACAAAAAGAAGATATTCTACAAGCAAGTATTTCGATTATTAGCCATGAAGGACTCAATGCTTTAAATGCCAGAAAGGTTGCAAAGAAATTAGGCTGTTCAACACAACCACTTTTTTATATTTATGAGAATATGGATGTTTTAAAAAAAGATGTGATAGATGAAATTGTAAAGATTTTTGATCGAGAAGTTTTAAAAAGTGAAACAGGTCAATTAGAATACAAGGATATTGGAATCAATTATATTCGTTTTGCTAAGGAAGAGCATGAATTATTTAAAATTATGTTTAACCGAAAAATAAATGAAGGAGCATTTGATTTTATTGATTTAACAGGATCAGCAAAGACAATCCTTGAAACAATCTCTAAACAAACGGGTATGTCAAATGAAGATGCCAAACAATTCCATTTAAGAATGTGGTTATATGTCAATGGGATTGCTAGTTTAGCAGCCAATCAAACTGTTGAATTTAATGATGAAGAAATTGCAGAATTGTTAAAGGATCAATATGTTTCAATGCTTCTTTATGAAGTAGAAAAGGGAAATGTAAAAGAAGAAATTTTGGCACAACTTGCTATAAAGAATAGGGAAGGAAAAGAATGATGGAAAAAGTAATAGAGGTTTCACATCTTACAAAAGAGTATAAAAATTTAAAAGCAATTGATGATTTATCCTTTAATGTTTATCAAGGAGAAATTTTAGGATTATTAGGACCTAATGGTTGTGGAAAAAGTACAACTATTAACTCTATTTTATCATTACTTAAATATCAAGAAGGATTTATTAAGGTTTTTGGTAAAGAAATGAAACCTGATTCTTATGATTTAAAAGCAAAGATAGGAGTTATTTTTCAAGAAGTAGCTGTTTTTGATGAATTGAATGTTTATGATAATATCAATTATTTTTGTGGTTTATATATTCGAGATAAAAAACAAAGAAAACAATATGTTGATGATGCAATTAACTTAGTAGGATTAAATGATTTTAAAAAGTTTTTACCTAAACAACTTTCTGGAGGTTTACTTCGAAGATTAAACATTGCCTGTGGGATTGCCCATAAACCTAAACTGATCTTTTTAGATGAACCAACTGTTGCAGTTGATCCACAAAGTCGTAATCATATTTTAGATGGTATAAAAAAATTAAGAGATCAAGGGGCTACAATTGTTTATACAACACATTATATGGAAGAAGTAGAAATACTTTGCGATCGTATTATTATTTTAGATAAAGGAAAGATCATTGCTCAAGGAACAAGTGATGAATTAAAGAAAGAAGCAAATATTGAGGAAAAGATTGAACGTGTAGGTCCAACTCTTAATGACGTTTTCTTAAAGTTAACAGGAAAGGAATTGAGGGATTGATGTTTATTCATAATCTAAAGTATACAGTTAAAATACTTTTTAAAAATAAAGTTCTTATTTTTTGGATGTTTGCTTTTCCTATTATTTTAGGTATTTTCTTTCACATGGCTTTTGAAAATATTGAAAAAGACGAAGCTTTACAAGTTTTTGATATTGCAGTTATTGACAATAAGGAATATCAAAACCAAACAATTTATCAAGAAACCTTTAAAGAGCTTTCTGATAAAAAAAATAAGGATCAGTTATTTCGTATTCATTTTGTAAATAAAAAAGAGGCGGAACAACTTTTAGAAGATAATGAAATAGAAGGATATGTTCTCTTTAATAAACAAGAACCACAAATTGTGATTAAAGAAAATGGTATGGAACAAACAATCTTGCAATTTGTTATGGATGAAATTAAACAAAATAAGAGGATGATAGAAGATCTAACAAAGAAACAAATTGAAGATGAAATACAACAAGAAAACTACAATTTTAATGTTTAACAAATTGTATATGATATTCTTCAAAAGCTCAATAACCAAGAAGTATCTTTAAAAGACACATCAAGTAGTCATTTAAGTTATATGCAAATTGAATATTATACCTTAATTGCCATGGCTTGTATGTATGGTGGGATGTTGGGCTTAACAGCTATTAATAATCAATTGGCGAATATGTCCGCTAAAGGGAAAAGAGTTTCTGTTTCACCAAATAAAAAAGGAATACTTGTCTTATCTTCAGCACTAGGTTCTTATTTAGTAAGCCTTGCTGGTTTAGTAATTCTTTTAATCTTTTTAAAATTTGGTTTAAATGTTGAATTTGGTAGTCAATGGCTTTATATAATCATTCTTTCTTTAGTTGGTGATTTAGCAGGTATTTCGATGGGAATATTTATTGCTTCTGTTTTTAGAGTTTCTGAACAAGCAAAAACAGGAATTAATATTGCGATTTCTATGTTTTTCTCGGTTCTATCTGGGATGATGGGTGTTACTTTAAAATATGTTATTGATAAAAATATACCTATTGTTAATCTTATCAATCCTAATAATTTGATTACCGATGGTTTTTATGCTTTATATTATTACAATACATTTAATCGATATATCAGAGATATTTGTTGTTTAGGAGTATTTATTATTGTATGTTTATTTATTTCTTTTAGGGCTTTAAGGAGGGAACAATATGATTATATTTAGTACCGTTTTTAAAATCTTAAATAAATTAAAAGGAAACTTAATTCTTTATACAGTGATCTTACTTGCAATTACATTATTTAATACAACTTCTGGTAATATGAATCATTATGAGGCAAAAAAACCAGATATTTTGATTGTAAATAAGGATCAAAACAATGAAATAACCAAAGGATTTGTTTCGTATTTAAAAGAACAAGCGATATTAAAAGATATCGACATCAATGATCAAGAAAAAGTAGACGATGCCTTATTTTATCGTGATATAAGTTATGTTGTGTATATTCCTGAAAACTTTGGTGATGATCTTGTAAATGATAAAAATCCAACGATTGAATATAAATCAAATGGTAATGAAAATGCATCTTTTACCCAAATGTTAATTGAAAAATATATAAAGACAGTAAATCTTTATAAAGAGCATTATCAAGGTAAAGCTTTAAATCAAAAAGTCAAACAAGTGATTAACCAAAAAACAAAAGTAAACCTCAACACATCTTTAGATAGTTCTAAATTGAATCAAGTGAATGTTTATTTTAATTTCTTAAACTATGCCTTACTTGCTGGAGGAGTTTATTGTATGACAATGATTCTTGCAAGTTTGAATCAAGAGGGTGTACGTAAAAGAACAATTATGAGCAGTTTTTCATATCGTAAATATAATTGGATCATTTTTGCTTCATTAGGCCTTGCTTCTTTTATTGTATGGTTAGCCTATATGATTATTAGTTTTATCTTATTTAAAGAAATTATGTTAAGTGGGAATGGGATTGCTTATATTTTAAATTCATTTGTTTTTTCAATATGTAGTTTGGCCGTAGGATTCTTAATTGGAACTATTACCCATAATAAGCAAGCTATTGGAGGTATTGTTAATGTTGTTGCTTTAGGAACATCGTTTCTTTGTGGATGCTTTGTGCCAATGTCATTTATGCCAAGTTATGTTTTAAAGATTGCTCATATTTTACCAACGTATTATTTTGTACAAAACAATGAACTTATTAAAACATTAGAATATTTTAAATTAGAAACATTACAACCAATAATTATTAATGGTATTATTGTTTTAGGATTTACCTTAAGCTTTGTTTTGATTACCTTAATGATTAGTAAAAGAAAACAAAAGATCGGGTGAGTGTATGAAAGAATTTCTATTAATTGTTGTCATTGTTATTTTAATGAATACAAAAAAACAAATATCAAAAGATCATTATTTAAGTTTAGGAATGTTAATGGGATGCAATAGGATACTATTTTAAAAAGGACGAGTAATAAAAGTGGAAAAGAATGAATTGTTAATAAATATTTACAAAATTCACACAACACATTTAGGTATATCAAGAATTAAAAGAAATTTAGGAATTGAAGAAGATGTTGTAGAATTTTGTAAGAATAAAGTTTTAGATAAAAAGAGTTTGATATATCGTAAAGGGAAAAACTGGTATATTGAAAATGATGCTATAAAAATAACAATTAATGCAACAAGTTATACCATTATTACGGCACATATAATAAAATAGATTTTCACAAGTTGTGCACATTATGCACATTTTATTCACATTGAAATTAAAATATAAAGTTAGGTTATCATCATTTTGATATAGGACAATCATATGGTAATGAAAAAGGTATAGGCAAAGATATCCGTAAACATGTCAAGTAACCAAAGAAAGTATTGTTCAAACCATTAAAACAACGGGACTAGGTTATTTAGATAGGATGATTATTCATAGAGCTTAACCTTAGGAGAAAGTCAATCAAAGCGATGAACGTTATCTAGAAGGAAATAAAATTGCTTGTAAAGTTTTAGAAGATGTTTATAAGGAAGGTAAGTTAAAAGCAATTTGTGAAATTTTATATGAAGAATTTCGTGCAGAACACATGGATTTTATTGATGGTCCAGCTACTAATACTTCTATTTTAGATGAAGATTAAAAAGTGATGTTATTTGGGTTTGCTATAGAGCATAACGATTAAAAGATATTGACAATTTGTTAGTATCTTTTTTCTTGACAATCTTTTTTATAATTATATAATTACCAATGATAATTATCATTGGTAATTAATGGGAGAAATTAATGAAAAGCGAAAAAGTAAAAGAAATGTTAGATAGCTGTTACATGGCTAAAAGGATTTTAGATATGTTGCCTAAACTTCCTGAAGGAGTTTTACCATCCTATGTACGTTATTTAGAAACGATTATCGAACTTGAAGAAAAAAATCAAAAAGTGAAGGTTTCAGATGTGAGTGAAGTTTTAAATCTTCCTCGTCCGGGAGTTACACGTACAATTCATGCAATGGAAGAAAAAGGATATTTAAAAAAAGAAACAGCTAAACATGATGGACGTGTCACTTATGTGACCGTTACAAAAGAAGGAAAAATGATTTTTGAAAAATACAATAAAGATTATTTTCAAAAATTAGCCTTGTGTTTGAATCATGTTTCTAATGATGAAGCAGATTGTATGATTCAAACTATTGAAAAGTTTTATGAAGTTATGTGTGAAGGGAGAGAAAAATAATGGATCACTCTAAATCGGATTTTACGCAGGGAAGTATTTTAAAAAAATTATCATTATTTATGATTCCTGTTTTAGGAGCGCTTATTTTACAAGCGGCCTATGGAGCGGTTGATTTACTTGTTGTTGGAAGATTTGGAACAACAGCAGGACTTTCAGCAGTTTCTACAGGAAGTCAAGTTTTAAACTTGATAACATTTGTGGTAACACAATTTGCGATGGGAATTACAGTTTTAATTGCAAGATATATTGGTGAAAAGAAAATGAATTCGATTGGTGCTTTAATAGGAGGAGCAACGGTAGTTTTTGCAATTATTTCTGCAATTATATTTGTAGTTATGATTACGTTAGCATCACCAATTTCAACTTTGATGCAAGCACCTAAAGAAGCACTTGGTTTAACTGCTACTTATGTAAGAATTTGTGGGGCAGGTATTTTCTTTATTGTTGCTTATAATCTATTATCAGCGATCTTTAGAGGTTTAGGCGATAGTAAATCACCTCTTTTATTTGTGGCAGTTGCCTGTGTTATTAATATTATTGGTGATTTAGTTCTTGTTGCAGGATTACACTTAGATGCAGCAGGAGCTGCCATGGCCACTGTTTTTGCCCAAGCAATCAGTGTTGTTTTTGCTTTAATGTTATTATTTAAAAGAAAATTATCATTTAAAATTACAAAGCATGATTTTAAAATCAATTCACATTGTGTTCGAGCTTTAAAAATTGGGTTACCATTAGCGCTTCAAGAATGTTTAACACAAATTTCATTTTTAGCTTTATGTGCTTTTATTAACCGTTTAGGATTAGAAGCATCATCCGGTTATGGTGTTGCTTGTAAAATCGTTAACTTTGCCATGTTAGTACCAAGTTCATTAATGCAATCAATGGCTTCTTTTGTTGCTCAAAATGTGGGTGCTGGTGATGAAAAAAGAGCAAAACATGCAATGTTTACAGGAATGGGTATTGGCTTAATAATTGGTGTTGTTGTCTTTATCTTAGTTTTATTTAAAGGAGATTTACTTACAAGCATTTTTACAACAGAAAAAGCCGTTATTTTACAAGGTTATGCTTATTTAAAAGGATTTGCTTTAGAAACAATTGTAACAGCAATATTATTTAGTATGGTTGGTTATTTTAATGGTCATTATCAAACGGTATGGGTCATGGTACAAGGACTTATTCAAACCCTTCTTGTACGTTTACCACTTTCTTACTATATGTCAATTCAACCTCATGCAAATTTAACAAATATTGGTTTAGCTGCACCAATTGCGACAATTGTTGGTATTATACTAAATGTATGTTTCTATATTTATTTAAGTAAAAAAATGAAAAAAGAAAATGCTTAGGAAGTGTGAAAAACACTTCTTTTTTAATGGAATGATAAAATTTGATTTGAATATTTAAATAGTACATAGCGATCGTATAATAATACCGAAAGGGTGATCACCGTGAAAAAGATACCAACAGGAATTAAAAGTTTTAGAAAGCTTAGAGAAGAAAATTATTACTTTGTAGATAAAACACGGATGATTAAAGATTTTTTAGAAAGAGGTTCTGAAGTAACGCTAGTTACAAGACCATCACAGAAGAAATAAAAAATATTAATGGAATTACTTTTATTTGGGTAACAGATGGTCAAGGATGGAATACTGCAAAACATAATTTAAAAGAAACATTTGATGTTTTAAAACATCTATATTGCATTAAGGATTTAGGAAATGGTATTCTTGAAACAATAATTAAATGATAAAAAATATAAAATACATAACATATAAAAAATCGTTAAAATATATAATTATATTTCTAACGGTTTCTTTTTTTATAACAAATTTTAAAATTATTTTATCTTTGTTAAATTTTCATAGCTAAATAAAACTTATCAACATAATCATTTTCTATAGCTAAAAGTAATTCATCTTTATACTTGCTATCATTAATTAATTTAACTAGTCGAACATTCCTTTCTTTTAAACTCTCTATTACACCTTGAGAAGGAATGATATTTGATTTTGATGAATTATTTGATTTGCTTGTTAAAACTAAGTTCCAAATATCATCACTGTACATGAAAGACCACGGAATGACATGATCAACAGAAATATCATTTTCTTGTAATACTTTTCCAGTATAAAAATCAATTGCTTGATAGTTATTGCTTTTTAAAAGAATATTTTTATATTTTGTTAAACTGCTTCTTTTAATAGTATTATCAGAAATGCCTTTTACTTTAGAAGCAATTCTTGGAGAATGATTAAATTTTTCAAGAAGTTGAGCCCATTTAAAATTAATAAGTTGAGATAAAACAAAACTATATTCTTTAAGCGATAGTACTTGTTGTTTAGTAAAAGAAATAAACATGCAATTTTTATCTAAATAATAAAGATCATATTCTTTTTTATTTGCTAATTTAAATCTCCAAGAAACATCATTTTTTAATGTTTTAGCACTGTCGTTGATAATTTTACGATATTGTTTTTCATGTTTTAAAATAGTCTCAGCTTTATCAAACCAAACAGGAACATGAGTACGTTGAATAGATTCATATAGATTAATTAGAAGATTGACATTTTGAACTAAAATGGGAATTTTCTTTTTGTTTGGACTTTGATCAAGATGAAAGAAATAGGTTTGATTCCAATAATATTTAATCATCTTTTTTGCAATATGTTGAAATGTAAAAGTTACTTGTTTATCTAATTGATTTGTTTCAAAACATAGTTCAATAATAGCTCTTCCCCATGCAAGTTTATATGTATTATCATTATTCATATTTTCTATAATTTCTAACCATTGTTTGATATAGCTGTTCATTTTATTTCTCCAAATATTTAATATTATTTCTTTATAAATTTTAACATAAAGAAAATAGATTCAAAAATTAATTTCTCTATATTTTGTTTGATAGTACTTTTGCATAATGCTATGATTAAGAGAAAAAAAGCAAATGCTAAGGAGGAAAAAGAAATATTTGATAAATTATTTGAACCGATATAGATTCGTGACATGAAATTAAAAAATCGTGTTGTGATGTCTGCGATAGGTGCGCATGAAAGTGTGGAAAGTGAAGGCAGAAAAAGTATTATAGATAAGTTGATTGCTTATCATGTAGCACGTGCTAAGGGTGGCAATGGTTTAAATACGGTTGAGGTTACTGCTGTTGACAAAGCAAGTGCACATTTTGGATTTTTATTTATAGCTGAAGATAAGTATACTAATGGCTTAAAAAATTAAATGATATAGTACATGATGCTGGTGATAAAACATGTATTCAACTTTGGCAAGGAGGTTTAGCTGTTGCTTTAGATTAAAAATCAAAAATTCTAGTTCCAAATGATATACCATTAAATGCAAAATATACTGTGCAAGAAATTACTTTTGAAAGATTATTAGATATCATTAATAAGTTTGGTGAGGTAGTTAAATGTTCAGTTGAAGCTGGATTTGATTGTTTAGAATTTCATTGCGCTCATAATTATTTACCACATTCAATGCTTTCTAGTGGAATCAATCACCGAAGTAATGAATGGGGTAGGAGTTTTGAAAATCAATAGAAATTTCCACTTGAATGTATTAAAGCTATTCGTCAAAATATACTAGAAGACATACCTTTATTTTTGAAAATAGATTGTCATGATGATATGCTTGAAAGTGGATTAATTCTTAAAGAAGTGATTGACTGTTGTAAAGATGCCAAAGAATATGGTGTCGATGTTTTAAATATATCACGTGGAAATATTATAACAGCTGTAACTCTTTATGAAGTAGCTCCTGTAGATATTAAAAATGGATTCAATGTAGAAGATGGTGAACGTATTCGTAAAGAAACAGGAATGTTTACAATGCCTTGTGGACGTATCAATACTCCTGAAGTTGCTGAAAAGATATTAGAAGATGATAAAGCAGATTTAATTGTAATGGCGCGTGCGCAACTTGCCGATGCAAATTTTTGTAATAAAGCTAAAAATGGTCAAGTGAATCAAATTCGTTATTGTAGTAATTCTTTGTATGATCCAAGTATCAAACATATTACGTGAATAAGAAATCCAGGATTATTAGAAGAAGCAACAGATAGTCTCTTTATGACTTCACATCCTAAAAAAGTTGTTATTGCAAGTGAAAAAGAATATTTATAAGATGGTGTTATTATGGCAGTTGTTTTAAGTTAAATGACACAAGTGATTATGAAAAACTTGACATATCAACTCATATTATTGGTGATTGTAAAAAAGCAAATGTTGCTTTGGTGCGTTTAGAGATGCATGTTATGCAGTATTAGATATTAATAAATAATAAAACAGGATGAACAACAATTGTGTTGTAATATTCCTGTTTTTAAATTATTTTTAGAATTAGTATAGAACAATTATTAAATATGATAAAATTAGATAAAAGAAAGTTGATTATAATAATTTAAAAACAAAGGAGATATGTCTATGT